>Ga0182735_1001260_pt1 | contig 17235 bp, 15 predicted proteins | sample eDN5th30CKraftMG_FD_128524 | JGI IMG/M metagenome (GOLD analysis project Ga0182735, IMG submission 128524) | Enriched Miracle-Growth compost microbial communities from Emeryville, California, USA - eDNA 5th pass 30_C Kraft MG (version 2) (version 2) ... | reverse complement strand
CGGACCTTCGGGACCGCGCCTGCACGCTCGCCGGCGTGGTGCTCGAACTCGGGAAGGTCGCGGAAGAAGGCCAGGGACGCGCGCGCGCCGAACGCACATTGGCCGACGGCAGCGCCTGGGACAGGTTCCAAAGGATATGCCAGGCCCAGGGCGGCATGCGCACCCCGCCCACGGCCAGGCTCACCCATCCGATCCTGGCGGCGCATAGTGGCCGCGTCACCCATATCGACAATCGCCGGATAGCGCGCCTTGCGAAGCTGGCGGGCGCGCCCGACTCGCCGGCCGCGGGCATGCTTCTTCATGTTCGCCTGGGCGACGACGTTATCGCTGGCCAGCCTTTGCTGACCCTCCACGCCCAGTCGCAGGGTGAAATGGCTTATGCGCTGATCTACGCCGCCGCCAATGCCGACATGCTTGCGATCGTGCCATGACGGCGATGCTGTTTTCCATGCCCGGGAACGAACGGCTGACCGCATCCATCGCGGAACATACCGGGTGGGCGACAGGCACGCTCGAGGTTCGCCGGTTTCCCGATCAGGAGAGCTATGTCCGGCTCCGCTCCGGGGTGTCGGGATCAGCCGTGGCCGTCATATGCACGCTCGCGCGGCCCGACGACCAGATCATGCGGCTGCTCTTTGCTGCAAGGCTGCTGCGCGAGAGCGGGGCGCGGTCGGTCCATCTCGTGGCGCCTTATCTTGCCTATATGCGACAGGATCGGCGGTTCAAGGATGGCGAAGCGCTGACGTCCCGCCAGTTCGCCCAGCTCCTTTCATCCGAGTTCGATGGGCTCGTGACCGTCGATCCGCATCTCCACCGCTACGCGGATCTGGGGGAGATCTATTCGATGGAGACGGCTTCGCTCGCGGCATCTCCGCTTCTGGCGGACTGGGTCCGGGCCAATGTCGATGCACCGCTCATCATAGGACCCGACAGCGAGAGCGAGCAGTGGGCGGGCGCAATCGCCAGGCTTATCGGAGCGCCCCATGCGGTCTTCGCGAAATCGCGGCGCGGTGATCGGGACGTCCTTATCGCGGCCTCGGACCTGGGGGCATGGAAAGGCCGCACGCCGATCCTCGTCGATGACGTGATTTCGTCGGGACACACCCTTGCCAACGCCGCGCGCGAGATCATCGACCAGGGCTTCCCTCCGCCGATCTGCCTGGCTGTTCACGGCCTCTTCGCGGCTGGTGCCGAGGCTTTGCTCAGGGAAGTCGGCTGCCGCATGGTTACGACCGAAAGTATCTCGCATGCCAGTAACGCGATCACTCTTGGCGCACTGCTTGGCGATGCGCTGGCCCGGCAGATGGAAGGGGGCGCTGGTCGGCTACGTATAACACCCGAATGAATCCCATCACGGCGCTGGGTAGCAGGAATAGCTCAAAGCTGGAGGGACATATGGCTATCAAGGACATTCTCGCCGTCGTCGATACCGGAGACAAGGACGAGCGGTTTTTGCGCGATGCGCTTGCCTTTGCCGAGTTCCACGACGCCAGCCTTGCCATCGTCGTGCTGTCGGCTCTCCCCGCGAGCGACTATGCCCTGACGGTTGCACTGCCTTATGTACTTCTTCCCGATTATACTGAAGCGGTGGAGGCGAAGCAGCAGCGGATCGCGATGCTCGCCCGCTCCACGAACGTAGAGGTGAGGACGATTTCGGACCAGCCGGCGGTGATCTTCGCCAAGACCGCGGTCTATGCCCGTTATGCCGACCTCGTCCTGTTCGGTCCTTCGGACAATTACGACCATCCGCCAATTCGACGTGATACGCTTGAGCGTTGCCTGTTCGCATCTGGGCGTCCCGTTCTGATCCTGCCCACCGGCTATAAACCGGCCGCCATCGATCACTTGGCGATCGGCTGGAATGCGACCCGCGAGGCGACGCACGCGCTGCGCGACGCGACCATGTTCGCGGCGCCTGGGGCAAGGATCGATATACTCATCCTCGATGCGAAGCCGACGGCCCAGGGCCACGGTTCCGAACCGGGAGCCGATGTCGCCCACCATCTCGCCCGGCATGGCTTTACGTCGACCGTAGTTCCCATCCAGGGCGGTGACGTGTCGGATGCGGAGGCGCTGGTCGAAGCGGCTCACCGGCGTGGCGCCGGGATGCTCGCGCTTGGCGCTTATGGCCACTCTCGCCTGCGCGAGATGATCCTGGGCGGCGTCACGCGCGACCTGCTCACTGGCGCGCCGCTGCCGCTGCTGTTTGCGCATTGAAGCCCATTCAATCGGCGGTACGCAAGCGCGGAACCGCGGGCCGGGAATGAAACCGGTCCGCACGGTCTTGGCTCCGCATGCTCAACACGAGATGGTTTAATGTAGTGCGAAAGAGATTTGATGTCAGGACCCATGGAAACCTCCGAAGTGCGCTGGCATATGCTGTCAACCAGCGAAGTTGCCACGGCACTCGACGTCGGTTGTGCGGGTCTCTCTTCTCCGGAGGTGGATCGGCAATCGGCCCGCTTTGGGCCGAACGCGCTACCCCGGTCGGCGCGTCGCAATGTGTTCCTTAGGTTCCTCGCGCAATTCCATAACACGTTGATCTATGTGCTTCTTGCCGGGGCATTGGCCGCAGCGCTGCTCGATCACATGATCGACGCGGTGGTCATCGTCGCCGTCGTGATCGTGAATGCGGTGATCGGGCATATCCAGGAAGGAAAGGCTGAACAGGCGCTTGAGGCCATCCAGCAGATGATCGCGCCCAAGGCCAGCGTGGTGCGTGACGGCGTGAGGCAAACGATTCCCGTCCGCGAGATCGTGCCCGGCGATCTCGTGATGATCGAGGCCGGTGATCGCGTTCCCGCCGATCTCAGGCTTCTCCATGCGCGGCGAATGCTTATCGACGAGGCGCTGCTGACGGGCGAATCGGTGGCCGCCGAAAAGCAGGAAGCGGTGCTGCCCGAGCAGACCGATTTGGCGGATCGGCGTAATATGGCCTTTTCGGGCACGATGGTTGCGGCTGGGCACGCAAGCGGGCTCGCTGTTGCCACCGGATCTCGCACGCAGATCGGACGGATCAGTTCGCTTATCCAGTCGGTCGAACAACTGGCAACCCCGCTGCTGAAGCAGATCGACCGTTTTGCCCGGCGCTTCACCTGGTTCGTACTCGCGGGGGGGCTTGCGCTGTTCGCCTTTGCCGTTCTGGCGCGGAATTACGATTGGATCGACGCGCTGATCGCCGTGGTCGCGCTCGCCGTGGGGATCGTGCCGGAAGGGCTGCCGGCGGTCATCACGATTACTCTCGCGATCGGCGTGCGGCGGATGGCGGGGCGCAACGCCGTCATCCGAAAGCTCCCGGCCGTCGAAACGCTCGGCGCGACCTCGGTGATATGCACCGACAAGACCGGCACGCTCACACGCAACGAAATGACGGCCCGCCGCGTCATCACCGAGCGGCATACGATGATCGCGAGCGGATCCGGCTATGTTCCCGATGGTCAAATCCGGATCGTCGGGTCCGGGGACCAGGCAGAGGCTATGGCCGATGCGATGCCACTGATCCGCTGCGGGCTGCTGTGCAACGATGCCGCGCTGCGCAAGGTCGGTGCGGAATGGCGTGTCGAGGGCGATCCGATGGAGGGGGCCCTCTTCGCCCTGGCAATGAAGGCGGCCATCGATCCGGAGCAGGAGCGGGCGGAATGGGAGCGGCTCGACGAGATTCCCTTCGACGCCGCGCATCGCTTCATGGCGACGCTCTACCGGGGTTCCAACGGCACGCGCTTGCTGTTCGTGAAGGGCGCGCCCGAAGCGCTCTTGGCGATGACCGCGCCCGACAATTGTTCCTATTGGGAGAGTTCCATCGCTACCGCCGGAAGCGAGGGCGAGCGCGTTCTCGCCTTCGGCGCGAAGGAAATGCCTGCCGGCAGCGAACGGATCTTGTTCGAAGATCTCTCGACCGGCGTGTGCCTCCTGGGCCTTGTCGGCTTCATCGATCCGCCTCGCGCGGAGGTCAAGGACGCCATCGCCGAATGCCGGTCCGCCGGAATCGGCGTCAAGATGATCACTGGCGATCATGCGGCGACGGCGCTGGCGATCGCCCGGCAACTCGACCTTGCCGACGACCCGCGCGTGCTGACCGGGCTGGAACTGGAAAAGCTTCCGGACACCGAACTGGAGCAAGCGGTCGTGGATGTCTCGGTCTTCGCCCGGACCAGCCCGGAACATAAATTGCGGATCGTCCGTGCGCTGCAGGCTCAGGGAAAGATCGTCGCGATGACGGGGGACGGCGTGAACGACGCGCCGTCCCTCAAGCAGGCCGATGTCGGGGTCGCCATGGGCATCAAGGGCACCGAAGCGTCGAAAGAAGCGGCTTCCATGGTGCTGCTCGACGATAATTTTGCCTCGATCGTCAGCGCCGTTCGCGAAGGCCGAACGGTCTACGACAACATTCGCAAGGTCATTTCCTGGGAAATCCCTACGAACGGCGGTGAAACACTGGCGGTCGTATTGGCGATCCTGCTGGGCTTCGCGCTGCCGATGACGGCGACGCAGATCCTCTGGGTGAACCTCGTCCTCGCCGCCACGCTCGGCCTCGTGCTGGCGTTCGAGCCCACGGAACCCGGTGCGATGTTGCGCCGGCCACGGGAGCGCGGCGCGCCGTTGCTTTCGCCGTTCCTGCTTTGGCGTGTCCTTCTCGTCTCTGTGCTGTTCGCGGCCGTCACTCTCGGAATCTTTTTCCATGTTCTGGCGCAAGGCCGGAGCCTGGAGATGGCACGCACCATGGTCGTCAACATGTTCATCATCGCGGAGATCTTCTACCTCTTCAACGTCCGCTATCTCCACATGACGTCCCTGACATGGCGCGGCGCGATCGGTACCCCCGCCGTGTTGATCGCGATCGGCGTTCTCGTCATCGGCCAGGCGTTCTTCACCTATGCGCCGTTCATGAACGCAATCTTCCATTCGCGGCCGCTCGGCTTCGCGGACTGGGCGTTGCTGGTGGCGTGCGGCATGCTTCTCATGCTGCTGCTGGAGTTGGAGAAGCATGTGATGCGGCGACTGGGCTGGTTTAGCGAACTTAATAATCAGGAGGACATGCCATGACGCGTGACGGTTTCCCTAAATGCATCGCGCTCGCGACCGACCTCAGCCATCGTTGCGACCGTGCCTTCGATCGCGCCCTGCTGGTAGCCCAGGCATGGCGGGCGGAGCTTATGGTCATCCACGCGCTGAACCCGCCGGAAGACGGGATGCTGTCCGTCCGACTCGGCGATCTGCCGTCCTGGCGTCGGCCTCTCGAAGACCCGGTGCGGGCGGCGCGCCATCGCATCTACCACGACCTTGTTCGCGAGGCGCCGCCAATCGACATTTCGGTCCACGTCGAAACCGGCTCGCCGGCACCGGTCGTCCTCGATATCGCCGGAAAGGGCGAGGCGGGCCTGATCGTCACCGGCGTGGCTCGCGATGGGCCGCTCGCCCGGATGCTGCTCGGCGATACCGTGGACCGGCTGATCCGCAAGGCGCCCGTTCCGATCTTGATCGTACGCGACCGCGCTTTCGAGCCTTACCGCGCCATGGTGGTCGCGACAGATTTCTCCGCGCCCGCCCGGATCGCTCTGGAGACCGCCGTCCGCTTTTTTCCCGATGCGGCTATCTCTCTTTTCCACGCCTACGATGTGCCCTTCGCGGGCTATCTCGGCCGATCGGAAATCGAACGGCAATTCGAGGGTTATGGCGAGGCCGCGGCCGACAAGTTCCTTGCCGAAGCGGGACTGTCTGATGTGGCGGCCCGGAACGTCACGCGCATGATCGAGCACGGGGTTCCCGAAGCGCTGCTTCGCGACCGTGCGGAAAATGCCGCACGTCACCTGACGGTCGTTGGAACCCATGGCGGTGGCCTCGTCTATGAGGCTATGATCGGCAGTACGGCGCGCAAGATCCTTGATGCGGTCCCGGGCGATGTCCTCCTCGTACCCGATCCCGCCAGGCGCAAGGTGAACCCGGCCGGATGACGCTGGCGATCGTTTCCAGCCTCATGGGGCTCGCCGCCCTGATCGCTGGTGCGGAGTGGCTGGTGAGGGGAGGCTCGGCGCTGGCCGCGCGGCTGGGCGTTTCGCCGCTGCTCATCGGCCTTACGATCGTGGCGCTGGGAACGAGCACGCCCGAACTCGCCGTCGGGATCGAGGCGGCGCTCCAGGGAAACGGCTCGCTCGCGGTTGGCAACATCGCCGGCACCAACACAGTCAACATTCTCCTTATCCTCGGCCTCAGCGCGATGCTGCAACCACTTGCCATTCGGATGCAGACGCTGCGTCTGGAACTGCCTGTCATCGTCATCGCGTCGGCCGCGCTACTCGTCTTTGCCTGGGACGGTGTGCTCTCGCGCCTTGAGGGGCTGTTTTTGATCACGATGGGAATGGCCTTCACGCTGACCGTCATTCGCGTCGCCCGGCGGGAAAGCATCACGGTGAAGCTGGAGTTCGCGCGGGAATTCGCGGCGCCGCGCTTTTCCCGCCGCCACGGTTTCTCCGCAATGGCGATGCTGGCCATCGGCCTCGTCGTGATCGTCGTGGGCGCCAACTGGCTGGTGGATGGTGCGGTCGCGCTTGCCCGGTTGTGGAACGTATCGGACGCCTTCATCGGACTGACGATCGTTGCGATCGGTACTTCCGCTCCTGAACTCGTTACGACGATCATTTCGACGATTCGTGGCGAGCGCGACATCGCGATCGGCAATCTGATCGGCAGCAGCGTTTACAATATTCTGGTGATTCTCGGCGCGGCCTGCCTGTTTCCGTCGAACGGGATCGAGGTCAGCGCGCAACTGATCCGGGTCGACATCCCGGTCATGTTGGGGGTCGCGCTGGCCTGCATTCCCGTATTCATCAGCGGACGCCAAATTTCGCGGTTCGAGGGTGGAATGTTTGTGAGTGCCTACTTGCTATATCTTGGCTATTTGATCAATGATTGGATTTAACCGATAGGGAAAGCGCGAGAGCATCGTTTGACAACGCCGCGATTTTCCCGCCTTCCGTCTATTATCCAGTGATTTTGGGTCGCAGGCGGTGGCTGCTGCTGTCAGGTTGCTAACGCGGGTCTTTCGATCCCGGTAGAACTTCGCACCCTTTCGATCGGAGCCTTCGCATTCGTGGACCCGCGATAGCGTAACGATTAGGGAAATCCCGGATAGACCCGAGCCCATCCGGGTCCCTCAATGGCGGCCATGATGAACATCGCGACCCTCACCCTGAACCCGACGATCGACGTCGCCTATGAAGTCGATCATGTCTACCACACCCGTAAAATGCGGACGAAGACAGAATTTTATTCGCCGGGTGGCGGGGGAATCAACGTGGCCCGTGTCTATGTCCGGCTCGGCGGGAACGCGCGGAGCTACTATCTTTCGGGCGGTGCAACCGGCCACGCGCTCGATGGTCTGCTCGACCTGCACCAGCTGGTGCGCAACCGTATCCCGATCAAGGGGCATACCAGGGTGGCCACCGCAGTGCTCGAGCGCGAAAGCGGGAAGGAATATCGCCTCGTTCCGTCCGGACCGATGGTCGAACCTGCAGAATGGCGGCAGTGCCTCAATCAGCTCCAGACGGCACAATGTGACTATCTGGTCGCGAGCGGTTCGCTCTCACCCGGCATTCCGGATGATTTCTATGGCCAGGTCGTCGCGATGATGACGGAACGCAGTATACCGGTCGTGCTCGACAGTTCAGGCGCTGGCCTGCGCGGAGGCCTTGAGCAAGGCGGCGTCTTCCTCGTCAAGCCCAGCATTGGCGAGTTGCGCCAGTTCACCGGTCGGGATCTTCCCGACACGGAGTCGGTGGGACGGGCGGCCATGCAGATCGTCGGGGGCGGTCATGCGCAATATGTGGCGGTGACGATGGGGCACGAGGGCGCTCTCCTTGCCTCGGCCGAGCGCCAACTCCTGCTTCCCGCAGTGGACATCGAGGTCAGAAGCGCGGTCGGCGCGGGCGACAGTTTCCTTTCGGCGATGGTCTTTGCTATCTCCTCAGGCTGGGAGATCGAAGAAGCGTTCCGCTTCGGCATCGCGGCAGGCGCGGCGGCCGTGATGAATCCGGGGCACGATCTTGCGCGACCCGAAGACATCCGGCGGCTCTATTCGCAGGTCCGTGCAGCCTCCTGAACCTTGCGTTGAACTTGAGCGTACTCCACCGACCAGTTCATGATCGTGGTTCCCGGTCGCGAAATTCGCGACCGGTTCGGCGCACTGCCGGTCAAGTGTTCGGCTGTTTCGATTTCACGGCGTATTATTGTTTCGCTTGATCGGAGAACTGATCGAAGGCCTCGACCGCCTGCGCGGCATACATGAGGCTGGGGCCAGCGCCCATGTAGAGCGCCATGCCCATCGTCTCCATCACTTCATCGCGCGTGGCGCCGTGCTTGACGGCGGCCTTCGAATGGAAGGCAACGCAGCCGTCGCAGCGGATGGCGACCGAGATGGCAAGAGCGATCAGTTCCTTGGTCTTGGCATCGAGCGCCCCGGCCTTGGTGGCCGCAGTCGCCATGGCGGAAAAGGCCTGCATCACTTCGGGCGTGCCGAGCCGCACTTCCTTGATGGCGCCATTCAGCTCGGTCGCCATTTTCGGCCAGTCCTTGTGCATATCGTCTCCTGTAAAGTTCAGCGTCCGAGAAGGGCAAGCAGTCGGTAAGCCGCGACGATGCGATCGCTTCGCGCGCGAGCTTCGCTGACCGCTGCGGCGGTTGCCTCGCGTTCGGCATCGAGCAGATCGAGCTGGGGCTTCATCCCCACGCGAACCTCGTGGCGCACGCTGTCGCGCGCCTGTCCGGCGGCAAGGGCTTGCTGGGAAGCAGCCGCTTCGACCAGGGCGGCCGAGCGCACCCCGGAAAAGGCGCTGATCGTCTGTTCATCGACGGCGGCGCGTGCGGCGCGCATACGCGCATCGGCGGCCCTGACCGCACTATCGGATTCGGTAATCTTGGCTGAGACTCGCCCGCCCGCGAATATCTGCCAGCGCGCCCGCACGCCGACCGTGGCGGCATCGGAGCGATAATCGGGAAAGAACTGGTCACGCACCGTCGAACCTTCGGCGAAGGCGCCGATCGTGGGCAGGCGTTCGGCTCGCGCACCCCGCGCGCTGGCCTGGGCGGCATCTAGTGCCGCCTCGGCCTGAGCGAGAGCGGGATTGTTCCCGCGGGCGCTGTCGAGCGCTTCATCGAGCGAGGCAGGCAGGACCGGACTTGCCGGAATGGGCTGGAGATCCTGCGGGGCAAGGCCAGTGAGGTTGGTGAATCGCGCATCGGCCGAGATGGCAAAGCCGCGCGCGCCTTCAAGGGCTGCCTGTGCTTCGGCAAGGCGCGCCGCCGCCTGCGCAACATCGGTGCTGGGGCTTTCGCCTGCCTTGAAGCGGAGCCGGGCCTGGCGCTGGATCTCCTCCATCTGGCCGACCATCTGTTTATAGAGCGCTATCATTCGGTGCGTGGTCAGCACGTCGCCATAGGCTTGGACCGCCGCGACGACGATCTGGCTGCGGGTCATCGTTTCACCGGCGCGGGCTGCTTCGCTGCCCGCTTTCGCCTGTGCGATCCCGGCGCTGACCCTGCCGCCCATAAAGAGGGGCTGTTCGATAGTGAGCTGCGCCGCGCGCGGCGTGACGTTGGCCGCCGGAAGCCCGAAGAAACCCTGCGGATCGAGTCGTCCATAGCCGATCGTCCCGCTCAGCGTCGCGGTTGGCAGACCCTGGCCGCGCGCTTCCCTGATCCGGGCGTCGGCCGCATCGGCATCGGCCCCCGCCGCCTCGATTTCCGGCGCGTGGTTCACGGCGGCCGCAATGGCTTCTTCAAGCGTCGTTGCCTGCGCGGGCATGGCGACACTCGCCAGCAGGCCGGCGAGCAGGGGGAGGGGGATCGTCCGCCTGAGCGTCATTTGAAGGCGGTTCCCGGACGGACGCCGAACGCCTTGAACACCATCGCAGCCGGGCAGAAACCAGTGAAGCTTGCCTGAAGCATATTGAGGCCGGCAAAGGCGGTTAGCGCGATCCACCAGGGATGCACGGTCAGCGACAGGACGACGCCGAGCAGTACGACACAACCGGCGAACGCCATCACGGCACGATCGAGAGTCATCAGTCTCACTCCTTCGCTTGGGAAACCTGAAGCCGGGGCATCAGAAACGCAGCTTGCGGATGCCCATCGCGTGCATGGCGAGCTTTTCGTAGAAGGGCTCGCTCTCGCCCTTGCGGACCTTGCGCAGGAAATATTTCTCAAAGCCGACCTTGGCCAGATGGACCCATTTGCCGCTGGACGACCAGTTGACGTTGCGCGGCGGGATCTGCGGCTGGGCGACGAAGGCGACGCCTCCGTCGCCAAAATCGGCGAGACACACCGCGTTCCACGTCGCTTCCGCCGTCGGCTCCTGGCCGTCGAGAATCAGCGAGAGATTGGCGGCGATCGCCGTGACCATGGATTCGATCATGAAACCGGTCTTGGGCACGCCCACCGGAACCGGCGTCGGGCCGGTCGGCGGGATGGCGACACAGACACCGAGCGCGAAGATCTCGGGGAAGGCCGGGTTGCGCTGGTGCTTGTCGACGATGATGAAGCCGCGCGGATTGGTCAGCCCTTCGATATTGCTCACCGCGGGCACGCCCCGGAACGCGGGGAGCATCATCGAGAAGCCGAAGGGCAGGTCGTGCGTCTTCTTCACCGCGCCGTCCTCGCCGACTTCCTCGACGTGCATGACGCCGGGTTCGACACTGGTCACGCGCGCATTGGTGATCCACTTGATATGCCGGTCTCGCAGCTCGCTTTCGAGCAGCGACTTGGTATCGCCGACGCCGTCGAGCCCAAGGTGTCCGATATAGGGTTCGGGCGTCACATAGATCATCGGCACCTTGTCGCGGATCTTGCGCTTGCGCAGTTCGGTGTCGAGGATCATCGCGAATTCGTAGGCCGGGCCGTAGCAGGACGCGCCCTGCACCGCGCCGACGACGATCGGGCCGGGATTTTGTGCAAAGGCATCGAACGCATCGGCGGCGGCTGAGGCGTGGGCCGTCTGGCAGATGGAGACGGTATGGCCGCCATGCGGACCCAGCCCCTCGATCTCGTCGAACGCGAGTTCCGGGCCGGTGGAAATTACAAGATAATCGTAATTGATGGATGAGCCGTCATTGAGTTCGAGCCGCTTTTCACCGGCATGCAGCCGTTTCGCGCCGACCGAGGTGAAGCCGATCTTCTTTTTGGCGAACACGGGAGGGAGGTGGACCTGAATGGCTTCGGGCTCGCGCCAGCGCACGGCGACCCAGGGATTGGACGGGATGAAGCTGTAGGTGTCGCTATCGGATACCGTCATCACGTCGGCGCGGTCCTTGAGGGCGGCCTTGATCTCATAGGAGGCGATCGTGCCTCCCAGACCCGCGCCCAGCACCACGATCAAAGGCTTGCCCATCTGCGATCCTTCCATGTCTCAATGGCATTGACGAATATCATCATTACACGTTATATGCAAATAACAAAGTTGAGGAAGCTGCCATGTTCGGATTCAAGAAACGTGATGCCCACCGTGAGATCGGCCCCGCCGAGCTGGACGCCATGCTGAAGGGCGGCAAGGCGCTCCTGATCGACGTGCGCGAGACAGGCGAGTTCGCCGCCGGTCACATACTGGGCGCAATAAACATGCCGCTGTCGGGCTTTTCACCTCGTAACATCCCTGATCCCAAGGGCCGGACTGTCGTGCTGCAATGCGCGGGCGGAAAGCGCTCGGGCCAGGCGCTCGATCAATGCGCGGCGGCGCAGAGCGCGATCGACACCCACCTTGCTGGCGGGATCGGTGCGTGGAAAGACGCCGGCTTCCCGGTCGTTGGTGATTGAGAGCCTGAAAGAGAACCAAAAAAGAGGGGTATCGGCGGCATGATGAGCGGCAGGGGCAAGTGGCTCTGGTTGGCGGGCGCCGCGCTGGCGCTGTCGGCATGCGGGAGCAAGCCGGAGCAGGAACAGGCGGCGGCGACGCTACCCGCCGGGGAAACCCTGCGGCTCGCCGCAACCGAAATCCCGGACATGAAGATGGTCGGCGCGGAGATCGCCACGCGCGACCAGGCCGAAGTGCTCGCCCGCATCCCCGGTATCCTCACGTCACTTTCCGTCCGTGCCGGAGACACGGTGCACAAGGGGCAGCGGATCGGCATGATTGTCGATTCGCGGCTCGGTTATGAGACAAGCGCCTATGGTGCGCAGGTTGCCGCCGCTCAGGCCGAAGCCGCGCGCGCCAATGCCGATCTCGCGCGCATTCGCGATCTCTATGGACAAGGCGTCTATGCCAAGGCGCGCCTGGATCAGGCCGTTGCGGCCGCGCGCGCGGCCGATGCGCAGGTTGCTGCCGCTCGGGCGCAGCAGGGCGCAAGCGTCAGCGTCGCGGGGCAGGGGGCGGTGATCGCCCCGGCGAGCGGGCGGGTGCTTCGCGCCGATATTCCTGCCGGATCGCCGGTGGCGCCGGGCATGTCGATCGCGACGGTTACCGCGGGGCCGCCGGTGCTGCGGTTGATGCTGCCGGAGTCGGTTGCCGGACAGGTCCATCCCGGTGCGCGCGTGATCGTCAATGAAGCGGATATGCCGTCCGGGCAGCGCGAAGGCAGCGTGACGCAGGTCTATCCCGCGATCACCGGAGGCCAGGTTCGCGTTGATGCTACTCTGTCCGGCCTTTCCACCCAATTTATCGGCCGCCGCGTGAGCGCGTCGGTCGAGATCGGCACGCGCAAGGCGCTGGTCGTGCCGCGCGCATTCGTCACCACGCGCTATGGTATGGATCAGGTGCAGATCGTCGCGAAGGGCAAGCGGCTCAGCATGGTGCCGGTCCAGATCGCGCCGACGGCAGATCCCGCCCTGGTCGAGATATTGAGCGGCGCGGCCGCCGGCGACGCGCTGTTCGCCCCCGGTAAGCCCGCCAAGGCTCCGCGGCCATGAATCTCGGCGTTTCCGGTCGCCTCACCAGGGCCACTATCGCTTCACCCCTGACCCCGCTGTTCCTGCTCGCGGCGATTGCCGTTGGTCTGCTGGCTCTTCTTTCCATCCCTCGGGAGGAAGAGCCGCAGATCAGCGTGCCGATGGTCGACATCCAGGTGATGGCGCCGGGCCTTTCCGCCGCCGACGCGACCGAGCTGGTCGGCATTCCCCTCGAAACCATCGTCAAGAGCGTCGATGGCGTGGAGCATGTCTATACTCAGGCGCAGGACGATGGCGTGATGGTGACGGCGCGCTTCCTCGTGGGATCGAACCCCGAGGACGCGGCGATCCGCATCGAGGAAAAGCTGCGCGCCAATTGGGACAGGAAACCGGTCGGCATTCCCGATCCCAAGGTGACGGTGCGCGGCATCAATGATGTTCCGGCCGTCGTTCTGACCCTTGCCCCCAAGCCCGGCGCGGCAGGGCAGTGGAACGATGCCAGCCTCTACGAACTCGCCGCGAAGCTGCGCACCGAGATCGCCAAGGTCGACAATGTCGGGATCAGCTTCCTCGTCGGTGGCCGCCCCGAGGAAATCCGCATTGCGCCCGATCCGGCCAGGCTGCGCCAGTATGGCGTGCCGCTGGGGAGCGTGATCGAGGCCGCGAGCCAGGCCAATCGGTCCTTTCCGCTGGGTAATATCCGCGAGGACGGCAAGGCGGTCGGCGTCACGGCGGGCCGCACCCTGTCATCGGCGCAGGAGGTCGGACTTCTGACCGTGCGCTCTGCCTCCGGCTCGCCCGTCTATCTGCGCGACGTTGCCAGCGTAACGCAGGGGCCGCGCGAGGATCAGGCGCGGGCGTGGCGCTGGGCGAAGGAGGAAAACGGCAAGTGGAATAGCGCCCCCGCTGTCAGCATCGCCTTCGCCAAGCGCGCCGGGGCCAATGCCGTGGTCGTCTCCGATGCCATCCTCGAGCGTGTCGAGAGCCTGAAAGGCAAGCTGATCCCCGATGACGTCACGGTCGCCGTCACCCGCAACTATGGCGAGACGGCGAACGAGAAGGCCAACGAACTGCTGTTCCACCTCGCGCTGGCGACCGTCTCCATCGTCGTGCTGATTGGGTTCGCGATCGGTTGGCGCGAGGCGGGCGTGACCGCCGTGGTCATTCCGACGACGATCCTGCTGACCATGTTCGCCTCGAACCTCATGGGCTATACGATCAACCGCGTCAGCCTGTTCGCGCTGATCTTCTCGATAGGCATTCTCGTCGACGACGCGATCGTCATGATCGAGAATATCGCCCGGCATTGGGCGATGGACGATGATCGCAGCCGCACCCAGGCAGCGATCGAGGCGGTGGCCGAGGTCGGCAACCCCACTGTGGTGGCGACGCTGACCGTGGTCGCCGCGCTGCTGCCGATGCTGTTCGTTTCCGGTCTGATGGGGCCCTATATGGCCCCGATTCCGGTCAACGCCTCGGCGGCGATGATCTTTTCCTTCTTCGTAGCGGTCGTGATCGCCCCGTGGCTGATGATCCGTTTCGCTAGGCAGACGCTCGAAAAGGGGCATGGCCATGATGAAAGCGGCGGCAGGCTGGGGCAGCTCTATGCCCGCGTCGCGCACCGCGTGATCGATACGAAGAAGTCCGCCCGCAATTTTCTGATCGCGGTGGGCGTGGCGACGCTGGTTGCCTGCTCGATGTTCTACTTCAAGGCCGTGACCGTGAAGCTGCTGCCCTTCGACAACAAGTCGGAGGTCCAGGTCGTGGTCGACATGCCCGAAGGCACCGCGCTCGAAGGTACGGGCCGCGTGCTGGAAGATATCGCCGGCGTGGTGCGGGGCTTGCCCGAAGCGACGGCAATGGAGGCCTATGTCGGCACGTCCGCGCCGTTCAACTTCAACGGCCTTGTCCGCCATTATTTCCTGCGCTCGCAGCCCGAGCAGGGCGATGTGATGGTGACGCTGCTGCCCAAGGGGGATCGCAGCCGGTCCAGCCATCAGATTGCGCTCGACCTGCGCCAGCGGCTGAAGGCGCTGCGCTTGCCCAATGGCGCATCTATCAAGGTGGTCGAGACGCCTCCAGGCCCGCCCGTCCTCGCGACCCTGCTGGCCGAGGTTTATGGCCCCGACGAAGTCACGCGCCAGAAGACAGCGACCGAGCTGGAAAAGATCTTCCGGTCCATCCCCTTCATCGTCGACGTGGACAACAGCTTCGGGGAGGCGCGCCCGAAGCTCCGCCTCGACGTGCAGCGCGACCGGCTCGATTATTACGGCCTTTCACAGCGGCAGGTCGCCGACAGCATCGGTATGCTCATGGGGAGTCAGACTGTCGGCTACGCGCCGCGCGGCGATGGCCGCAGCCCACTCCCGATCACCATCGCGCTGGAACAGAAGGACCGGAGCTGGACGCAGGCCCTGTCGAGTACGCCGGTTGCACAGACGCCGGGCGGTCAGCTTATCGACCTCGGCGCCGTGGTCGAAGCCCGCACCGAGGCGGGCAGTCCCGCGATCTTCCGCCGCGACGGCCGCTATGCCGACATGGTCACGGCAGAACTGGCCGGAGCCTATGAAGCGCCGATCTACGGCATGATCGAAGTGAACCGCGCGGTCGATGCCTATGACTGGGCGGCGAAGGGCCTGCGGAAGCCGGAGATACGTCTCAATGGTCAGCCCGGGGACGAAAGCGTGCCGTCCCTGCTCTGGGACGGCGAATGGGAAATCACCTGGGTTACGTTCCGTGACATGGGCGGCGCCTTCATGGTCGCGCTGCTGGCCATCTACATCATCGTCGTCGCGCAGTTCAAAAGCTTCCGTCTGCCGCTCGTGATCCTGACACCCGTGCCGCTCACCCTGGTCGGGATCGTCATCGGCCACATGCTGTTCCGCGCGCCGTTCACGGCGACCTCGATGATCGGGTTCATCGCGCTTGCCGGCATCATCGTGCGCAACTCGATCCTGCTGGTCGACTTTATCCGCCATTCGGCCACGCCGGACAAATCGCTGCGCGACGTGCTGCTGGAAGCCGGCACGATCCGGTTCAAGCCGATCGTCCTCACGGCCGCCGCGGCGATGATTGGCGCGGCCGTGATCCTGACCGATCCGATCTTTCAGGGATTGGCGATCTCGCTGCTGTTCGGCCTTGCGTCCTCGACGCTGCTGACCGTGCTGGTTATTCCGGCCATTTACATCGTGCTTCGAGATGATGGGAAACCCGCGACCAGATGATGCCCCTTGATACGCCCCTTGCGCAACTCGCCCAGCACGCCGCCCATGCGGCGAGTGTGCTGAAGCTGCTCGCCAATGAACAGCGCCTGCTGATCTTGTGCCGGCTGACCCAGGGCGAGTTCTCCGTGAACGCGATGGTGGAACTGTGCGGGCAATCCCAGTCCAGCGTATCGCAACATCTTGGCAAGCTGCGTGAAGGCGGGCTGGTCAAGACTCGGCGCGAGGCGACGACGATCTATTACAGTCTGGCCGATGATGGCGTTCGCCAGTTGATCGACATGCTCTGCGATCGCTTCGGACCCGGCGCTGGACAATCCTGAGACATCCGGTCCAACGAGAATGACGCAGGATAGGCAGGCCCGTTCCGAGATACTGGCCGAGACCGCTTCGACATAGATTTTGAGAAGTGTTCAGGCACCGGGAGCGGGAAGTTGGTTTTCGGGCGTTGGTGGCCGCTTTGTCTCGACAGCGAAGTTTTGAGGGGAAGAGGCTGTGAAGATCGCGACAGCAATCGGGGCCGCGCTGGCGGCGACATTTGGGGCTTCTGGGCCTTCATGGTCACAGGATGAGGACGCAATTTCCGTGTCGACGGGAAGCGAGGCATGGGAGGAAAGCTATAGCGTCAAAATCTCCCAAGAGTTTCGGTGCAGATCGGCCAGCGCGGTATTTGATGCGGAGATTTCCCGCGATGGTGTCAGGAGCCTTGCCTTGGCCGTTAACGGCAAGAAGGTTACGGCGAACGATGTTGCTAAGATCGTTGCAGATGTGAACAGACAGGGAGGATTCTCCTATGTCGGCTTTGTCTGCACGCCCGACTTTTACGCATTTACGTTCTACCCCAACGATCAGGGGCACGGACAACCCTACATTTATCAAGGTCGCGTGCGGAGCAATTAAGGGCCATTATCTTGTCACTGGCGCGGTAGCACCGGTTCCCACTCGGACGGTGCCGTGCGCCAGCCCCAGGCGCATATTCCAAGCATGAAGAGATTGGCGCCAAAATCGAGCGCCATCCAGCGGGTTGTCCGGCGTCAGCGCCAATGGCACAGATTTGAGGTTGTGAATTAAGGAGGATTTGGGCTTCGTCGTAGTGACGAAGGAACGAAGATGAAGCCCAAATCCTCCTTGAAAAAATCGGTGAAGG
>Ga0182735_1001256_pt1 | contig 17286 bp, 13 predicted proteins | sample eDN5th30CKraftMG_FD_128524 | JGI IMG/M metagenome (GOLD analysis project Ga0182735, IMG submission 128524) | Enriched Miracle-Growth compost microbial communities from Emeryville, California, USA - eDNA 5th pass 30_C Kraft MG (version 2) (version 2) ... | reverse complement strand
CTGCGATGTTTCACGACAGTCGGTGCAGCCAGTTCCTTGCCCGCATCCGGTGCGAGCCGGGCAAACCAGAGAAAAGCCAAAGCCGAAACAGCGGCGACCACATAGAAGCCAATGTGGAAATCCGCCAGTTCGAGATGGGCTCCACGAAGCGATGTGCTGATCTCCAGGATGCCGCCTGCCAATGCGACACCAATGGCAATGGAAACCTGCTGAGCAACGGCAGTGATGGGCGTAGCCTGACTGGTCTTTTCGTCGGGTATTTCCGCAAAGGCCAGCGCGTTTACACCGGTGAAGAACAATGAGCGCGCAAAGCCTCCTACCAACAGAAAACCAATGATGATCCAGTAAGGCGTCGTCGGCGTAAACAGCCCATTAACAGCAATGAAGCAGGCAGAAATCAAAGAACCTGCCATCAGGGCGCGCCGAAAACCGACGCGGGCAAAGATGCGTTTTGCACCGAATTTCATGCTGATAGCGCCAATCGCCGAAACGAAAGTCATCATACCGGACTGAAAAGGGGTGAGACCGAAACCAAGCTGAAACATCAACGGCAACAAAAATGGGATAGCACCAATCCCGAACCGGAAAATGCTGCCGCCAATAACCGCTGCGCGGAATACCTGATTATCGAAAAGCTTCAGATTCAGCAGCGGATCGTCCGCTCTCTTCGCATGCCGCAGATAAAGAACCGTACAGACAATACCGATTGCAAGGGTGGTAAATCCAACTGCCGGCGGCAAGGCTGGAAGGCTGACCACCGACAGTCCAAAAACTACTCCCGACATTGCGATGCCCGAGAGAACAAAACCCATCCAATCAAGACGCTTTACGATGCGCTCATCGGTATCTGGAAGGAACCGGCTGGCAAACCAGATGCCGACAAAACCGATCGGCACGTTGATCAGGAAAATCCAATGCCAAGTCAGGAATGTCGTGATGAAACCGCCAACCGGCGGGCCCACGAGTGGCCCGACCATCGCAGGTATAGTCAGCCAGGCCATGGCTGAAACGAGTTCACTGCGCGGAGTCGAACGGATAAGTACGAGACGGCCAACGGGTGTCATCATCGCGCCGCCCATGCCCTGCAAAAACCGTGCAATGACGAAAGCTGGGAGTGAATTCGATGCGGCGCAAGCAACTGACCCGACCACGAATACCGCTATTGCCGCCCGAAACACATTCTTGGCTCCAAAACGATCCGCCATCCAGCCGCTGACCGGAATAAAAACCGCAAGTGCAACAAGGTAAGCCGTCAGCGCCAGTTTGAGCGCAATCGGGCTTGTGCCGATATCAGCAGCGATAGCAGGAAGCGACGTCGAAATGACGTTCGAATCCATCTGTTCCATGAACAGGGCTATAGCCAATACGAGGGGAATGATGCGATTCACGGTGATATTCCGAATATACGGGCACGAAAAGGTCGGCAATTCTATGTAGCGCCCAACTAATTATTGCTAGAAGGAACGGCGTCACAATGCAGTGAATATGCGATAAAATCAGTAATTTATCGCCTGTTTTAAGCAGATTATGGTCCTTAGCATCGCAGCACCTTAGGCCTCACGCGAAATTTCAGCCATTCACATTTGTGTAAAACAGGGTTGCGCTTCCCGTAACAGCTTGTTACATTTCGTTACAGTTTCACGAAGCTTCGAACCGGGTGGGGGGCCGCTCCGGTTCAAGGAGGTAGGAAATGAACGATATTACAAGAACCGCTATCATCTATGGAATGATGATCATTTCGCTCAACACTGCGCTTGCAATCGGTCTTCTGGGACTTGATTTCCTGCGTTAAACGCGCCCCAAGCAAGTTTTTGCCCTCCAGGCACACATGAAAAAGAGCGTTTCCATTCATTGGAAGCGCTCTTTTCATTTCCAGCAGTTTCAATGTGCAATCCCGAGACTGCGCTGTTCGCCACAGGTCAGAGAATTCGGCCCTGACTGTTCGGATCAAAGAAAACCGACTTGTCTAGATTGAAGGCCAGCCGGGCCGGCTGTCCAGCCGTGATGCGGGCATCTGCGCGTAGTCGCGCCACGACATGTTTGCCGCCCAGACGCGTAACCGCGAACGTATCTGAGCCCGCCGGTTCGACAACATCAATGAGGCAGTCGCCCTCCACGATTGCGTCGGCATTGCGGTCCGCTCCATCTGGATCGGTAAGTGCTTCAGGGCGGATACCGAAGACTATATCCTTGCCCTCGTATGCACCAAGCCCCTGCGGCGCTGTCTTCAAAGGCAGCGTGAGAGGCTCGCTCTCACCGCGTTTGAGATTAATAGCATAACCCGGACCATTCTTCACGACCCCCGCCGTTAGCAAATTCATTGCTGGCGAGCCCATAAAATCGGCAACGAACATATTGGAAGGGTTGTTATATATCTCGGCGGGCGTCCCGAACTGCTGCAAGATTCCATCTTTCAGAACAGCGATCTTGGTAGCGAGAGTCATTGCTTCGATCTGGTCGTGTGTCACATACACGATGGTGGTCTTCATCCGGCTGTGCAATCGTTTGATCTCGGTGCGCATATCAACACGCAGTTTGGCATCAAGATTGGAAAGCGGTTCATCGAAGAGAAACACCTGAGGGTTGCGCACCAAAGCACGCCCCATGGCCACGCGCTGACGTTGACCACCAGAAAGTTGGCTAGGCTTGCGATCAAGCAGATGGCCTATCTGCAACATATCGGCAACTTCCTGGATAGCCTTATCGCGTTCGGCCTTCGGAACCTTCCGAATTTCCATGCCGAAAGCGATGTTGCCTGCAACAGTCATATTCGGATAAAGCGCATAGGACTGAAAGACCATTGCAATATCGCGCTGTGACGGATGAAGGCCCGCAATAGACTTGCCGTTGATGGAGATGTCACCGGAAGTGATCGGCTCAAGCCCGGCAATCGTATTCAGAAGCGTCGACTTACCACAGCCAGACGGGCCGACGAGAACGAGAAAACCGCCTTCATCGATCTCGATATTGATATCCTTCAAAACCGAGACATTGCCGTAGGACTTGTAGAGGTCGGATATTTTCAGAAAAGACATTTGCAACTTATCCCTTAACGGCACCGGACATCAGGCCACGTACGAAATAGCGGCCGGAAACAATGTAGACCACTAGTGTCGGCAGAGCCGCCAGGATGGCTCCTGCGAAATGGACATTGTACTCCTTGACGCCAGTAGAGGAGGAAACCAGATTATTGAGCGCAACCGTCATCGGCGTCGAATTGGCCCCTGAGAAGGAAGCACCGAACAGAAAATCGTTCCAGATATTGGTGAACTGCCAGATCACGGACACAACGATGATGGGGCCAGACGAGGGCAGCAAAATACGCCAGAATATCTGGAAAAAGCTTGCCCCGTCGATCTGGGCAGCACGAACCAGTTCTGTCGGGAATGCCTCATAGTAATTGCGGAAATAAAGCGTCGTGAACCCGATTCCGTAAACCACATGGACGAGGATCAGTCCCCAGATCGTGCCGGCAATTCCCAGAAAGCCAAGAACGCGCGCCATCGGAATGAGCACAATCTGGAACGGAATGAAGCACGACAACAGCAGTAAACCGAAAAAGATATTAGACCCGCGGAATTGCCATTTGGTCAGCACGTAGCCGTTCAATGCACCAACGATAGTTGAGATCGCAACCGCTGGAACAACCATCAGGATCGAATTGATGAAGAATGGCTTCAGGCCCGTGGGCTGCACTCCGATCTGGGCCGTCGACCAAGCGGACAGCCATGGCTCGATGGTCCATTGTTGCGGCAGGTTCAACATGCCTCCTTGGCGGATTTCATCCAGAGGTTTGAGCGAATTGACCAGCATCACATAAAGCGGCAGCAAATAGTAGAAAGCAAAGAGCAGCAGCGCGGTATAGATCAGCGCACGTGTCAGCTTTCCGCTGCTGATGGCATTGTCTTGCGACTGGGCGCTCATGACCGCGACCCTCCGCGAATTTCCGAGTAAAGATAAGGGATGATGATCGAGAAGATCATAACCAACATGATAATAGCGGACGACGCGCCGATACCCATCTGGTTCCGTGTGAAGGTGTAGGAATACATGAAAGTAGCTGGCAATTCGGTGGCCTGCCCGGGTCCACCGCCCGTCAGCGCGATAACAAGATCGTATGCCTTGATCGCAAGATGAGCGAGGACTACGAAAGCGGACAGAAACACCGGACGCATCAACGGAATGATGATGCGGCGATAGATCGTCGCCGTTGACGCGCCATCGATCTGAGCCGCCTTGATGATCTCGTTATCGACGCCGCGCAGTCCCGCGAGAAACATCGCCATCACAAATCCGGATGATTGCCATACGGCGGCAATCACCAGACAGTAGATTGCCATCGTGTTACTCTTGATCCAATTGAACGAGAAACTCTCCCAACCCCACAGATGCATTGTGTTTTCCAGCCCGATACCCGGGTCGAGAAACCACTTCCATGCCGTCCCTGTCACGATGAAAGACAATGCCATCGGGTAAAGATAGATCGGGCGAAGAATGCCTTCGCCTCGAATCTTCTGGTCAAGAAGGATCGCTAAAAACAGTCCGATCACCGAACAGATGATGATGTAGAGCGACGCAAAGATTGCAAGATTGGTGATCGCCCGCCACCAATGGGGCAAAGCCCATAGCTTGCTGTAATTCGCTAGGCCGACGAAGCCATATGAGGGCAGCATCCGGCTATTGGTTAGCGAAAGGACGCCGGTATAGATTATGAAGCCATAAACGAACACGAGCACTATCAAAAAGCTCGGCCCCAGAACCAGCTTTGGCACCAGTTCCTGTAATCGGCTGTTACGCTGCATATTTGCGTCACCCTGTTCACGTCGCCCGGCCAAACGCCAATTATGCGGCAAACCTTCCGGACATCTGTTTAATCGGCATTCCAGCGCGCCTGCATTACGCGCAATAGAATGCACCCGATAAGCTCAGTCTGCCGCAGTTTCCGATGGAAACATGCAGACCTTCATCATGCAATTACTGTTTTGATTTCTGGTCGTTGCTGCCGCGCTTCCAAATGTACGGCCAATATGCGGAGCACCAGAGATAAAAGGCGTCCGGGAATTTTCCCGGGCGCCTCTTTGCCGTTACTTCGCAGCTTCGACCGCGGATACGAGTTCCTTAACAGCGTCTTCCGAAGAAAGCTGACCGTTGAACTGACGCGTCACGACGTCATAGATAGCGTTCTTGACCGCAGCCGGGTTGGCGTAGCCGTGCGCCATAGAACCCAGCATCGTGCCCTTTTCGCTCGCTTCCTTTTCGTCAGCGATAGCTTTCTTACCGCAAGCGTCGAAGTCAGTGTCAGGTACATCTGTACGGGCCGGGGCAGAGCCCTTCACCACGTTGAAGGCCGACTGGAACGTCGGGCTCTCAATCGCGGACGCCATTTCAAGCTGTGCCGGAACCTTGTCTTCCGAGACTTTGAACATGGCAAACATATCGGAATTGAAGGTGATTGCGCCCTGCGTGCCAGGATAACGCATGCAGACGAAATCTTCGCCCGGCTTCTTGCTAGCCTTGATGAACTCGCCCTTTGCCCAGTCACCCATAAACTGAAGACCGGCTTTGCCTTCAATAACCATAGCTGATGCGAGATTCCAGTCGCGACCAGAGAAGTTGTCGTCAACATAGGACCGCAGCTTCGTCATACGGTCGAACGCCTGCTTCATCGTATCGCTGCCGAGCGTTTCGGGATCAAGGTCGACGAAAGCCTTCTTGTAGAAATCCGTACCAAAGGAAAGCACGACAGCATCAAAAATAGTTGCGTCCTGCCAGGGCTGGCCACCGTGAGCGACCGGTGTGATCCCCTGTTCCTTGAACTTATCAAGCAGCGCGATCAGTTCGTCCCAGTTGGTAGGTTCCTTGCCGCCAGCCTTGTCGAGCGCGGCCCTGTTGATCCACATCCAGTTGGTGGAGTGGACGTTGACGGGAGCCGCAATCCAGTGGCCATCATACTTCGCAAATTCCTGCAAAGGAGCCGGGATAACCTTTTCCCATCCCTCCTTGTTGGCGATCTCATCAAGATTGCCAAGAGCACCCTGCTCCGCCCAGTCGCGAATATCGAATCCGAGCATCTGCACTGCCGTCGGCGCATTGCCTGCCGTGACGCGCGCGCGCAAGACCGTCATGGCTTCCGTACCACCACCACCGGCAACCGGCATGTCGGTCCAGCTGATGCCCTTCTTTTCAAGATCTTTCTTAAGAACGTCGAGCGCGGCTGCTTCACCGCCCGCAGTCCACCAATGCAGAACTTCCACGTTCTGCTTATCCTGCGCGTTGGCAAAAGGCGCCATTCCGGCGAGCAAAGCGCAGGCGGCCGTACCCATCGCAGCGAGCTTCAAAAATTTATGCATATCTACCTCCCGTAGAAACAATCGAAACAGACTATCGGATATCCGCCCAAGCTCTCGCTTCTGCGCGGCAATCCATCTCGTCATTCCATCCGCGCCTCCTTGGCACAGATCTGAAACCGGCTGCTTCGCACATCCGGCTCGTCCTATTAACTGCCGCAATACGCGTCGAAAGCTTTCGCTTTCACCTGCGCCCCAGCCGCCTCGCGACGTTTTAATTGAAATCCTCCATCCCACTCTTACGTCGCTTTATCCCAATTGACAACGTTGTCTTTTATGAATGAGAAATGATCCCAAGACAAGCTGTGAGGCACAGGATAGGCTCAAACCCTATCAGGCTGTCAATATCCTCCTAAAGATAAAGGGGAGGAATTCAATCGATTAAACCACAGGTAGAGGTCGCACCTTGAAAAACCCTTTATAAATCAATGGATTGCCCGATTTACCACGCCGTCGTATGCCACCGCTCGCAAATGCCATCGCCTCCCTGTGCTTCCGGTTGAAATAACTCCAGCACAAATTTCTCTCGCCGGACTGGACAAGGCCGCAAGGAGCTCATAATTTCGTGCCGCTCGCACAATGGTGTGCGGGCTTGTTCTCGGGGCGGGGTGAAACTCCCCACCGGCGGTATGAAGCGACAGTTTCGAGCCCGCGAGCGCCTGAACACATGACTGCTCGGTTATTGTTCAGGGTCAGCAGATCCGGTGAGATGCCGGAGCCGACGGTTAAAGTCCGGATGGAAGAGAGCGATTGAGCGTCAGGATCGTGTCACTCAGGCACCGTCCATGCGTTCTTTTGTGCGCCCTGATTCTAGTTTCGTGAGGAACCTATGAACCAGAGCTATCCGAACAAGACTTCATTTAAAATTGCATTCATTCAAGCTCGTTGGCACGCTGATATTGTCGATGAGGCCCGCAAGAGCTTTATTGCAGAATTGTCTGCCAAAGCCGGAGCTAATGTGGAAGTCGAAATTTTCGACGTTCCTGGTGCTTACGAAATCCCCCTCCATGCAAAAACCTTGGCCAAGACCGGAAAGTACGCCGCTATCGTCGGCGCGGCTTTCGTGGTTGATGGTGGTATTTACCGGCACGATTTCGTGGCAACCGCCGTCATTAACGGCATGATGCAGGTTGGACTGGAGACAGAGGTTCCGGTGCTCAGCGTTGTCCTGACGCCTCATCATTTCCATGAAAGCAAGGAGCATCATGATTTCTTCCATGCTCACTTCAAGATCAAGGGCGTGGAAGCAGCCAATGCTGCTTTGCAGCTTGTGAGTGAGCGTAGCCGTATTGCCGCGCTTGCTTAACGAGTGCCGACCGGCCTTTAAGAAAAGGCCGGTCCTTCTCCGATGATGCGCTCGCAGTGCGCATAAACGTCGAAGTCATCACCGCGCACCAATGCAACAAGCGTAAGGTTCGCTTCATCTGCCGTTCGAATGGCCAAAGCCGTTGGCGCAGAGATGGCAGCCAACACCGGCGCGCCAAACATAACTGCTTTCTGTACCATCTCGACAGAAACGCGACTGGTAATCACAACGATACCGTCTTGCGGTGCACAACCGTTGAGTGAGACCGCGCCAACAAGTTTATCCAATGCATTGTGGCGCCCGACATCCTCACGAATCGCAATAAGCCCTTTGTCCGGAACATAGAAACCCGCCGCATGAACTGCATGGGTCTGAGAGTTCAACTGTTGCTCGTCCGTAAGAGATGCGACGGCCATCGAAATATCGGAGGGAGAAAGTTTTCGACCGCCTTGTTGCAATGCCTGAAGCGGTCGCAACGCATGATCAATTGAGTCTATCCCACACAGGCCGCACCCGACCGGGCCAGCCATGAATCTGCGTCGTGCGGCAAGCCTCTGCTCCGGGCGCTCCGATAGCCGGACCTGCACATCGATGCCCTTCTCAAAGGCAACGACCTCAACCGCTTCTATCTCGGAAATATCGTCCACAATATTTTCGGTGAGAGTGAAGCCTATCGCGAAGTCTTCAAGATTGTCAGGGGTAGCCATCATCACGGCCTGGGTCGAGCCGTTATAGCTCACCGCCACAGGAACCTCCTCAGGCACCGCGCGCGTACCCTCGTGGAATCCCGACACACGATGCGCGATCCGTGCAGTACTCCGGCTCGCTCTATGTATCGTCATCTGAACCGCTCTCCCAACATCGCATCCCAACTCCAGCAGTTTCATGTGGCATGAAAACAACTTTAATGTAAGTTGCCACCGAAAAAGCCGTCGCAAGTTGGGCGGCAAGTGAGGAAAACATGGATATTCGGCAGATAGACGACAATTATTCGGTTTCAGGGCAGATCGAACCTGACGATGTGCGCGACATTGCAGCAGAGGGATTTCGTACGATTATCTGCAACCGGCCAGATGGCGAGGGAGGCGCTGATCAGCCCGAATTCAGCGAAATCGCACGCGTCGCTCAGAAAGCCGGACTTGCTACCTACTATATTCCAGTCGTCGGCGGTCAGTTGACGCAGGAAGATGTGGATGCAATGGCAGCAGCACTGGATGAAGCCGAAGGCCCCGTGCTTGGCTACTGCCGATCCGGTGCGCGTTCTACGAATATCTACGGGATCGTACAGCAGCAAAAGCGCGGATAAAGAACGAGCGCAGGCTATGTGGGCGGTGAAGCCGCAAGGGCATTTCTACAGTCTTTGCAAACATGGCTATCACCGTCCCGAAAGCCGTGCGCGCCCCGAATGGACGGCGCGCGATGTGTGAGCACAATACTGGCGATAGTAGCTCATGCCGGTACGGGTGACCGTTGCGGCAACACCGCCAAGAACCAGAAGCCAGCCAATGGCCTGCGGCCAGTTGAAGGTTTCGATCCCGCCGCTCAGTGCCACAATCAGGATACCAGCCCAGAGCAGAGCAGCCGTGCGGCGCCAGAATACCGGGTTGAGCTCATCGAAGACAGCTTTCCACAGCGAATGAACAAGGCAGGCGAAGAAAAGGGCTGCGGCCAGACCGATATTGAGCAACTCGACCGGAAGCCATTGTTGCGAAGTAAGCATCGTTTCCATCATCCACTTAACCAGGATTCCTGCCGAAGAAATCCATTAGGGAATTTCTTGCGATCAGAATTACTATTACTGTTCGTCCCATTCAGCTTTCGCTTTGTGGCCGCAACGTGTTACAAGCACGGAAAGCTCTCTCGGATAAATTCACTTATTATTGCGTTCACGCGAAATATCGTGTTGAAAACATTGCCCTATTCTGGGTGGTATGATGCGCCTGACACCGTGCAACCCCTTCCAGCAGCTGGAAAATTTATGGTTCCGCTTATCTGCCAATTAGCCGGAATATTTCCTTCGCAATCGCAGGAGATAACGGGTTTGTAACAATTCGGCACAGCGAAGAAGGCCTCGGAACGCCGAGACCCGCAATAATTCACAAGCGCGCGCGCTCTATTCGCCGACTTTTACTTGTCCGCCACCGCTTTTCCCGGTTGAAGCGAAGATGGGTCCAGAGAAGCGGGCGCAGCGGCAGGTCGGCCGAATAGAAAGCCTTGAACTTGCTCGCAGCCCTCTTCGATCACCATGCGATGCTGGTCAAAGGTTTCGATACCCTCAGCCACGACCGGCAGATCGAGGCTGCGGCCCAACCCGACTATGGCTCTTACAATCGCTCTGGCGCTGACATCCGTTTCCATGCTGGTGATGAAGCTGCGGTCAATCTTGATCTTGTCGAAAGGAAAACTCTGGAGATTGCTGAGCGATGAATAGCCGGTTCCGAAATCGTCCATAACGATACGGACGCCCAATTTCTTCAGGCGACGCAGCAGCTCAAGTGTCGTCAATCGATCCTTCATCAAAGCGGATTCGGTTACCTCTAATTCCAGCCTTATTGGATCAAGGCCGGTTTCTGCGATAATCGAACGGACCGTATCCGGCAGGCTGATCAGACGGAACTGTACGGGCGACAGGTTTACCGCGATGGTAAGGTGGCTGTCCCATTCGGCAGCAGTACGGCAGGCCTCGCGCAGAACCCACTCGCCCAGCGCCACGATTGTTCCCGTTTCCTCGGCGATAGGAATGAAGACTTCCGGCGGTATCTGCCCGCGTGCCGGATGGTTCCACCGAACAAGTGCCTCATAACCCGTGCAACTTCCATCAGCTGTCGCAAATAAGGGTTGGTAGGCAATACCGATCTGGCCCCGAACCATCGCATGGCGCAAGTCTGCTTCCATCTGGCGCCGCTCTCTTATCTCTCGGTCCATTTCCGGGGAATAGAACGAAACCACTCCGCGCCCTTCCGTCTTCGCCCGATAAAGCGCGATATCTGCCGCATGCCGGATGGCTTCTGCATCCTTGCCGTCATTCGGATATATGGCAACGCCTATGCTAACGCCCACAGCAGTTGGGTCGAGTACTGTATTCAGTTCCGAGCGGAAGGTTTCCAGAATCTTCTCGCTTAGCTTGCGGGCACCTCTCGGCTGGGGCACGCCCACCTGCAGAATGATGAACTCGTCACCGCCAATACGCGCGGCCGTATCGATACCATTTATGGAGCGCTTCAGGATGCTGGAGACTGTTTTCAGTACCCGGTCGCCTTCGGCGTGGCCGAAAATGTCGTTCACAGCCTTGAATCGGTCCAGATCGAGCGCCAGCACGGCGAATGGTTCGCGAGCGGGGCGCGCAACGGCGTTCGCAAGCCTTTCCTCAAAAAACATGCGGTTGGGCAGATCGGTAAGCGCATCATGCCGTGCCATATGCTCAATCTGGCGCTGCACCGTGCGTTTTTCAGTAAGATCACGCACAGCGAGCACCTCGCAAGGCCGTCCCTGATACTCAATCGCATGAACCGCAAGTTCAAAGATGCGCTCATCATTGGGAAACCTCGGAGCCGCCTCAATGGCCTCCAGACGGTTAGCGCAGACCGGAAGTCCATCCGCCGCCAGCAACAAAGTATCCGGCTTCACACCCACAAGCGACTTTTCACTTCTCCGCATGAGTTCGGAAAACCGGGCGTTCATCTCCACTATTCCGCCATCCCGAATGACAGCGAGCCCGTCCAATGTAGCGTTCGCAAAACCCTTTAGATCCGTCATGTAACGGTCAATAAATACGGCTGCAATTGTCGTCATCGTTACGCTACATACCACCGCCGCGACAGCAACAACCAGCCAAAGACGCCCCACTCCAAGCGGATCCGCTGCAGGAAGGGTAGGATTTGGAACCAGTTCAGTCGATGCAACAGCTGTGAAATGGAGCGTGCAGACAGCCAGTATTCCTCCCACGGTCGGCAGGAGAATACGCAGCCAGCCGGAAGCATTCGTTACAAACCAGAAAGCGGCCAGCAGAAGCAGAACCGATATCGCGCCACCCGCAAGGATGGGCGGAAGATCATAGCGAATGTTGGCTGCCGCTTTGATTGCACTCATACCTGTGAAATGCATTGCGGCTATCGATAGCGTGGCTGAAATGGCAGCAATCAGAGCGTATTTGAACGCCGCCCCTTTAAGAAGGCGGAGGCTCAACCAAAAGCCGAGAACGGCAGTCGCTGCCGACAGTGCCGTAGCCGTAAAATCAAACTCGATCGCGACGGTACCATTATAAGCGAGCATGGCAACAAAGTGGGTTGCCCATACGCCCAGTCCACCGGCAAACGCACTGATTGCAAGCCAGTTGTCGCGGCGGCTCTCGGTGCATTCACGCGCGCGAGCCAACAACAGAAAAAATGCAAACATGCTCGCAAATGAAATCGATGCAGCCAGAACCACAAAAGGCTGATCGTGCTGAACTGTCACGCATTCCAGGACTTTGAACATGCCGCCCCCTCCCGCGCCCGCCAATGGTGGTGCAGTTTATGAAAACAAGCCAGATCATGGCCAAACTGTGCTTGTTGTCCCGAATAAAAATAGTGATAACTATTTAAGCAATTCTGAATTGGTGAATATATCACCCTGCTTCTGCTATTTATGGAAGAACAACATTAAATACGTTTGCCAAAGCGCTTCCCGACACGCGCCAGCAATATCACGGGTAAAATTCCGACCACCACAATGGCGAGGGCCGCAAGCGACGCTTCTTCATACGTGCCGCGTGCCGCTTCGCCATAAAGATGCGTCGCAAACGTTTCAACGTTTAGGGGCCGCAACAAAAGTGTCGCTGGCAGTTCTTTCACACAGTCGACGAATACGAGTAAACCTGCCGCCACGATGGCTGTTTTGGATAACGGCAAATGAACCGCATAGAACGTCTGGGTGGCCCCACGCCCCAGCGTACGGGACGCATGATCCAGCGACGTGGGAATGCGCTCCAAACCCGAATCTATTCCCCCCGCCGAAATAGCGAGGAATCGAACGACATAAGCGTAGATAACCGCCGCGCCTGAGCCGATTAGCACCAGTCCCGCCGAGTATCCGAAGAAATGAGAGGTGAACTGATTGACGAAATGATCGAAGCTGCCCGCAACCGCGAGGATGCCGAGGGCGATCACGGTGCCCGGTGCCGCATATCCCATTGTCGAAATGCGATAGGACCAGCGTGAAACTGCACCCGGAAAAATTCGGACAGCATATGCAACAAGCAATCCGTAAATCAGCACCAGGACCGTTGCTACTGAAGCGAGACCGACGGTATTGAAAGCTTCACCGACCAGTCGCGGCGACACCCCCGCGAAACGGGCGCGCTTGATGGCTTCCACGACCAGATAGATTGCTGGCAGAATAAATCCGATGATGACGGGCAGCGAGCACAAGCAGAACAATAAGACGCCTTGCCCCTTACTGACTTTCGAGGGCTCGAAGCCCCGCGAATGGCGAATGTTGGAAGCAAAGCGCTGCTTGCGACGTCCCCAGCGCTCGACTGAAACAATGGCAACCACCAGAAACAGAAGAGCGAGCGCCAATTGGGCGGCTCCCGGCAAGTCCGAGCGCGTTATCCAGGTAGTGTAGATGGAGACGGTCAATGTGCGTACACCCAGAAACTCGGCGGCGCCCACATCATTCAGCGTTTCCATTAGTGCCAAGCTTACGCCAACTGCTACAGCGGGCCGGGCAAGCGGCAATGCGACCCGCCAGAAAATGCCTTTGCGGGTTACCCCCAGAGTTCGCGCCGCTTCGATGAGGCTGGCAGACTGCGTGAGAAACATTGCCCGCGTAGGAATATAGACATAGGGATAGAGGACGAAGCCCAGCAGAATGATGCACCCTGCCATCGAACGGATATCCGGCAAGCGGAACTCACGCGGGCTGTCGTAGCCAAGCACGAAGCGAACCGCGCCTTGCACCGGACCGATGGGATGCAGAATATCAAGGTAGGCATAGGCGATAATGTAGGTCGGCACAGCCAGTGGCAGCAAAAGCGCCCATTCCAGCATGCCCCGCCCACGAAAATCATAAGCCGTCACCAGCCACGCCGTTGATGTTCCAAGAACAGCGGCGATGATGCCGACCCCCGTGAGTAAGATTACAGTTTCGAGAAGAGCAGATGGCAAGCTGGTAGCAAACAGGTGCGCCCATAGGCCAGCTGAGCCCTGAAAGGCTTCCAATGCAAGGACCAGAACAGGCAGCAAAACCAGAACTGCGACGAAGACCGAGAGCCATAGCCAGCTGCGCCCTGCCCTTGCAGGTTGCAAAATTCGTTTCCGCATGGCTGCAAGGACTTGCATCGGTTTCTCTATAGTGCAACGCCGGCACATTATGTACCGGCGTTAATTTTCTTAATTTGCTGGCTTTTAGTTGTCGAAGCCGACTTTGTCGACCAGTTCGCTTGCCTGCTTGCGATGGCTGACGATTTCAGACAGCGGAACACTGTCGATCTTCAGCTCACCGAATGATTCCACGATTGGGTCGAGCGGCGCGCCCTGCTTGACCGGATATTCGAAATTGGCCTTAGCGTAGAGTTGCTGGGCCTCATCGGATACCAGATATTCGAGGAGCTTGACTGCTGCGTCCTTATTGGGCGCATTCTTGGCAACGGCTGCGCCACTGATGTTGACCTGCGTTCCGCCATCCTTGAACGTAGGCAACAGAACCTTGATGCCCTCGCCCCATGCCTTCTGCTCGTCGCCGCCCTTGCCAGAACGCATCAGACCGACATAATAGGAATTCGCGACTGCAATATCGCAGATACCGCCGACGATATCCTTGGCTCCATCGCGATCTCCACCAGCGGCTTTACGTGCGAGGTTATCCTTGAGACCCTTGAGCCATTCTTCGGTCTTTTCCGCACCATAATGTGCGATATAGTCCGCGAAGAGAGCTGTATTGTAAGGATGCTGGCCAGCCCGGATGCAGATTTTGCCCTTCCACTTCGGATCGGACAGGTCTTCGTAGTTGATCTTGTCGAGCTCAAGGTCCTTCGCGGCATAGACGATGCGAGCGCGCATGGACAGTGCGAACCAGTTGTCCTTTGCGTCACGAAGCTGTTCCGGAACGGCTTCTTTCAGCACCTTGGAATCGACAGGCTGGGTGAGGCCCTTGTCGACGAGATCAACCAGATTACCGGCATCGACCGTCATCAGAATGTCGGCGGGCGAATTGGCTCCTTCGGAAGCTACACGCTCCGCCAGACCGTCTTTCAGAAACACCGTGTTGACGGTAATGCCCGTGGAAGATTTGAAGGCATCGAGCAGTGGCTGAATGAGACCCGGTTCGCGTGTCGTGTAAATGTTCACTTCATCTGCGTGGGCAGTCCCTGCAAAAAGCGTTACTGCGGCGAGAGCAAGACCAGAACGCGCAAATTTGGACATTTTACCTCCAGATGGACCTGTTTCATTTTGAAATATGAGCGAACTAATCAAGTTATAAGGTGAGGCTCGCTAACGGTCAATTGCCCCCGAGGACTTTGATGGTATATTTTTCATTCACTTGGGAAAAATCAGCGCTTTATCCCAATCCGGACGCAGAACAATATCGGTCGCAGAGGTTGGAAGCCGCAGTGTCGTGCGCACGCGCAGGCGCGAAGTTGTACCCGGCACCCTCACGACCAGTTCTTCGATTTCGCCGAGAAACGTCCTTGATTCAATATGCCCCCGCAATGAATCTTCAACAGTCTCTCCGTCGAGGAGGATCGTAAAATCGCGCGGACGTAAGTAAGCAAACGCTTCAGTGCCGGGTGCAAATCGTTCGGCCGTGATAATCTCTCCAAGAGAAGTGACCAACTTACTGCCTTCGACTTTTCCCGATATCGTGTTGAAGTCACAGAAAAAATCTGCTGCATAACGGTTCACGGGCCGGTCGTGAAGTTCGCGGGCCGTGCCGTTCTGCACTATTCCCCCGGAACGCATCAGCACAACGCGATCCCCCGTAGATAGCGCTTCTTCAGCTTCGTGCGTTACGATGATCGCCGTAGTGCCAAGTTCCCTCAACAAAGCCACAGTCTCATGGCGAACCCGCGCGCGCAGTCCTCTATCCAGATTCGAAAAAGGCTCGTCCATCAGCAGAAGATGTGGGTTCGGAGCAAGGGCACGAATAAGAGCAACACGTTGCTGTTCGCCCCCTGACAGCATATGCGGATAGCGTTCCGCCATGTGCGAGAGCGACACCAACTCGAGAAGTTCTCTTGCCCGCGCGTTCGCTTCAGCGCGGGATACCCTTCGCAAACCGAACAGGATATTTTCCTTGACCGTTAAATGCGGAAACAAGGCATAATCCTGAAAGACCACACCAACGTTCCGTTTTTCCGGCTCGACAAAAACCGATGGGCCGACAAACATCTTGCCGCCCATGGCCAGTGTTCCACTGTCTGGAACATCGATGCCCGCGATAATGCGCAACAGGGACGTCTTTCCGCAGCCTGAATGACCAACCAGACAGATTATCTCGCCAGCCTGAACATCAAGAGAAACACCGTTGAGCGCACGCACTGCGCCAAACTGACGGGTAATACCGGACAGGGTCAGTGCTAGACCGGAATGACCGGAAACCTGCCCTTCATCGTGCGGGTTGCGTGCTGCGTCCATAAGCAAGATCGCGTATCCTGATTGCAGTTCAGGCGGATATAGAGGCACATTCCTCAGAAAGCTACCAAAACAGGATGGATTATCTCAGGAATATCGTAACTAAGTATTTCCAGATCGGCTTATCCTGTTGATCGTGAACGAAAAGCGAGCCATGTTCACGATGCTTCCATATGCCCAAATCACCCAAACGCATTGCAGGAGAATACCGAAATGGGGCCGGTCACGGATAAGGTGGCGACAGCCGAGAGCTTGCCGCAAGAAACTAAGATCGCAATCATCGGGGGCGGCGTTATCGGTGTTTCGACAGCCCTTTTTCTGGCCGAGCGCGGCATTCCCGTCACTCTCCTTGAAAAGGGCGAGATCGCAGGCGAGCAATCGAGCCGTAATTGGGGCTGGTGTCGCCGTACGGGTCGCGACAGCCGCGAAATGCCGCTGATTGTCGAAAGCATGCGGCTATGGGAAGGCATGAATGAACGTACCGGACGCGAAACCGGCTTCCGCGTGACCGGAATTGCCTACACAGCGGAAAAAGAAGAGCAGATGGCTCTTTATGCTGAGTGGATCAAGCTGGCCCGCGAACAGGGCATTGAAACAGAACTTCTCAATGCCGAGCAGGTCTCGGCACTGGTACCCGGCATCAATCGCCGGCTCTTAGGCGGCATGATTACACCGCTCGATGGACGTGCGGAACCGCAAAAGGCGGTACCGGCATTTGCCGCAAAAGCGCAGGAGAGCGGGGCCGTCATTTTACAGAACTGCGCTGTGCGTGGCATTGAGACCACCAATGGGCGCGTTACCGCTGTCCTTACGGAAAAAGGTCGCCTTCGCTGCGAGGCAGTGGTCGTTGCGGGCGGAGCTTGGTCAAGACTTATCGTTTCTGCCTTCAATTCCCACCTGCCGCAGCTGAAAGTTCGTTCCTCTGTCTTCCGTACCGCTCCTATCGACGCTGGTGTCGAACCAGCGATAGCATTTTCCGATTTTGCCCTGCGCAAAAGGCTTGATGGCGGCTATACCGTCG
>Ga0182735_1001252_pt1 | contig 17323 bp, 15 predicted proteins | sample eDN5th30CKraftMG_FD_128524 | JGI IMG/M metagenome (GOLD analysis project Ga0182735, IMG submission 128524) | Enriched Miracle-Growth compost microbial communities from Emeryville, California, USA - eDNA 5th pass 30_C Kraft MG (version 2) (version 2) ... | reverse complement strand
TCTGCCGGACCGTCGCCACCGCGTCGTCCACCGCGACCTGCTGAGCGTCACCGCCGGCACGCGAGCGCAGCTCGACCACGCCGTCGGCCAGGCCACGGCCGACCACGACGACGAGCGGGACGCCCAGCAGCTCGGCGTCGGCGAACTTCACGCCCGGGGAGACCTTGGGCCGGTCGTCGAAGAGGACCTCGACCCCGGCGGCGTCGAGCTCGGTCGCGATGCGCTCGGCCGCCTCGAAGACGGCCGCGTCCTTGCCCGTGGCCACGACGTGCACGTGGGCCGGGGCGACGTGCGCCGGCCATGCGAGGCCACGGTCGTCGTGGTTCGCCTCGGCGAGCGCGGCGAGCGCCCGGGTGACGCCGATGCCGTAGGAGCCCATCGTCACGACCTGCTGCTTGCCGTTGACGTCGAGGACCTTGAGCCCGAGGGCCTCGGCGTACTTGCGACCCAGCTGGAAGATGTGGCCGATCTCGATGCCGCGGGCGAGCTGGAGCGGACCGGAACCGTCGGGAGCGGGGTCTCCCGCACGCACCTCCGCCGCCTCGATCGTGCCGTCCGGCACGAAGTCGCGCCCGGCCACGAGCCCGGTGACGTGCTCGTCGACCGCGTCCGCACCCGAGACCCACACGGTCCCGGTGGCCACGCGCGGGTCCACGAGGTAACGGACCGCGCCCTCGTCGCCGGTCTGCGCACGGCCGATGCCGCGCGGTCCGATGAAGCCCTTGACGAGCTCGCCGTGCCGGGCGAAGTCGGCGTCGCCCGCGGGCTCCACCTCGGCGGGAGCGAGGGAGGCCTCGACGCGCTTGAGGTCGACCTCGCGGTCGCCGGGCACGCCGACGACGACGATCTCGCGCGTGCCGTCGGGGCCGGTCGCGGCGACGACGACGTTCTTGAGCGTGTCCGCCGCGGTCCAGGGACGGTCGCCGCGGGGCTGCGTCTCGTCGAGCAGCGCGACGAGGTCCGCGATGGACCCGGCACCGGGCGTGGGGACGACGACCGCAGGAGCGGCGTCGTCGAAGGCGACCGGCTCGGGCGCCGGCGTGGTGACCGCCTCGACGTTCGCGGCATACCCGCCGGGCGAGCGCACGAAGGTGTCCTCACCGATCGCCGTCGGGTGCAAGAACTCCTCGGAGCGCGAACCGCCCATGGCCCCGGAGGTCGCGGCGACGATGACGTGCTCGAGCCCCAGGCGCTCGAAGATCCGCTGGTAGGCGGCGCGCTGCGCGGCGTAGGAGGCGTCGAGCCCGGCGTCGTCGACGTCGAAGGAGTAGGCGTCCTTCATGACGAACTCGCGCCCGCGCAGCAGACCGGCGCGCGGGCGCGCCTCGTCGCGGTACTTGGTCTGGATCTGGAAGAGCGTCACCGGCAGGTCCTTGTACGAGGAGTACAGGTCCTTGACCAGGAGCGTGAACATCTCCTCGTGCGTGGGCGCGAGCAGATAGTCGGCGTCCTTGCGGTCCTTGAGGCGGAACAGGTTGGGGCCGTACTCGGTCCAGCGGTTCGTCGCCTCGTAGGGCTCGCGCGGCAGCAGCGCAGGGAAGTGGACCTCCTGGGCACCGGCGGCGACCATCTCCTCGCGCACGATCGCCTCCACCTTGGCGAGCACCCGCAGGCCGAGCGGCAGCCAGGTGTAGATGCCCGGGGCTGCGCGGCGGATGTAGCCCGCGCGCACCAGCAGGCGGTGGCTCGCGACCTCCGCGTCCGAGGGGTCTTCGCGCAGCGTGCGCAGGAACAACGTCGACATCCGCATGAGCATGGCCCAAGCCTACCGATGCGCCACCCCGCCCCCGACCACGCGGGCACGGCACCGGCACCCGGCACCGGCCACCCGGGACGGGGCAGGGGGTGACGGGGTGGCGAGCCCGGCGGGTCAGAACAGGACGGTGGCGTAGGTACCCACCTGTTCGAAGCCGACACGCTTGTACGCCGCCAGGGCACGCACGTTGTAGCTGTTCACGTACAGAGAGACGCACGGCACCCGGCGCAGCGTCTGCTCGACGACGGCAGCCATCCCGGCCTCGGAGCGCCCCTGGCCGCGATAGCCCGGATCCACCCACACGCCCTGCACCTGCGCGACCGCGTCGGTCATGGCACCGAGGTCCGCCTTGAACACGACCTTGCGCAGCGGGATCCCGTGGACGGTGGGGACCTCCTCGACGTGGAGGTAGGTGCGCCCCTGGTCGATGAGGGTGCGGACGCGCGCCGCGTACGCGGCTCCCCCGGCAGCCACCGGCGAGTAGCCGACCTCCTCGGTGAACATGGCCACGCTCGCCGGCAGCACGATGCTGAAGTCGTGGGGCGCGGCAAGGTGCACGTCACGGTCCGCGGTCACGTGAGGCGCCGACCTGATCGCCATCGAGGGCTGGTCGGCGCGGATCTCCCGGGCCGCCGGCCAGTGGTCCTCGAGCAGGTGCCACAGCCGCACCACGACGTCGACCGGGCCGACGATGCTCGACGACCGCCGTCCGCGGCGCACGGCCAGCGCCGCGAAGGCCTTGACCGCCTCGTCGTCGGCCGTGGGGACCACCGGCACGAGGTTCGCTCCCGCCCAGCACACCGCCGTCAGCGGTCCCGTGCGAGGGTAGCCCCAGAGCTCTCCGCCCGCGGAGCGCAGGCCGTAGCGCATCGCGTCCTCGATGTGGTTCGCGGCGAGGACCGAGGCGACGGGGTCCACCGCGCACAGCCGCGCCGCCGCCGAGAGGTCACCATCGGCGAGGATGCGTGCCTCCGTGCTCGGCGCGACGTCATGGTCGCGGAACCACCGTCCCATAGGGAGATTCTGCCCCAGGTCAGCGGCAGGGCGCGTCTCCCCGACCGCCTTGCGAGGACGCGACAGCACGTCAGTCGGCCGTCGGACCGTGGATCGTCGTGACGAGGACGTAGATCCCGAACCACACCCAGTAGATCGTGCCGGCGAGCACGACGACGCCGACGAGCGTCACGACCGCTCGCGCGACGAGGCTCTGCCGTCGCCACCAGGCGCGCGGCCGCACCCGTGCCGAGCCAGCACTCTCGCGTGGCACCGTCATCGTCGAGCTCCCCTCTGCAAGGCCCTGTGCCGTGCATGCTACATGGTCGTGCGCTGCCGACAGGCGGTCAGGCGCCGACGCTCACGGTCGGGGCGGCACCCTCCTGCTCGGGCATCTCGGCGGCGAGGCGCATGGCCTCCTCGATGAGGGTCTCGACGATGTCGGCCTCGGGGACCGTCTTGATGATCTCGCCCTTGACGAAGATCTGGCCCTTGCCGTTGCCGGACGCGACACCGAGGTCGGCCTCGCGGGCCTCTCCCGGCCCGTTGACGACGCAGCCCATCACGGCCACGCGCAGCGGCACCGTCATGCCTTCCAGCCCCGCGGTCACACGCTCGGCGAGCGTGTAGACGTCGACCTGCGCACGGCCGCACGAGGGGCAGGAGACGATCTCGAGCTTGCGCGGGCGCAGGTTCAGCGCCTGGAGGATCTGGATGCCGACCTTGACCTCCTCCACCGGCGGTGCCGACAGGGAGACACGGATCGTGTCCCCGATGCCCTTGCTCAGCAGGGCGCCGAAGGCGGTGGCGGACTTGATGGTGCCCTGGAAGGCGGGGCCCGCCTCGGTGACGCCGAGGTGCAGCGGCCAGTCGCCCCGCTCGGAGAGCAGCTCGTAGGCGCGCACCATGACGACGGGGTCGTTGTGCTTCACGGAGATCTTGAAGTCGTGGAAGTCGTGCTCCTCGAACAGCGACGCCTCCCAGACGGCGGACTCGACGAGCGCCTCGGGCGTGGCCTTGCCGTACTTGGCGAGCAGGCGCGGGTCGAGCGAACCGGCGTTGACGCCGATGCGGATCGACGTGCCGTGGTCCTTGGCCGCCTGCGCGATCTCCTTGACCTGGTCGTCGAACTTGCGGATGTTGCCGGGGTTGACCCGCACCGCCGCGCAGCCGGCCTCGATCGCCGCGAAGACGTACTTGGGCTGGAAGTGGATGTCGGCGATCACGGGGATCTGAGACTTCTTGGCGATGATCGGCAGCGCGGCGGCGTCGTCGGCCGAGGGGCACGCGACGCGGACGATGTCGCACCCGGCAGCCGTGAGCTCGGCGATCTGCTGCAGCGTGGCGTTGATGTCGCTCGTCAGCGTCGTCGTCATCGACTGGACGCTGATGGGGGCGCCACCGCCGACGTCGACCTTGCCCACCTTGATCCTGCGGGTGGGGCGGCGCGGGGCGAGGACGGGAGGCGGGGCGGCGGGCATACCAAGACTGATCGAGGTCACGCCTCCAGTATCGCGCACGCGGCGCGGACGGGACCCCCACGTGCGGGACGACTCGGTGTGAAGGGTGTGCGGAGCCCGTGAAGGCGCCGTTCCGGGGGCGCTGAGGTGACGAGGCACACAGAGGTGACGAGACCCACGACGGCGACGAGACACGCAACGAGGCGGCACGTGCGCTGCGGCTCGACGACCGCCACGGGGACGCGGGGTGCCGAGGGTGCCGGAGGCGCCGGGGTGCCGGGTGGCGGGTGGCGGGTGGCGGGGCGTCAGCCCAGCTGCACCGGCGCCACCACGTCGGCGTACATCAGCAGCACACCCATCGCGAACAGCACGATGAAGGCGCCGTAGGCGATGGGCACCAGGCGTGCCGTGTCCGCGGGCCCGGGGCGCGGGCGGCGACGGAGCCGCGCGACCTGCCGCTTGGCACCCTCGTAGAGAGCGCCGACCACGTGGCCGCCGTCGAGCGGCGGCAGCGGGATGAGGTTGAAGGCGAAGAGCGCGATGTTGAGGCTCGCGAGCAGCGACAGCAGCTGGACGAAGTGCACCGACCCGGGAAGTCCTGTCGTGTCCACGGCGGCGACCTCGCCCGCGACCCGCCCGACACCGACGACGCTCATGATCGAGTCCTGGCTGCGCGGCTTGCCCCCGAAGGCGGACCGCGCGACGTCGGTCACCTGCGCGGGGAGCGTCGCGATCGCCTTGGCGGTACCGGTCACCTGCTGCCAGATCAGCCCCGGCACAGAGGCGATGGACTGGCGTACGTACTCGTACCCCGGTGACATCCCCACGACAGGGACGGACTCGACCGAGGTCGATCCGTCGTCGGCAGCGACCGTGCGCTGGACGAGCCGGGGCGCCATCGTCAACGTCACCGTGCTGCCGTCACGGTCCACCTGCATGGTCAGAGGATCGGTCCCGGCTGCGACGATCGCCTGCTGCACGTCCTCCCACGTCGGCGTCACGGCGCCGTCGACGGCCGTGATGGTGTCGCCGGCCTGGAGCCCCGAGGCTGATGCAGGCGAGGCGCCGTCCGCGCCCACCGAGCAGGTCGAGTCGGCGGCCGCGTCTGGGGACGCGACACACGAGGCCACGGTGCTCACGGTGGTGCTGACCTGGAGGCTGCCGAACCCCACCTGGACGATCGCGAGCAGCACGAAGGCGATCACGAGGTTCATGAACGGGCCGCCGAGCATCACCACGAGCTTCTTGGGCGCCGAGAGGTTGTAGAAGGCCCGCGGCTCCTGGCCGGGGAGGATCTCGTCGGTGCTCGCCTCCCGCGCCGAGCGTACGAGCTCTGCGACGCGACCGCGACGCGGCTTGCCGCTCGCGGGCGCGGGCGGGTACATCCCGATCAGGCGCACGTAGCCCCCGGCGAGGATCCACTTGAAGCCGTACTCGGTCTCCCCCTTGGTCCGCGACCAGATGGTCGGCCCGAAGCCGACCATGTACTGGCTGACGCGCACACCGAAGGCCTTCGCCGGGATCATGTGACCGAGCTCGTGCAGGGCGACGGACACGATGATGCCCACCACCAGCACGATCACACCGATCGCGTACGCCATGCGTGCTCCCGTTCTCCTGCGTCGTCTCGCGCGAGCGACGGCACGAGAGTAGCGCCACCGTCTGACACCGCGCTGGGATCAGACTGTGACGAGCTCCCGCGCCCGCGCCCGCGCCCAGTCCTGCGCCGCCATGACGTCGTCGTACGTCGTCACGGTCGACCCTCCGACGTGCGCCGCGGCCTTGTCCAGCACCCGGGCGACGAGCTCGACGATGCCGAGGAAGGGCAGCGCTCCGGCGCGGAAGGCCGCGACGGCCTCCTCGTTCGCCGCGTTGAGCACGGCCGGGTGCAGCGGCGAGGCGGCCGCCGCGCCGCGGGCGAGCCCGACGGCCGGGAACACCTCGTCGTCGAGCGGCTCGAAGCTCCACGAGACGGGGGCGGACCAGTCGTTGGGCGTCGAGACGTCGTCGAGCCGCTCGGGCCACGACAGGCCGAGCGCGATGGGCAGGCGCATGTCCGGCGGGGAGGCCTGGGCGACCGTGGCACCGTCACGGAACTCGACCATCGAGTGGACCACCGACTGCGGGTGCACCACGACCGTGATGTCGGCGACGGGCACGTCGAAGAGCAGGTGCGCCTCGATGAGCTCGAGGCCCTTGTTCATGAGCGTCGACGAGTTGATCGTGACGACCGGTCCCATCGACCAGGTGGGGTGCGCGAGCGCCTCGGCGAGGGTCACCGCGGCGAGCTCGGCGCGGCTGCGACCGCGGAACGGGCCGCCCGAGGCCGTGAGGATCAGCCTGCGCACCTCGCCGCGCTCTCCGGAGCGCAGCGCCTGCGCGATCGCCGAGTGCTCCGAGTCCACCGGCACGATCTGCCCCGGACGTCGCACCGCCGCCTTGACCACGGCACCACCGACGACGAGCGACTCCTTGTTGGCCAGCGCCAGCGTGGAGCCGGCCTCGAGCGCCGCGAGCGTGGGCCGCAGCCCCACCGATCCGGTGATGCCGTTCAGGACGACGTCGGCCCCGACGCCGGCAGCCGTCGTCGAGGCGTCGGGGCCGACGACGATCTCGGGGTCACGAGCAGGCCGCCCGAGCTCGCGGGCGCGGGCGCGCACGGCGTCGCGGACGAGGGGTGCGGCCGCGGGGTCGCTCACGGCGACGAGGCTGACGTCGAGGTCGACGGCCTGGCGGGCGACGAGCTCCGGGTGCGCTCCGCCGGCGCTCAGCGCGACGACGTCGAGCTGCTCCGGGTGGCGGACGACGACGTCGACGGCCTGGGTCCCGACGGACCCGGTGGAGCCGAGGATCACCACCGAGCGGGGCGAGGAGGAGCGTGCGGAGGACGGCGCAGAGGGCATGGGTTCATCCTGCCACCCCGCTGGTCACGACACGCTCGGTGGTCGGCCGACGACGGCGACCGGCACCTCGCTGCCCGAGCGGCGGTCGCCTACTCGACGGCGACCAGGACCTCGGTGGCACGTCGCAGGAAGGCGTCGACCGAGGCCTCGTCATAGCCGCGCCGTCCCCTGCGGCGCCGGAAGGTCGCCGCGCGGACCTCGCGTGCGGTCAGCGGCTCGCTCGAGTCGAAGAAGTCCACCAGCCGGTCGCACAGGTCGTCCACGTCGTCGCGGTCGTAGGCGGGCTTGCCGCGCGTGCCAGGTGCGAAACGCTCCCCCTCGGGTCGGCCGAGGCGCTCGTAGAGGGTCTGCGCACGGTCGACGAGACGCGTGTTCCAGGACTCCGCGCCCTGCGCCGCGACGACCTCCTGACGCTGGGCCGCCACGAAGGCCGCCTCGAGACGGTCGAGCGCGCCGTCGACGTCAGCGGTGCGGTAACCACCGCGCACGAGCTCGAACACCGCGGTCTGCACCTGCGCGATCGTCAAGGGCTCGGTGGCCACCCCCTCGTACACCTCGCGCGCGTGCTCGAAGAAGTCGTCGACCTCGTCGACGTCGTAGCCGCGCTTCGTGCGAGAGACCTTGGGGAACAGCGTCGTCATGCCGTGGCGTCCTCTTCCTCGGCGGCCAGCTGGCCGCATGCACCGTCGATGTCGCTCCCACGTGTATCACGGATGGTCGTGGGGATCCCGTGAGCGCGCAGGCGATCGACGAACTCCTGCTCCACCTCGGGCTCGCTCGCGGTCCAGATCGAGCCCGGCGTCGGGTTGAGCGGGATGGGGTTGACATGCACCCAGCCGCGACCGCGGGCGTTGAGCTTCTTGCCCAGCAGGTCCGCGCGCCAGGCGTGGTCGTTCATGTCGTTGATGAGCGCGTACTCGATGCTCACGCGGCGCCCGCTCACCTCGAAGTAGTGCCGGGCCGCGTCCAGCGCCTCGTCGACGGACCACCGGGTGTTGATCGGGATGAGCTCCGAGCGCAGGTCGTCGTCGGGCGCGTGCAGGGACAGCGCGAGGCGCACCGGCAGGCCCTCGTCGGCGAGCTTGTTCATGGCCGGCACGAGACCGACCGTGGAGACCGTGATCCCGCGCGCGGACATGCCCATGCCGTCGGGCGCGGGGGCGACGAGCTGGCGGATCGTGCCCATGATCGCCTTGTAGTTGGCGAGCGGCTCGCCCATGCCCATGAAGACGACGTTGGACAGGTGGGTGGGCCCGCCCGGGATCTCTCCGGCACCGAGCGACCGCGCGGCCTCCCGGACCTGCTCGACGATCTCCGCGACCGAGAGGTTGCGGGTCAGCCCCATCTGCCCGGTCGCGCAGAAGGGGCAGGCCATGCCGCAGCCGACCTGGCTCGAGATGCACAGCGTGGTGCGGTTCGGGTAGCGCATGAGGACCGACTCGACCTTGGCGTCGTCGAAGAGGTGCCACAGCGTCTTGACCGTGGTGCCACCGTCGGCCGTCAGGGTGCGCGTGGGGCGCAGCAACGGCGGGAAGAGCGCCTCGGTCAGCGTCGCCCGCGTGGCGGTCGGCAGGTCGGTCATCGCCTCCGGGTCCGCCGTGAGGTGCGTGAAGTAGTGCGTGGCGAGCTGCTTGGCCCGGAACGGCTTCTCGCCCAGCTCGGTGACCGCGGCGACCCGCTCGGTCGGGCTCAGGTCCGCGAAGTGGCGCGGCGGCTTGCCCCGACGGCCACGCGTGGGCGTGGACAGGTCGAGGGCGATCGGCAGCGGCGTGGGGCGAGGAGTCATGAGGTGTTCCGAACGGGGAGGAGAGGGTGCGTCGCCACGAGCCGCGGCGAGCGGGTGCGAACGACGTCTGGACGCCGGCGCGACGGTCGCCGGCTACGAGACCGCGGCGCTCGACACGGTGAGGACGACGTACACGAAGGGCGCCGTCAGGAGCATGGAGTCGATGCGGTCGAGCACCCCGCCGTGACCGGGGAGCACCGATCCCATGTCCTTCAATCCTAGGTCACGCTTGATGAGCGACTCCGCGAGGTCCCCCAGGGTCGCGCTGACCGGCGTGAGGATGCCCAGGACGACGCCGGAGACCGGGTCCAGGCCGAGCAGGCTCACCCCGACCAGCGCCACGACGACCGTCAGCAGGAACGACCCCGCCAGGCCCTCCCACGACTTCTTGGGGCTCACCGTGGGGGCGAGCGGGTGCTTGCCGAAGCGCGTCCCCGCGAAGAAGCCGCCCACGTCGTTGGCGACCGCCAGGAGGATGAACAGCAGCACCTTCCACTCGCCCTGGTCGCTCGCCAGCATGAGCATGACGAAGCCGACCATGAGCGGCAGGTAGGCGACCGCGAAGGTGGCGCCGGCCGCGTCCCGGATCGCCGCGCCGCCGCCGCCGTCGACGATCCGCCAGACCGCCGCCGCCGCGATGGTGAGCATGACGGCGACCATGAGGCCCTCGAGCCCCGTGTGGTACGCGGACAGGCAGATCCCGAAGGCGCCGACCCAGAGCGGGACCAGCGGCAGCCTGATGCGACGACGGCTGAACGCCTGGTCCAGCTCCCACAGCGCCACGCACGTCGCACCGGCCGCGACGACGATGAACACCTCCTTGCGGATGAGCAGGGAGGCCATGATGACGGCGAGCAGGCCCACGCCCACGAGGGTCGCGGTCGGCAGGTGCCGCCCGCCGCGCGCGACGGGCTCGGCCCCTGCCTCCGCAGGTGCCTGCGGGGTCACCGAAGGGGCTGAGGGCGCTGCGGCCTGCTCGGCATCACGGGACTCGTCGTCGATCGGCATCAGACCTCGAGAAGCTCGGCCTCTTTGCGGGAGAGCAGGACCTCGATCTCGTCGGTGTGCGACTTGGTGAGGCCTTCGAGCTCCTTCTCGGCGCGGGCGGCCTCGTCCTCGCCGACCTCGCCGTCCTTCACGAGCCGGTCGAGCGTCTCCTTGGCCTTGCGGCGCACGCCGCGCACGGAGACGCGGGCCTCCTCGGACTTCGTCTTCGCGAGCTTCACGTAGTCGCGGCGCCGCTCCTCCGTGAGCGCGGGCAGCGTCACGCGGATGACGTTCCCGTCGTTGGTGGGGTTGACCCCGAGGTCCGAGTCGCGCAGCGCCTTCTCGATCTCGGCGGTGGCGGTCTTGTCGAACGGCGTGATGATCACCGTGCGCGCCTCCGGGATCGTGAACGACGCCAGCTGCTGCAGCGGCGTGGGAGCCCCGTAGTAGTCGGCCGTGATCTTGGAGAACATCGCAGCGTTCGCGCGCCCCGTACGGATCGCCGCGAACTCCTCCTTGGCGACCTCGACCGCCTTGTCCATCTTCTCCTCTGCCTCGAGGAGCGTCTCGTCGATCACCGTCGTGTTCCCTTCGTTCGTCTCACGTCCGCCGCGCAGCGCGCGTCAGTCGGCCACCACGAGGGTCCCGATCTGGTCCCCTCGCAGCGCCTTGGTCACATTGCCGGGTGCATCCATGCCGAACACGCGCATGTGCACGTCGTTGTCCTTGCAGAGGCTGAAAGCCGTGGCGTCGACCACCTTGAGGCCCTCCACGAGCGCCTCGTTGTAGGTGAGCCGGTCGTAGCGGGTGGCGGACGGGTCGATCTTCGGGTCGGCCGAGTAGACGCCGTCGACACCGTTCTTCGCCATGAGGACCTCCTGGCAGCCGGTCTCCAGCAGCCGCTGGACGGCCACGGTGTCCGTCGAGAAGTAGGGCATGCCCGCACCCGCACCGAAGATGACCACGCGGCCCTTCTCCATGTGGCGGATCGCGCGCAGCGGGATGTACGGCTCGGCGACCTGGCCCATGGTGATGGCGGTCTGCACGCGCGTGCTCACCCCGGCCTGCTCGAGGAAGTCCTGGAGCGCCAGGCAGTTCATCACGGTACCGAGCATGCCCATGTAGTCCGCACGGGCACGGTCCATGCCGTTCTGCGCCAGCTCGGCACCCCGGAAGAAGTTGCCGCCGCCGACGACGATGGCGATCTGGACCCCGTCGTGCGCGGCCGTCGCGATCTCGGAGGCGATGCGACGCACGATGTCCGGGTCGAGCCCGACCCTTCCGCCACCGAACGCCTCGCCCGAGAGCTTGAGGAGGACCCGCCGCGTCGTCGTGCTCTGGGCAGTGGTGGTCACGTCATCCGTCCTCGGGGTCGAAGGTGCTGCAGGTCATGCTATCCGTGCTGGTCTGTCCGTGCTGGTGCGCCTCGGCCCGGCCCCCGAGGTGACGAGGGCCGGGCCGAGGCGGAGACGGTCAGGCGCCGACGCGGAAACGCTCGAACGCGACGAGCGAGCCGCCGGCGTTCTCGACGTGCTTGGCGACGGTCACCTTGGTGTCCTTGGCCAGCGGCTGGTCGACGAGGACGTTCTCCTTGAAGAAGCCGCCCAGGCGACCCTCGACGATCTTCGGGAGCGCGGCCTCGGGCTTGCCCTCCGCGATGGACAGCTCGCGAGCGATCTCGCGCTCCTTGTCGACGACGTCCGCCGGGACGTCGTCACGCGTGAGGTACTTCGGCGACAGCGCCGCGATGTGCTGCGCGACGTCCTTGGCCACGGCCTCGCCGGCCTCGTCGGTCACGACGACGACGCCGATCGACGGCGGCAGGTCCTTGGCCGTGCGGTGCAGGTACGTCGTGACCTTCGGGCCCTCGAGACGAGCGACGCGGCGCAGGACGATCTTCTCGCCCATGGTCGCAGCCTGGGCGGCGATGAGGTCGGCGACGGTCTGGCCGTCGGCGTCCGCAGCGAGCGCGGCGTCGAGGTCGGCGGCGCCAGCCTTGGCGACAGCGGCGAGGACGGCGTCGGCGAGGCCGAGGAACTTCTCGTTCTTCGCGACGAAGTCGGTCTCGGAGTTGAGCTCGATGAGCGTCGCGGCCTGACCGGACGCCGTGTCGTCCACCTGGACGGCGACGAGGCCCTCGGAGGTCGTGTTGCCCTCGCGCTTGGCGGCGCGGGCCAGACCCTTCTTGCGGATGATCTCGAGCGCCTTCTCGGCGTTGCCGTCGGCCTCGTCGAGCGCCTTCTTCACGTCGAGCATGCCAGCACCGGTGCGCTCGCGAAGGGCCTTGATGTCAGCGGCGGTGTAGTTCGCCATGAGTGTGTTCCTTCGGAATGGTTCGGAGCCTGGGGCGCCCTCGTGGGCGCCCCAGGCGGGGAAGGTTGCCGAACGTCAGTTCGCGGCGGCGTCGCCCTCGGCGGCCGGGGTCTCCTCGGCCGGCGCCTCGACGACGGCAGTCTCCTCGGCAGCGGCGGGCTCCTCAGCGACCTCGGCCGCCGGGGTCTCGACGACGGCGGTCTCGGCGACCGGCTCCTCGGCGGGCGCCTCGGTCGAGACGACGGGCGCCTCGGCGGGAGCCGGGGCCTCCGTCGTGGCGAGGAGCTCGCGCTCCCACTCGGCCAGCGGCTCGGCGGCGGCGGCGTCACCCTCGGCCGCACCGGACTTGCCGGCGCTGCGCTGGATGAGGCCCTCGGCCACGGCGTCGGCGATCACGCGGGTCAGCAGCGTGACGGAACGGATCGCGTCGTCGTTGCCCGGGATCTTGTAGTCGACGTCGTCCGGGTCGCAGTTCGTGTCGAGGATCGCGACGATCGGGATGTTCAGCTTGTGCGCCTCGTCGACCGCGAGGTGCTCCTTGTTCGTGTCGACGATCCACACGGCCGAGGGAACCTTGGTCATGTCGCGGATGCCACCCAGGGTGCGCGAGAGCTTGTCCTTCTCGCGGCGCAGGACGAGCAGCTCCTTCTTGGTGCGGCCCGAGCCGGCGACGTCGTCGAAGTCGATCTGCTCGAGCTCCTTCATGCGCTGCAGACGCTTGTGCACCGTGGTGAAGTTGGTGAGCATGCCACCGAGCCAGCGGTGGTTCACGTAGGGCATGCCGACGCGCGAGGCCTGCTCGGCGATGGGCTCCTGGGCCTGCTTCTTCGTGCCGACGAAGAGCACCGTGCCACCGTGGGAGACGGTCTCCTTGACGAACTCGAAGGCGTTGTCGATGTACGACAGCGACTGCTGCAGGTCGACGATGTAGATGCCGTTGCGCTCGGTGAGGATGAACCGCTTCATCTTCGGGTTCCAACGGCGGGTCTGGTGTCCGAAGTGGACACCGCTCTCGAGGAGCTGGCGCATGGTCACGACGGCCATGGCACTTCCTTTCGTCGGGCGCGCGCACGTCGGGCAGCGCGCCCTGGTCTCAGCAGCCTGACGGCTGCCTCCCGGTTGTCGGCGACCACCGGACGGTGGTGCCCCTGGTGCCATGACCGACGCCGCTGGGCGAGACCGCACGAGTGCGGGTCCGCCGGACCGAAGGCGCCGTGCCGCGCAACGAGCGGTGGTGCTGCGCGCGGGCCTGCCCCGAGCGGATCGAGGATGGTCCGGTGCTGCTCCCCCGCTGCCAAGACGCTTGATGGCACGCGAAGTCAGCTGGCTCGCGCCAGCTGCTCCGACCATGGTACCCGACGTGCGCCCCGCCCTGTGGACGACCTTCGTCCTCCACAGGGCGGTCGACCGCCGGGCACGGGCCGGTCCCCGTCGGCGAGGCTCTGGGCATGCGACCGCTCCGACAGACGTCATCGTCAGCCGCCCTGGTGCTCGCCCTCCTCGTCGGCTCCGGGCCCTGCGGCGCGGCTCGTCCTGGCGGGATCGGGGACGGGGGCGCGGTCGACGTCGGCGGTGCGCTCGGGATCGGCGGTGCGGTCAAGGTCGGCGGTGCGATCCAGACCGGCGGTGCGGTCCGCGTCACCGCCGGTGCCCGACCGGGCACGATCCTCACGGCCGGGCGTTCTTCCACCCAGGGACCCGTCGCACCACCGCCTGCCGCGGACGTTCGCGCGTGGCGGTTGCCGGTGGAGAACGCGGAGAGCGGGAGCGCGGGCACGGAGGCGCTCGTCGCGCGCCGCTTCGAGCTCCCGGAGTCCTCCTACGGGCCGGGGCACCGCGGGGTGGACCTCTGGCTCGGACCGGGGTCGCCGGTGCTCGCCCCGCAGGGCGGCGTGGTCACGTACCGCGGCGTGCTCGCTGGTCGCGGCGTGCTCGTGCTCCGGCACGACGACGGCCTGCGGTCGACGCTCGAGCCCCTGACCTCGGATCTGGTGGTCGGTGCGCGGGTCGACCGCGGCGCGGTGGTCGGGGCGCTCGAGGAGAGGGGCTCGCACTGCGAGCCCCGTTCGTGCCTCCACTGGGGCGTGCGGCTCCCGGACGGCAGCTACGTCGACCCGCTCGTGCTCGTGCACCACCCGCGTGCGGTGCTGCTGCCGACCGGATGAGCACCCGAGCGCCGGACAGGGTGCGCGAGACCAGGCTTCAGCCGACAGAGTCGACGAGCTTCTCCTTGAGCGCTCGCATCGCCGCGGTGTGCATCTGGGAGACCCGTGACTCGGTGACCCCGAGCACCCGGCCGATCTCCGAGAGCGTGAGCCCCTCGAAGTGGTAGAGGACGATCATGAGGCGGTCACGCTCCGGCAGCCGGCAGATCGCCTGGCCGAGCAGGAACCGCATCTCCTTCGACTCGAGCTGCTGGGCCGGGTCGACCCGCGCGCCCTGCGCCGTGCCGCCGAGCATCTGGTGCTCGACCCGGTCGCCCGCGTCGAGCAGCTCGTCGAGCGCCATCAGCCCGGAGGTCGCGGCGTGGGTCTCGATCTGACGCACCTCGTCGACGGAGATCTGCAGGTGCTGAGCGACCTCTTCGCGGCTCGGCTCACGGTGCAGGGAGGCCTCGAGCTCGTTGATCGCGCCGCCCAGCGCCCGGGTGCGCGCCCGCACCGAGCGTGGGATCCAGTCGGCGGCGCGCAGCCCGTCGAGGATCGAGCCTCGGATCCGGGCGGACGCGTACGTCTCGAACTTGATGTCGCGGCCCGGCTCGAACTTGTCGATCGCGTCGATCAGCCCGAACATCCCGTAGGAGGTCAGGTCGGCGTGCTCGACCGAGCTGGGCAGCCGCATGCTCAGGCGCGAGGCGACCTGGGACACCAGCTTGCTGTAGTGCAGGATCAGCGTCTCGCGCTCCTGGGAGGAGCCGGTGAGCTTGTAGAGCGTCCAGCACGCGGCGATCGGGTCCTCGACCGCCTCGACGATCTCGGGGACGTCGACGTCAAGGTCCTCGGCCGGCGGCGCGGTCGCGGCGACGCGCACCGGAGCCGCGGGATCGCCCAGACGGTCACGGCGGGCGAACAGCAGACCTGATCGCGCACGCGTGGCGATGATGTCGGACGCGGCGGAGGCGTCGAGCACCGGTCCTGCGACGTCGGTCTTGCTGGTCATGGGCTCTCCAGTGATCGCGGGAGTCATGCTCGCGGGTGGGCGAGACGGTACGTGGAGCGTAGTCGTTCCGATGTGACGTGCGTATATCGCTGAGTGGTCTGCAGTGTTGCGTGACCGAGAACTTCCTGGACGGCGCGGAGGTCCGCACCACCCTCGACGAGGTGCGTCGCGACGCTGTGGCGCAACCCGTGAGGTCCGATGTCCGGGACACCAGCGTCCGCACATCGTGCATGCACCATAGCGCGAACCTGGCGCTGGCCCCACCTTCCGCCCCGAGCGCCGACGAGCAGCGCGCGGGAGTCGCTGCCCTCCGGCACGAGAAAGGGCCGGCCGTCGCGCAGCCACGCGGCCACCGCACGGGCCGCGGGGGCACCGATCGGGACCACCCGCTCCTTGTCGCCCTTGCCGTGCAGCCGGACGAGCCTCTCACCGAGGTCGACGTGCTCGACGTCGAGCGCGCACACCTCGGCGACGCGGGCACCGGTCGCATAGAGCAGCTCGAGGCACGCGAGGTCGCGCAGGGTCGCGGGCTCCTGCTCGGCCGCCGCACGCGTCACGCTCGCGAGCAGCTGACCAGCGGCATCGACCGACAGCACGTCCGGCAGGTGCTGCGGGATGCGCACGCTGGCCAGCCGGACGACGGGCGAGACGGCCACGAGCCCCGTGCTCGACGCCCAGTCGTAGAACGCTCGGAGGCTCGCCGCCCGCCGCGCCATGGTCGCGCGCGACAGACCCTCCTCGACCATCGCGGCCAACCAGGCGCGAGCCGTCCCCAGGGTGACGGTCGTCATCTCGAGCCCCTGAGCGGCGGCGAACTCGGCAAAGCCCCGCACGTCGCCCGCATAGGCACGCACGGTGTTCTCGGAGTGGCCGCGACGTAACGAGAGGTAGTCCTCGAAGTCCGCCACGGCAGGCCACAGGCCATCACCTCGTGCGGTCCGGGTCACCATGTGCCAACCGTGGACCCCTGGTCCCGATGGCGCAAGGTCCGTTATCGTTTCGAGACCTTTGCTGCGCGGTCGACGCGAGCGAGGGGTCACGACCGCTCCGCCAGCCGCCAACGTCCGTCCGCGCGGTGCGCGAGCCCCAGCAGCTCGAGACGACCGAGTGCCGCCGTCGTCTCGAGGACGGTGAGGCCGGCGGCTCTCGCCACCGAGCCGACGTCCGCGGCGACGCGTACCGGCAACGCGTCGCACACCCGTGCGTCCAGGCCGCCCGGTCCTCCAGAGACGTCCCTGCGCTCATCCAGCCCGGGGTCCCGCCAGGCTTCCCGTGCGCGCCCCTCGCCGGTCCCGAGCGGGCCGACGAGCTCCAGCACCTCGTCGGCGCCGGTCACGCACGTCGCCTCGCCGTCGCGGATGAGCTCGTGGCAGCCCGCCGACACCGCGGACGTCACCGGTCCGGGCACCGCGCCCAGCGGGCGGAGCAGATCCGAGGCGCGATGAGCGGTCGCAAGAGCTCCGGATCGGCGGGCCGCCTCGACGACCACCGTGGCCGCGGAGGCTGCGGCGATGAGCCTGTTGCGCAGCAGGAAGCGGTGCTTCGACGGCACGGCGGCGGGCGGGACCTCGCTGATCACGGCGCCGCCCGAGGCGATGATCGACTCGAGCAGCCGGGTGTTGCCCGCCGGGTACAGCCGGTCGACTCCCCCAGCGAGGAAGGCCACCGTCGGACGTCGGACCGCGAGCGCTCCGCGGTGCGCGGCCGCGTCGATCCCGTAGGCGCCTCCGGAGACGACGGTCCGGCCGTGCTCGGCCACCTCGGCCGCGATCCCGCCGGCCACCCAGCTGCCGTACTCGGTGCACGCTCGCGCACCCACGAGGGCGACCGAGCCGTGCAGCAGAGCGCCCACGTCCGGCTCACCACGCACCCACAGGCACATGGGCGCCGCGGGCCCCAGGTCGTCGAGCGCACCTGGCCACCCGTCGTCCCCAGGGACCACGACACGCCCCCGCACCGCTTCGAG
>Ga0182735_1001247_pt1 | contig 17373 bp, 14 predicted proteins | sample eDN5th30CKraftMG_FD_128524 | JGI IMG/M metagenome (GOLD analysis project Ga0182735, IMG submission 128524) | Enriched Miracle-Growth compost microbial communities from Emeryville, California, USA - eDNA 5th pass 30_C Kraft MG (version 2) (version 2) ... | reverse complement strand
TGTACAAGGAGATGCGCGCGGTCGACGCGCTCGCCGTGCTCGTGGACCCGAACAACCGCATCGACTACGTCATCACCATCCCCGAGGGGTGGACGGTGGACCAGGTGCTCGGCCGTCTGCAGACGGTGATGGGCTTCACGCAGGACGAGCTCGACGCCGCGATGAAGGACACCGCGACGACCGGGCTGCCCAAGTCCGCGGGCGGGGTCTACGAGGGATGGCTCAGCCCCGGTCAGTACGTGTTCGCGCGCGAGACGGAGCCCACGGACGCGATCGCGCAGATGGTGCAGCGCACCAAGGACACGCTCAAGGACCTGGGCGTCGCCGCGGCCGACCGTCAGCAGGTGCTGATCAAGGCTTCGATCGCCGAGCGCGAGGTCGGCAGCGCCGACTACTACGGCAAGGTCGCGCGGGTGATCGAGAACCGGCTCGACCAGGGCCGAGCCCTCGGCATGGACACGGTCGTCGCCTACGGCGCAGGCAAGTCCGCCATGGAGCTCACGACCGCGGACTTCGACGACGCGAGCAACAAGTACAACGTCTACCGGCACACCGGGCTGCCGCCCACGCCCATCGCGAACCCGGGGACCGGGGCCCTCAAGGCCGTCCTCGACCCGCCGGAGGGCGACTGGATCTACTTCATCACGGTCAACCTCGACACCGGGGAGACCCGCTTCACGGCGGACTACACCGAGTTCTCCAAGTGGGTGACCGAGTACAAGGAGTGGAAGGCGAAGAACTACACGAGCTCGTCCGACTCCAGCAGCGGTGAGTGAGCGCATGACGCCGCCGGCTCCCGCGTCGGGCGTGCCCGAGGCCGCCCGCCCGCGCCGGGCTGCGGTGCTCGGTCACCCCGTCGCCCACTCGCTCTCACCGGTGCTGCACGCTGCGGCGTACGAGCTGCTGGGCCTGCCGTGGCGGTACGAGCCGGTCGACGTGACCGAGGACGCACTGGTCGGCTTCCTGGCGGGCCTGGACGAGTCGTGGGTGGGTCTGAGCCTGACGATGCCGCTGAAGAAGCGCGTGCTCCCGCTGGTGTCCTCGCTCGACGAGGTCGCCGCGGCCACCGGTTCGGCCAACACCGTGCTGTGGCGCGGCCAGGGCGTCGAGCGCACCGCGCACGGCTTCAACACCGACGTGGCCGGGATCGTCGCCGCGCTGACGGAGGACGACGGCGCCGCGGCCGCGCTGGACGTCGACGGTGCGGTGGTCCTGGGCGCGGGGGCGACGGCGGCCTCCGCGATCGCGGCGCTCGCTCAGCTCGGAGCGTCGCGGGCGACCGTGCTCGTGCGCTCGGTCGAGCGTGCCGCAGGGCTCAGGGAGGTCGCCAGCCGCCTCGACGTCGTGCTGGACGTGCGGGCGCTCGACGCCTGGGCCGACGTGGCGCCGCGCGCCGGTGTGGTGGTCTCCACGCTGCCGGGGGGCGCGGCGGACGGCCTCGCCACGCAGGTCCGCGCCGCGCGCGGCGCGCTCCTCGACGTCGCGTACGCACAGCGCCCCACGCGGCTGGGTGCCGCCTGGCGCACCGCCGGCGGGAGCTATGTGAGCGGCGAGCGCATGCTGCTGCACCAGGCCGTCGCGCAGGTCCGGCTCTTCGTCGAGAGCACCGGCGTCGTGCTGGACGACGTCTCCGCGGTGACCGCCACCATGGACGAGGCCCTCCAGCCCCACCTCTGACCGCCGACCGTCGGTCGAGGAGGCCCGCCGGGTCGTGCTGAGGTCTTGCCCGCCAGGGCGATCCCCGTCACACCGGCCGCATTGCCACCGGCCACCGCTCACGCTCGCCCGCGCGCGTGCCGATGAGGTCTTGAGACGTGGCACCAAGGACCGTGGGGGGAACGCACGATGAAGCAGCTCGGAGAGATCCTTCTCGAGGACGGTCTCGTCACCCAGGAGCAGCTGCTCGCTGCCCTCGACGAGCAGATCGTGCGCGGCTCGAGCCTGGGGCGCGTGCTCGTCGAGCTGGGGATGCTCACCGAGACCCAGCTCGTCGCGGCGCTCGCCGCCCAGGTGGGGCTCGAGTTCGTCGACCTCGACGAGTACCCGGTCGACCGCATGGCGGTCTCGCTGCTCCCTGGCTCCGTCTCGCGCCGTCACACCGTTCTCCCGATCGGCATCGACGAGACGGGCAAGCTCATCCTCGCGATGTCCGACCCCTCCAACGTCGTCGCGGTCGACGACGTGCGGACGTCGAGCCGGCGCGGCGTCGTGCCTGTCGTCGCCACCCACGAGAACCTCGTGCGCGCCATCGACCGCTTCGTGCGCTCCGACTCCGAGATCGACGATCTCACGCAGGCCTTCGAGGACGAGCAGGAGTCCCAGGAGAGCCTGGGCGACCTCGACCTGTCCAAGGTCGGCGACGCCGTCGAGGACGACGCGCCGATCGTGCGCTACGTCAACGTGCTGGTGAGCCAGGCGATCACCGACCGCGCCTCGGACATCCACATCGAGCCTACGGAGCACGACCTGCGCGTGCGGTACCGCATCGACGGCGTGCTGCACGAGATGCAGCGCTCGCCCAAGCAGATCACGGGCGCCGTGATCAGCCGCGTGAAGATCCTGTCCGACATCGACATCGCGGAGCGCCGCAAGCCGCAGGACGGCCGCATGTCGATCAACCACAACGGTCGCAAGATCGACCTTCGCGTCGCGACGCTGCCGACGGTGTGGGGCGAGAAGATCGTCATGCGTGTGCTCGACAACTCCACCGCGCGTCTCGACCTGCGTGACCTGTCGTTCAGCCAGGACAACTACGAGATCTACCAGTCGTCGTTCACCAAGCCCTACGGCATGATCCTGGTGACGGGGCCGACGGGATCGGGAAAGTCGACGACGCTCTACGCCACGTTGAACGCCGTGTCGAAGCCCGAGATCAACGTCATCACCGTGGAAGACCCGGTCGAGTACCGGCTCGCGGGCATCAACCAGGTGCAGGTCAACCCGAAGGCGGGGCTCACCTTCGCCAGCGCGCTGCGCTCGATCCTGCGGTCGGACCCCGACGTGGTGCTCCTCGGTGAGATCCGCGACCACGAGACGGCACAGATCGCCATCGAGGCCTCGCTCACCGGTCACCTCGTGCTCTCCACGCTCCACACGAACGACGCGCCCTCCGCCGTGACTCGGCTCGTCGAGATGGGGATCGAGCCGTTCCTCGTGGGCTCGGCGCTCGACTGCGTCGTCGCCCAGCGCCTCGCCCGCAAGCTGTGCGGCAAGTGCAAGGAGCCGTACGAGCCCACCGAGGTCGAGCTCGTGGGAGCCCGCTTCCCGTGGACGCCGGGGGAGGAGCTGCCGATCCTGCACCGTCCCGTCGGCTGCACCGCCTGCTCGAAGACCGGTTACCGCGGCCGGATCGCGCTGCATGAGGTGATGACGGTGAGCCAGGAGATCGAGCGCCATGCGGTGGCGGGCTCGTCGAGCGCCGCGATCGCCGCGACGGCGGCCGAGGAGGGCATGCTCTCGCTGCGCGACGACGGCTGGAACAAGGTCCGCGAGGGGCAGACGTCGATCGAGGAGATCCTGCGCGTCGTCGCCTGACCGCCGTCGGACCGCTCAAGAACCCTCGTCGCGCTGCCGATACCACCAGCGTCGCGGCGACCGGGCCCGGTGCCGTGACGATGACGTGACTGAGAGGCAGCAACGATGACGGAGCAGACCGGTTCCCCCGGCGCGCAGGACTACTCGTGGGCGCTCGACCCGGAGCAGGTGCGGCGCGCGACGTTGCGGGACCACCCGCAGGCCGGCGGCGCGGTTCCCGCCCAGCAGGCTGTCGCACCGCCGCCAGCACCGGCCGCGGCTCCGCCGCAGCGCCCTCGGTTCGCCGTGAACACCGACGTCGCACCGCCGCCGGCCGTCGTCGCGCAGCCGGGTACCGCGCCGGTCGCACCCCCCGCTCCGGCGGGGATGCCCGCCGCCGCGGCTCCGCAGGCCGCCGCGCAGCCCGCCGCTGCTGCGCCCACCCGTGCGCGCGCGGCCGCCGGTCGTGCGATCTTCGGGCAGCAGGCCACCGACGACGACTTCCAGATCGACCAGCTGCTGCGCGCGCTCGTCGCCGAGGGCGGTTCCGACCTCCACGTGACCGCCGGTGCCCCGCCGATGATCCGCAAGAACGGCTCGCTCGTCCCGCTCGAGGGATACCCCGCGGCAGAGCCTGAGGGCCTGCGTCGGGCGCTGTTCTCGATCCTCAAGCAGCAGCAGCGCGACCGCTTCGACCACGAGCTCGAGCTGGACACGTCGTACGCGATCCCGAACGTCTCGCGCTTCCGCGTGAACCTGTTCCAGCAGCGCGAGTCCATCGGTGCGGTGTTCCGCGTCATCCCCTTCGAGATCAAACCGCTCGAGGAGCTGGGGATCCCCAGCGTCGTGTCCACCTTCGCGGGACTGCCGCGCGGCCTCGTGCTGGTCACGGGGCCCACCGGATCGGGCAAGTCGACCACGCTCGCCTCGATCATCGACCTAGCGAACCGCTCGCGCGCCGACCACATCATGACGGTCGAGGACCCGATCGAGTTCCTGCACCAGCACAAGAAGTCGATCGTCAACCAGCGCGAGGTGGGGGAGGACACCCTCAGCTTCGCCAACGCGCTCAAGCACGTGCTGCGCCAGGACCCGGACATCATCCTCGTCGGTGAGATGCGCGACCTGGAGACGATCTCGGTGGCGCTCACCGCGGCCGAGACCGGTCACCTCGTCTTCGCCACGCTCCACACGCAGGACGCCGCGCAGTCCATCGACCGCATCATCGACGTGTTCCCGCCCGAGCAGCAGGGGCAGATCCGCACCCAGCTCGCGGCGACCATCCAGGGCATCGTCTGCCAGACGCTCTGCAAGCGCACCGGCCGCCCAGGTCGCGCGGTCGCCACCGAGGTGCTCGTCGCGACCTCGGGCATCCGCAACCTCATCCGCGAGGGCAAGACCCACCAGATCTACTCGGCGATGCAGGCCGGCCGCGACCAGGGCATGCACACCCTCGACCAGCATCTCGCCGACCTGGTGCGCACCGGCCAGATCGCGTACGAGACCGGCCTCGAGGCCGCGCACTTCGTCGAGGACTACAACAAGCTGACCGGCCGCCAGGCGCGCATGAGCCAGGGTGGCTCGACGCTGCAGCAGGCCGCCAGCCAGCTCGGAGGGGTGTGACATGCCGGCAGCACGGTTGTACGAGTACACGACGGTCGACCACCTGGGCAAGACCCAGAAGGGGCGGATCGAGGCCTCCAGCGAGTCCGCGGTCGCCGGTCGTCTGCGGACGATGGGGGTCGCGCCGCTGTCGATCCGCGAGGTCGCGAACACCGGGTTGAGCCGGGAGATCAGCTTCGGGGGCGGCCAGCGCATCAAGCTCAAGGACCTCGCGGTCATGGCGCGCCAGCTGGCGACGATGATCAGCGCGAGCCTCAGCCTGATCCGTGCCCTGTCGATCCTGGCGGACCAGACGGAGAACAAGGCGCTGGCCAAGGTGATCGCGCAGCTGCGGGCGGACGTGGAGGTGGGTTCGTCGTTCTCGGACGCGCTCTCGGCGCATCCCGCCGTGTTCCCGCCCTTGATGATCAACATGGTCAAGGCGGGCGAGGTCGGGGGGTTCCTCGATGAGGTCCTGATCTCCGTCGCCGACAACCTCGAGAAGGACGTCGCGCTGCGGGGGAAGATCAAGTCCGCGATGACGTACCCTGTGGTCGTCTTCTTCGTGGCGATCCTCGCGTCGACCGGCATGCTGCTGTTCATCGTACCGATCTTCGCCAACATGTTCGCAGGCCTGGGCGGGACATTGCCATTGCCCACGCTCATCCTGATGAAGCTCTCGGATTTCCTCAAGATTGCGATCATCCCGATCATCATCCTTGTTGTGATCGGTGCGGTGTGGTGGAGCCGGCACAAGAACGACAAGGCCGTGCGAGAACGCGTCGATCCGTTCAAGCTGAAGCTTCCGGTCTTCGGGAACCTGTTCAAGAAGGTTGCTGTCGCTCGGTTCACCCGGAACCTCGGGACGATGCTCGCCGCCGGCGTGCCCGTGCTCCAGGCGCTCGACATCGTGGGGGAGACGTCGGGAAACCTGGTGATCGAGAAGGCGTCCCGCAACGTCCAGGAATCGGTGCGGACCGGACAGTCGATCGCGGCGCCGTTGGCAAACGAGCCGGTGTTCCCGCCTATGGTGGTGCAGATGATGGCGGTCGGTGAGGACACCGGTGCGCTCGACACGATGCTCGACAAGGTGGCCGACTTCTATGACCAGGAGGTCGAGTCGACCACAGAGCAGCTCACCAGTCTCATCGAGCCTCTGATGATCCTCTTCATCGGCGTGATCATCGGTGGCATGGTCATCGCCATGTACCTACCGATCTTCAAGATCTTCGACCTCATCGAGTAGACGAGGGCTTGGAGGTTACCTGAAAAATCTGGCGCTTAGCACTCAAGTCGTGGGATATCGCCGACGATGCCTCTGGTGTAGCACCGCCGAAGCCCTCCGAGGGCAAGGCTCTTACCTCTTGAACCGAACCCGAATGGAGAGATCACCATGATCGCTCGTATCAGCAAGGCGCTCAGCAAGAAGGACGGCGACAAGGGCTTCACGCTCATCGAGCTCCTCGTCGTCATCATCATCATCGGCATCCTGTCCGCGATCGCCATCCCTGTCTTCATGAACCAGCGCAAGAAGGCTGAGGACTCTGCTGCTCGTGCTGACGTGTCCACCATCGGCAAGGAGATCGCCACCTACTACGTCGACCACGCAGACACGGCAAACCTCGCGGTTGCCGCATCGACCGCGACTCCGCCGCGCTATGTCATGACGGGCGGCGACATTCCGACGGCTGGTAACGACCTGGGCAAGGCCAGCAACAACGTCGTACTTGACACGCAGAACTTGGCGAGCTCGACCGACTGGTGTGTCTCGGTCAAGAACCCCAAGGGTGACAAGGCTGTGGCTGGCTTCAAGTACTCCGCTCAGGGCGGCCTCGAAGAGGGCGTCTGCGCCACCACCCCGTGATGCGCGTGTGAAGACCCGTTAGGCATGTTCGTGGGGTACGAATTGGCGACATTCTCGTACCCCACGAACATTGTTAGCTCTGCCCGTGGGACGTTCAGGAGGCGTCGTGATCTGTGACCGCCGGTCGCATTCTCTCATCGACTCCGATGACGCTGGCTTCAGCCTCGTCGAGGTCGTTGTCGCCATGTTCATCCTCGCCATCATCGCCATGTCGATGGCAGCCCTCATTATCAAGGCGCAGGCGCAGAGCGTCACGAACCGCGATCGCGTCGCTGCCGCCAACCTCGCCGCCCGTGAGCTCGATCTGGTCCGCCAAGAATTTTTCGCCACGCCCGACGGGCCACTGACCATCGCCGACGCGGGCTATCAGGTCAATCAGCACCCGCTCCCAGGAGGATCGGCGGACAGCCCGCTCGTGGTGGACGGCGTCGCATACACCGTCGAGCGCAACGCCGCCTGGGACCTGCACACGGTCACCGGTGCCTCGACCTGCGACGGCGGTGGTATCGTGCGATTCCCGAGCGTCATCGTGTCGGTGACCGTCACCTGGGACGACATGGGCACCGTCCAGCCTGTGAAGACGTCTACCGTCCTCGCACCTGACAAGGACAAGGGTGCTGACACCAAGGATGCGTATCTCGCGGTCAAGGTGACGGATCAGGCCGCAGCACCGCTGGACAAGGTTCGGGTCAAGGTCAGCAGCGGTGGGAGCAGCGTCGAGACTGATGCGGCTGGCTGCGCGGTCATCAGGGTCAGCCCCGCCACAGCAGGTTCGTCCTACACAGTAGGCATCGACGACGCGTCGTACGTCGATCTTTCCGGCACTGCGAACCCGACCAAACCGACAGGGGTGGTCCAGCAGGGCACCATCTCCTACGGCGTCAAGTTCACGATCGCTCACCCGGGCACGCTCAAGATCACGATGGTCGACTCCGACGGCAAACGTCTGCCTGACGGCACGGCTTCCGAGGTGATCGGATCGTCGGTCACGGTGGTGCCGGCCGAGACCTCGCTCGTGCCGTTCCCGCCGGTGACCGTGACAGGAATCACGACCACGATCACTGGGCTGTGGCCGACCCTTTACAGCGCGTACTTCGGGAGCAGTGCACCGGCCAGCGGCTATCAGTCCGCACAGGTGACCCCAGGAGGCACCGGTGAGGTCACAGTGGTCTTCGTGACCACCCATCTCGACGTCACGTCCTTGCCCGCGGGCTCTTCATGGGTCTACGCCTACGCGGCGGGCGCCGCTGACGTAGACTGCTCCAGCGGTGGAGCCAAGGCAACCGTGACCGGTGCTGCCGCCAGCATGTCTCTGGCGCCAGGGTCTTATGACCTCTACGTAGTGGGCGACACGTTCGGCTGTTCACCCGGCCCCGCAGGCGTCTCGGTGGACTCCGATGACTCTGTGGACTGGGGCACGAGCAAGTTAGCGCTCAAGAATGTTCCGAGCGGAGGCAGGATCTGGGCGGTCGAGATGCAGAAGTCAGGCCTTACCAACCCGGGCACCTGCCCCACCAGTTCTTCGGCGATCGCTGTGGATGTGGATGCTGCGCGGAGCGGCACAGCGGTGATGCCGGCTGGCCGTTGGTACGTCTACCTGACGAGCGGTGCCGCGGACGCCTCCTGCAAGTCGTACCCGGACCTCCTCAACCCGGTGAACGTGGTCTACGGAGCCACGACGACGGAAAACTGGAGCACGTCGCCACCTGTCCTGACGATGACCGGCATGTCGAATGGCAGAGTCCTCCTGGTGAGCACGGCTGCGGTCTCGACCTGTACGACGACGACCGCAACGACATCGGGGTCGAAGTACACCAGCGCTTCGACGGCCCTAGGTGGGACAGCGTCCGTCACTGTGCCGACGCCTTCGAGCAATGTCACGTACTACGCGTACCAATGGCAGACCTCAGGCGGCAGCGGCAACCGGTGCTCGGCTGCGGGGAACTTTCTCGTCGGCCCGTCGACGACCAGCCTCACGAAGGCCGTGTCAGAAGCGACGAAGGGACCGTAGCCGCCATGATCCGCTGGTTCCGTGACAGAGGTGCTTCGGGGGAGCGGGGGACCACCCTCGTCGAGCTCATGGTGACGATGGCGATCTTCACTGTCGTGATCGTCGCGATCACGCAGCTGTCGATCAACTTTCAGAGGGCGTCTGCGATGACAGCCAACCGACAGGAGCAGGTCGACATCGGTCGCACCTCGGTCGAGACCATGACGAGTGTGCTGCGTACTTCGGTGATGCCGAGCCAACTGTCCAACTCGTGCAGCATCACGGTGTGCACGCAGGACGCATTCGTGGCGGCGCAGCCGTACTCGGTCCAGTTCTACGCCAACTATCGCAATCCTGGGAACACGATCGGGCCTAGCCGCGTCACCTACACGGTGAGCCCGGCCGAAGCGGGCGGCGCGACGATCACGCAGAAGATTCAGCGGCCAGACTCACCTGCGCCCGGAGCGAGCGGCTATCTCTACTGTGCGGCGGAGGCCATCGGCGCGTCCGCGCCCTGCAAGGCTCGGCTGACGACAGTGGTGCTCGCGCACGACATCGTGACGACCACCGGGACGCCGACGTTCACCTATTACGACAACTATGGGGTGCAGTTGGTGGTCGGGACCAGCGGCAGCCTGACGACCGATCAGCTGAAGCGCATCGCCGCCATCGAGCTCACCGTCACCTCGCACGTGACGCAGGGCGTGCAGGCGCAACCCACCACCTACATCCAGCGCGTGACGCTGCCCAACGCGCAGGCCGTCATCCGGAACACTGAGGGGGCGTCATGAGTGTCGGAATGATCGCTCGTTGGTTGAGGTCTCGTGGTGCCCACGAGGACCGGGGCGTCGCTCTCGTGATGGCGATCGGCACGGTGATCGTGCTCGGAGCACTCGCGCTCACCACCCTCGCCTACGTGGTGCGTAGCGAGAAGCAGTCTCGGTACGACCAGGACTACTCCGCCGCGCTGACCGCTGCTCAAGCCGGGGTCGACGACTTCATCTCCCGACTGAATCGAGACGACATCTACTACGCGACGCTCGACTGCGACAATCAGGCGATGCCGCAGCCGACCTCAATTACCAACAAGTGCGGCTGGACGTCGTCGACGGCGGTGGGCTGGGTGGCAGTAGACTCGACGCGCACGAGACCGAAGGATGCCTTCTTCCACTACACCTTCGACCCCAGTCGTGTGGGTAGCGAGGGATCGATCCTCCTGACTGTCACAGGACGGTCCAACCGGGTGTACCGGACCGTGGAGGCCACCGTCGGCAAGGGTGGCTCTACCGACTATGTCTACTACACGGACTTCGAGTCAGCGGACCCAGCGAACACCTACTACTATCCGAACGGCGCCTCGAAGGCCTGTGGTGGTCAGGGCTATCAGAACGCGAGTTATTGGTGGAGCGACCCGTCGAGAAGCAAGAGCAGTTGTTCGGAGATCACCTTTGCCTCTGGCGACACGCTCAATGGCTCGGTCTTTTCGAACGACGCCATGTGGTCTGACGGCGCGACCTTCCTCAAGCAGGTGAACTCCGCCAACCCGGACTGTCTGCTGGTGACTGCACAGACGTCGAGCTGGGCCAAGTGTCTGCGCAACTCCAACGGCTCTTCGAGCACCGGCAACTTCAGCGGCATCAAGCCTGCGTATCAGGACAAGCTCTCGCTAGACGACACCTCGGCACAGTTTGCCAACGATCCAGGCTGCCACTACTACGGATCCACCCGGATCAGGCTCAACGCCGACGGGACGATGACCGTGTGGAACAAATACGCGAACCACGGTGCCGGCGCGGTCGGTGCGCCGGTGGGCACCGCCGCCGAAGGGGGGTCTGCGCCGATCTGTGGGGACGTCGTCAGGATGGACAGCGACAGCGGAGACACGGTGGCAGTTCCCAACGACCTGGTGGTCTATGTCGCTGAGGCGCCTGCGACAGTGACCCGCGCACAGTGCAGTGCAGGACAGCTCGGTGGCCCGACTGGTGCAACTCTCCCGCTCGGCACGTACACCTCGAGCCTGGTCGCGTCGAAGAATGCCACGTACACCTACGACGACGCGATGCGCGACGCTGTCAAGACATGCCAGAGCGGAAACCTCTATCTCGAGGGCGTGCTGCAGGGCCGTGTGACCTTCGCAGCGGCTCAGTCGATCGTCATGACGGGTGACCTGGTGCTCGCGGGCGGTATGAACGGCACAGATATGGCTGGTCTGGTTGCGACCAACTCTGTGGAGGCGATCCATCCCTGGTTGAAGACGGTAGCGGCGACCCAGTGCACCGCCTGGAAGTCTGACGGGGCGTGCAAGACAACCGGCACGACCTGGCGCTGGGACGTCGACCACCCGACGGGCGGCAGCGAGCAGAGTGGTTGGCCTCGTCAGTACGACGACCCGACTCCCGGTGCGGTGCAGTTCAAGGGGCTACAGATCGCCGGATCCATCCAGACGCTTCAGCACTCCTTTCTCGTCCAGCGGTTCGACCTCGGCACGAGCCAGGGAAAGCTGCAGGTCAATGGTTCAATCGCGCAACGTTGGCGCGGAATCGTTGCGAAGGGCTCGACGGGGTACGTGAAGAACTATGTCTACGACCCTCGTCTGCAGTTTGCTGCCCCCCCGTACTTCCCGCGCTGGATCAACGCTCAGTGGAAGCAGCGCTATTTCGGTGAGATCCAGACCGACTCCACGGTCAAGAAGTGACGGCGGTCCTCCTCGTTGTCGCAGGACTGCTTGGGCTCGCGATCGGATCCTTCCTCAACGTTGTCGTCTGGCGGCTGCCGCGCGGCGAGTCGCTGAGCCGCCCGCCGAGCTCGTGCCCGCACTGCGGTGCACCGATCCGTGCGCGCGACAACGTCCCGGTCGTCTCGTGGATCGTGCTGCGGGGACGGTGTCGCGACTGTCATGGGCCGATCAGCCGGCGGTACCCGCTGGTGGAACTCGTCAGTGCGGTGCTGTTCGTCGGGGTCGCGTGGTGGCGTGCTGACGACGCGACGAGCTCGGCGGCAGGGATCGCCCACCTCGTCGCACTCCTGTACCTCGTCGCGGTGTCGGTGGCGCTCGTGCTCATCGACATCGAGCACCACCGATTGCTGGATCGCATCGTCTTGCCGTCGATCGTCGTCGCGCTCGTGCTGCTCGGCGTGTCAGCGGGGCTGTCGGGAGACTGGGACGCCTGGCTGCGTGCTTTCCTCGGTGCAGCAGTCCTCTTCACCGCCTACTTCATGATGCTGGCGGTCTATCCCCGCGGGATGGGCTTCGGTGACGTGAAGCTCGCCGCAGTGCTCGGCGCCTACCTCGGGTGGGCTGGGTGGGGCGCACTGGTCGTCGGCGGCTTCGCGGCCTTCCTCCTCGGTGGCGTGTACTCGATCGGTCTGCTCGTCGCGCGCAAGGCCAGGCGGTCCTCGGGCATACCGTTCGGACCGTGGATGATCGTCGGCGCCTGGCTCGGCATCACGGTCGGCCAACGGCTCTGGGACGCCTACCTCGGCATCTTCGACTGACCACGACGGCGTGGCCCGTGATCCGGCCAGGAGCGGTCCTCAAGATCACCCGGGGTAGCGCCGATAGCCCTCATGGGCATCGACAGGACGATGAAGGAGACATGCGTGGCCAAGACACGAGTGGTCGGGCTGGACATCGGGACGACGAACGTCCGGGCTGCCGAGGTGGAGTTCGGGTCGAAGGGCCCTGCCGGCACGGAGCGCCCGAAGGTGGTCAAGTTCGCCGAGGCGCCGTTGCCGGACGGTTCGATCCGTGACGGCGAGGTCGTCGAGCCGGCGATCGTCTCCACGGCGATCCGCCAGCTCTGGAAGCAGGGCGGGTTCAGTACCAAGGAGGTCGTCATCGGCGTCGGCAACCAGCGGGTGATGGTCCGCGATGTCGAGCTGCCCGCCATGCCGCTGCCGCAGCTGCGCGCCTCGCTCCCGTACCAGGTGAGCGACCTGCTCCCGGTCGCGGTCGAGGACGCCCACCTGGACTTCGTGCCTACGGGCGCCTCGCACGGCCGCTCGGGCGAGCAGGTCACCGGCCTGCTCGTCGCCGCCACCAAGGACACCGTCATGGCCAACGTCGACGCCGTCGAGAACGCGGGGCTGCAGGTGACGATGGTCGACCTGACAGCCCTCGCGCTGACACGCAGCCTGGTGCGCGGCCAGTATCTCGAGAAGACCGTGGCGATCGTCGACATCGGCGCGCGCATCGCGACCGTCGTCATCGTCGAGACGGGTGTGCCCAAGTTCGTCCGTGTGCTGCCCACGGGCGGGCACGACATGACCGAGGCGGTCGGGCGCGCGCTCAACGTGCCGAACGAGACCGCTGAGGGAATCAAGAAGAACATCGGGATCGGGCTCCCGGTCGCGAACGAGCTGATCCCGGCGGCGCAGGCCGTTGCCGAGGTCGGTCACGTGCTCGTCGAGGCGGTCCGCAGCACCCTCGCCTTCTTCACGATGAACGCGTCGGGCGGCTCGCTCGACGCGCTGATTCTCAGCGGTCGCGGGTCGTCGCTCACGGGCTTCGGGCAATACCTCGCCACCGCGGCGCGGGTAGGAGTGGTCCTTGCGGCCCCCACCTCGACGATGGAGACCGCGCCGGGGCTGCTGACGGGGAGCAAGCTGGAGGACGCTCAGCGGGTCATGGGTGTCTCGCTCGGCCTGGCGTTTGGAGTCGCATCGTGAGCATCTCGTTGAAGAGCAAGGCGGAAAAGAACAAGCCGGAGGAGGGGGGTCGGGAGCTCGCGCCAGAGGCGAAAGCTCCGAAGGAGGACGCGCTCGCGCGCGTCCTCGGGACCAAGAACTATCTGCCTCAGGTCGACCTTCTCCCTCCCTCCATACTTGCCAAGCGGGCGCTCCAGCGCCTCAAACGGTGGTTGGTGATCATCTTGGGGCTGGTAGTAGTCGTCGCCATCGGACTGTACGCATGGGCTGCGCTCGATGCCAGGTCCGCCAGCGATGAGTTGCAGCAGGCTCAGTCTGAAAATCTTCGACTTCTTCAAGAACAGGCGAAGTACGCGGAAGTGCCGAAGGTCCTCAAGGCGATCGCTCTCGTCGAGAACGCGAGGGTGGTCGGGATGGGCCGCGAGGTCGAGTGGTCAGGCTACGTCGCGCGGGTCGAGAAGGCGCTCCCGAAGGATGCGACGCTCGTGAGCATGACCGCCGAGATCGGGAGCCCCGTCGCAGCTCCTCCGGTTCCTGGTGATCTGCTGCAGACGCAGGGCCTCGGCACCGTGACGCTCGTGCACCAGTCGCCCACAGTTCCTGATGCTGCTGCCTGGCTCGATTCGCTGTCGAAGATCCCGGGGTTCGTCGACCCGCTCTACAGCACCGCCGTCGTGAATGATTCCGAGGGTGGTTCCTACTACACCGTGACGACTACGGTTCAGCTGACGCAGGAGGCGTTGTCCGGACGGTTCTTGCCTACGGAGGATGCGAAGTGAAGGATTCGAAGGCTCTCCCGTGGATTGCCGGGAGCGCGATCCTTGCGATCCTCGTTCTGGCGTTCGCGTGGCTCGTGGTCATCTCACCGACGCGGAGCGGAGCGTCCGAAGATCGCGCCGCGGCCCAGCAGCAGCAGAATGAGAACGATCTTCTGGCTATCCAGAACAGGAAGCTTGCGTCAGACTTCGCTAAGCTCGCCGACTACAAGGCGACGCTGGCTGAGGCGCAGCAGCAGATGCCAGCCTCGATCGACCAGCCTACGTTCAGCCGCGAGCTAGACCGGCTCGCGACGAGTGCTGGCGTGACCATCACGAACATCACCTTCTCGCCGTCGCTCAATCTGCTCGAGTCCGCGGCACCTGCGTCGGCTCCTACCGCTAAGCCAGGCGACCCAGCGGCTGAGCTTGCGCCGACGAGCACCTCCGCGATCGACCAAGCGCTCACCCTGACACCACCGGCGTCGATGTACGCCATTCCCGTGAGTGTCACCGTCACAGGGGCGCCGGAGGATTCGAAGGCGTTCCTCGCGAAGCTCCAGAGCGGCGACGGGCGACTGGTGCTGGTGACGAAGATTGATGTCGGGGCACAGGACGGTGGCGGCTCATCGTCGTTGAAGCCGGGCGACTTCCAGACTGTCGTCACCGGTCTTACCTATCTCCTCCAGGACACCTCGACGACTTCCACAGACTCGTCATCGACGGACACAGCGAACGGCTGACGCGTCCGCTCTGGACCATTCCCACCCGTCCACGCCCCGGGCACCGCGCCCGGGGCGTGGTGCGTTCATGGAAAGATGGACCCATGCTTCGTTGGTTGACCTCTGGTGAGTCGCACGGTCCTGCCCTGGTGGGCGTCGTCGAAGGCCTCCCGGCCGGTGTGGAGCTGGTGTCGCAGGACATCGTCGACGCGCTCGCGCGCCGACGGCTCGGCTACGGGCGGGGTGCCCGGCAGAAGTTCGAGCAGGACGAGGTCGAGATCCTCGCGGGCCTGCGCCACGGGCTGACGCAGGGCGGGCCTCTCGCCATCAAGATCGCCAACAGCGAGTGGCCCAAGTGGGTCGACGTCATGGCGGCCGACCCGGTCCCCGCAGAGGCGCTCCAGGTCGACGCCGGCACCGGCGACGTCCGCGAGATCGCCCGCAACCGTCCGCTCACCCGCCCCCGACCCGGTCACGCCGACCTGATCGGCATGCGCAAGTACGGCTTCGACGACGCCCGCCCGGTCCTCGAGCGGGCCTCCGCGCGCGAGACCGCGACGCGCGTCGCGCTCGGTGCCGTCGCCGAGAAGTTCCTCGCGCAGGTCGCGGGCATCCGTCTCGTCTCGCAGGTCACCGAGATCGGCGGCGTCCGCGTGCCCGACGACGCCCCTGTGCCCACTCCGGACGACGTCGCCGCCCTGGACGCCGACCCCGCGCGCTGCTTCGACCCCGAGACCTCCGCGGCGATCGTCGCCGTGATCGACGACGCCCAGAAGAGCGGGGACACCCTCGGCGGCGTGGTCGAGGTCCTCGCCTACGACGTACCGAGCGGGCTGGGCACCTACGCGCACTCCGACCGCCGTCTCGACGCGCGTCTCGCCGCCGCGATCATGGGGATCCAGGCCTTCAAGGGCGTCGAGATCGGCGACGGCTTCCGCACCGCGGCCCGCCGTGGCTCGCAGGCGCACGACGAGATCGTCCCGGGCGCGAACGGCAAGCTGGAGCGAGTCACCAACCGTGCCGGCGGCATCGAGGGCGGCATGTCCAACGGGCAGGTCGTTCGCGTGCGCGGGGCCATGAAGCCCATCTCGACCGTCCCGCACGCGCTGCGCACCGTCGACATCGCCACCGGCGAGCCGTCCAAGGCCCAGCACCAGCGCTCCGACGTCTGCGCGGTGCAGCCGGCCGCGGTCATCGCGCAGGCGATGGTCGCGCTCGTGCTCGCCGACGCCGTGCTCGAGAAGTTCGGCGGGGACTCGGTGCCCGAGACGCGCCGCAACCTCGAGGCGTACCTCGCAGCCATCCCCGAGAACCTGCGCTGACCTGGGGCGCGCCCGTCATGACCGCCGACCCCCACGCCACGCCGTCGCCCTCCGGCCCGCTGCCGTCCGACCCCGCTGTCGTGCATCCTGTCGTCGTGCTCGTCGGCCCGCCCGGGTCCGGGAAGTCCACGGTCGCCCAGGCGCTCGCCGACCGGCTCGGTCTCGCACGCCGCGACACCGACCACGACGTCGAGACCGGGGCAGGGCGCACCATCCCAGACATCTTCGCCACCGACGGCGAGGCCGTCTTTCGTGCCATGGAGACCGACGCGCTCTACACAGCGCTGCGCACGCACGACGGCGTCCTGTCGCTCGGCGGGGGCGCACCGCTCGCCGCCTACAACCAGGAGCTGCTCGCGCAGTACGAGGCCGGCACCGGCCTCGTCGTCTTCCTCGACGTCACGCCAGACGTCGCCGTGGCGCGGATGGGGGACACCCACGGTCGTCCGCTGCTCGGCGACGCACCGCGCGAGCGCTTCGTCGCGCTGATGGCCGACCGTCGCGAGACCTACGAGAAGGTCGCAGGCCTCCACCTCGACACCTCGTCGCACACCGTCGAGAGCGTCGTCGACGCGATCGTCGCCCACCTCGGCTCTCTCACCAAGGATCAGCACTGACCATGTCTTCGGCACCTAGCGCGTCTTCCTCCCAGGGCACGTCCCCAGGCACGGCTGCCTCCGCGCCGCCGGACACCAGTGCCGCCAGCACCCCGACGCGCATCACCGTGACGGCGGAGCGCACGTACGACGTCGTCGTCGGGCGTCACCTGCTCGGCGAGCTGCCGGGCCTGCTGGGCGAGGGCGTCAGCAAGGTGCTCATCGTCCACCCCGAGTCGCTGGAGGCGACCGCTGTCGCGGTGCGCGAGGACCTGCTCGCCCAGGGCTACGAGGCGCTGCTCGCCGTCGTGCCCGACGCCGAGACCTCCAAGACGGCCCAGGTGCTGGAGTTCTGCTGGACC
>Ga0182735_1001243_pt1 | contig 17405 bp, 12 predicted proteins | sample eDN5th30CKraftMG_FD_128524 | JGI IMG/M metagenome (GOLD analysis project Ga0182735, IMG submission 128524) | Enriched Miracle-Growth compost microbial communities from Emeryville, California, USA - eDNA 5th pass 30_C Kraft MG (version 2) (version 2) ... | reverse complement strand
GAGCCGCAGTCGAAGGTGCGGCCGCGGTAGTGGTAGCCATGGAAGGCCTCCTGCGCCTGCAGCTTCAGCATGCCGTCGGTAAGCTGGATCTCGTTGCCGGCGCCCCGCTCCTGCCGGGCGAGGATGTCGAATATCTGCGGCTGCAGGATATAGCGGCCATTGATGTAGAAATTGGAGGGCGCGGTGCCCTGCTTCGGCTTCTCCACCATGCCGCTGATGCGAAAGCCGGTATGGACGTCCTCGCCCTTGCCGACGATGCCGTATTTGTGCGTCTCGGAAGGGTCGCACTCCTCGACCGCGATGATCGAGCCGCCGGTGTGGTCGTAGAGGTCCACCATGTCCTTCAGGCAGCCGTGCCCGGGCAGCGTGATCATGTCGGGCAGGAGCAGCGCGAACGGCTCGTCGCCGACGAGGTCGCGCGCGCACCACACGGCATGGCCGAGGCCGAGCGGCTCCTGCTGGCGGGTGAAGCTGGTCTGCCCGGCCATCGGCTGCAACTTTTCCAGGATCGCCAGTTGCCCGTCCTTGCCGCGCTGGGCAAGCGTGTGATTGAGCTCGAACTGGATATCGAAATGGTCCTCGATGACGCCCTTGTTGCGGCCGGTGACGAAGATGAAATGCTCGATACCCGCCTCGCGCGCCTCGTCGACGACGTACTGGATGACGGGCCGGTCGACCACGGTAAGCATTTCCTTCGGGATCGCCTTGGTCGCGGGAAGGAACCGCGTGCCGAGGCCTGCAACCGGGAACACTGCCTTGCGAACTCTTTTCATGCTATCTGATCGTCCATCCTGAAGGGCCAAGCGTAATTATACTTTCTGGACGCAACGGGTAAACCACACCTAAATAAGGTGGTCCGAATGCAGTCCCGCGCCTTCACAAGCGTTATCACGACTTTTCGTTCCCTCGAGCACCTATGGTAAACTCATTGCTAACCTGCTTCGGTCATGACTGTCTTTCCTGGACCTGAGAAGGAGGAAATGATGCCCGCCCGCAACGCAGCCCGACGCCTGGCCCGTACCATGACGGCTATCGGCCTCTCGCTTGCCGTGCTGATGCCTTCGACAGCGGCCTTCGCCGACGCCGGCTTCCGCCAGTGGGTATCCGCCTTCCGCACGACCGCGATCCAGCAGGGCGTTTCCGGCAGGACCTACGACCGGGCGTTCCGCGGCATCAACGATCCCGACCCGGTGGTGCTGGAGAAGGCCCGCTACCAGCCCGAATTCACCGCGCCGGCCTGGGATTATTTCGACAACCGCGTCCATGACCAGTCGATTGCCACCGGCCAGGCGATGGCGCGCAAGTGGAAGCCGTGGCTCGACCGCATCGAGCAGCGCTTCGGCGTCGACCGCTATATCCTTTTGGCCATCTGGTCGATGGAATCCAACTATGGCGAAATCCTCAAGCGCGACGACATCATGCGCAGCGTCGTCCGTTCGTTGGCGACGCTCGGCTACGGCGACCAGCGGCGCGCCAAGTTCGCGCGCACCCAGTTGATCGCGGCGCTGAAGATATTGCAGAGCGGCGACATCGACGAAAGCCATCTCAGCGGCTCCTGGGCGGGCGCCATGGGCCACACCCAGTTCATCCCCACCAGCTACCAGGCCTATGCCATCGACATGGACGGCAACGGCAAGCGCGATATCTGGAACTCGGTTCCCGACGCGCTCGCCACAGCCGCCAACCTTTTGCACAAGAACGGCTGGCAGCCGGGCCGCACCTGGGGCTACGAAGTACGGCTTCCCGAAGGCCGCAAGTTCCCGGCCGGCTCGATGTCGCTGGCGAAATGGCAGGCGCTGGGCGTCACCCGAGCCAATGGCAAGCCCTTCCGCAACACGTCGGATTCGGCCGTGCTGAAGGTGCCCGATGGCCGCGGCGGTCCCGCCTTCCTGATGATCAACAATTTTTCGGTCATCAAGCGCTATAACAACGCCGACAAATACGCCATCGCGGTCGGCCTGCTGGCCGACGAGATCGCCGGCTACGGCGGGCTGGTGCGCGACTGGCAGCGGCCGTTCACCAAGCTGTCCTTCGAGGAACGGCAGGAACTGCAGCAGCGGCTGTCCGAGCACGGCTATTACGACGGCAAGTTCGACGGCAAGATCGGCGAAGGGTCCAAGGCCGCGATCCTCGCCTACCAGGCCCGCGTCGGCCTGGCCCAGGACGGGCATCCGAGCATGGAAGTGCTCAAATGGCTGAGAAAGAAATAAAGCCGGCGAGGCGGCTCCGGAGTACCCCGGGCAGCCTCGCGATATTGTTCATGGCTCTCCTCGCGCTTGCCGTGGCAGGCGCGTTCTACACGCCGGCAAGGGCGCAGGACCAGGGCTGGTCGCTGCGCGACCTGTTGTTTCCGCGCCGCAGCGAGCGCTACGAGCTTCTCGGCCCCGTGGACCGCTTTCCGCCAGCGCCGCCGAAGAAGGCAAGAAAGCCGCGTCCCGCCGCCCAGCAGCCCGCGGCGGCCCCCGAACCTCCGGCCGTGGAAAAGGCGGAGGACGCGAAAGTCTTGCTGGTGATCGGCGACTTCCTGGCGGCAGGGCTGGCGGAAGGCCTCGAGAATGCGTTTGCCGACAACCCGCGGGTGCGGGTGGTGGACCGCAGCAAGGGGTCCTCCGGCTTCGTGCGCGAGGATTTCTACAACTGGCCGCAGGAAGTGGGCGCCATCATCGCAGCCGAGAAGCCGGCCGCCGTCGTCGCCATGCTCGGGTCCAACGATCGCCAGCAGATGCAGGTGGGCGAGACGCGCGAAGTGCCGCTCTCCCCGGCATGGACCACCCAGTACACGCAGCGCACGAAGGCTTTCGGCGGCGCGGTCGCGGCAGGCAAGGTGCCCTTCCTGTGGGTCGGCATGCCTGCCTTCAAGTCCTCGAAGATGACGGCCGACATGCTGGCCTTCAATGATATCTATCGCTCGGCCGCGCAGCAGAACCACGGCGAATTCATCGACATCTGGGACGGCTTCGTCGACGAGAACGGCGCATTCGTCTCCACCGGGCCGGACATCAACGGCCAGCCGGTGCGTCTGCGCGGCGACGACGGCATCAACATGACCAAGGCCGGCAAGCGCAAGATCGCCTTCTATGCCGAAAAGCCGCTGATGAAAATCCTCGGCCTGCCCGCGCTCGACAGCCCCGGCTCGCTTCACGTTCCGGCCGGCGAACCGGCGCGGGAGCCGGAAGCCGGAGCGCCCCCGGCGGCGGTCGACCGGACCGTGCCGATGCTGCTCAGCGACCCGGCGCTCGACGGCGGCAACGAGCTTCTCGGCGCGGTGCCGGTCGCGCGCGGCGATGCCGCGGCGAAGCAGAAAGCCGCCACCACGGACCTCGCCCCCGGCCCGGTGCCCGGCCGGGCGGACGATTTTTCATGGCCGCCGAAATCGGCCCAACCGAAACCTGTCCCCGAAGTGACCGGCGCGACAACGCCATAGTTGCCGCAAAGTCTCCTCCCCCTTGTGGGGAGGGGCCAGGGGCGGGGGTACAGGAGCGCCTCAGCGCGGCAGTTCGCTGGAGCCCATCAGCGCTTCGTCGATGGCGCGGGCGGCCTGCCGGCCTTCGCGGATGGCCCAGACCACCAGCGACTGGCCGCGGCGCACGTCGCCCGCCGCGTAAAGCTTGTCGACGCTGGTGCGATAGTCGCGGTCGTTCGCCGCGACATTCTTCGACCGGCGGATATCGGCCGCGATCTGCAGCCGGTCGCCCAGTTCCGACACCACGCCCGAATGGAACGGACCGGCAAAACCGATGGCGATGAAGGCGAGGTCGGCGCGGATGACGAATTCCGAGCCGGCGATCGGCTTGCGCTTTTCGTCCACCTCGCAGCACTTGACACCGGTCAGCTGCCCTTCCTCGCCGATGAACTCCAGCGTCGCCACCTGGAACTCGCGCTCCGCCCCTTCGGCCTGCGAGGAAGAGGTGCGCATCTTGGTCGCCCAATAGGGCCACACCGCAAGCTTGTCCTCCTTCTCGGGCGGCTGCGGGCGGATGTCGAGCTGGGTGACGCGCACCGCGCCCTGCCGGAAAGCCGTGCCGACGCAGTCGGAGGCCGTGTCGCCGCCGCCGACGACCACGACATGCTGGCCGCCGGCGATGATCGGGTCCGACGGCCATGCGGCCGAGCCGATGTCCTCGCCGCCGACGCGCCGGTTCTGCTGCACCAGATAGGGCATGGCGTCATGCACGCCGCCGAGATCGTCGCCCGGGATGCCGGCCGCGCGCGGCGTCTCCGAACCGCCGCAGTAAAGCACCGCGTCGTAGTTCGACAGAAGCTCCTGCACCGGCTTGTCGACGCCGACATTGACGCCGCAGAAAAAGGTCACGCCCTCGCCCGCCATCTGCTCGATGCGGCGGTCGATGAAATGCTTCTCGATCTTGAAATCGGGAATGCCGTAGCGCATCAGCCCGCCAGGACGGCTCTCGCGCTCGTAGACATGCACCTCGTGCCCGGCGCGGCCTAGCTGCTGCGCCGCCGCCATGCCGGCCGGGCCGGAGCCGATGATGGCGACCCGCTTGCCGGTCTTCTGCAGCGGCGGATAGGGCCGGATGAAACCGAGCTCATAGGCCTTGTCGGCCAGCGCCTGCTCGATCGTCTTGATGGCGACGGGAATGTCCTCCAGGTTGAGCGTGCAGGCTTCCTCGCAGGGCGCCGGACAGATGCGACCCGTGAATTCGGGAAAGTTGTTGGTCGAATGCAGGTTTCGGATCGCCTGCTCCCAGTCGCCCCGGTAGACGAGGTCGTTCCAGTCCGGAATCTGGTTGTGGACGGGGCAGCCCGTCGGCCCATGGCAATAGGGTACGCCGCAATCCATGCAGCGCGCGGCCTGCTTTTCCACTTCCTTGTCCGACATCGGCAAGGTGAATTCGCGGAAATGGCGGATGCGGTCGGAAGCCGGCTGGTACTTGTGCACCTGCCGGTCGATTTCAAGGAAACCCGTTACCTTGCCCATATGAAACTCTTCTTCGTAAGCTGAGGCGACATCGGTGAACGGCGGCTATTCCGCCGCCACGCCCATGCGCGAGCGCTCCATTTCGACCAGCGCGCGGCGATACTCGACCGGCATGACCTTGCGGAATTTCGGCCGGAAGCTCGCCCAGTGGTCGAGGATTTCCTTCGCCCGCCCCGAACCGGTGTAGTGCGCATGGTTGGAGATGAGCTGGTAGAGCCGCTCCTCGTCGTGGCTGGTCATGTCGCCCGACACGTCGACGCGGCCCTTGTGGTCGATGTCGCCGCCATGATGCAGCAGCTTCTCCATCAGGTCGTCTTCTTCCGGCACCGGTTCGAGTTCGACCATCGCCATGTTGCACCGCTTGGCGAAGTCGCCCGCCTCGTCCAGCACATAGGCGACGCCGCCCGACATGCCGGCGGCGAAGTTACGCCCGGTCTGGCCGATGACGACGACGATGCCGCCGGTCATGTACTCGCAGCCATGGTCGCCGACGCCCTCCACCACGGCCACGACGCCGGAATTGCGCACGGCGAAGCGCTCACCTGCCACGCCGGCGAAATAGGCCTCGCCCTCGATCGCGCCGTACAGCACCGTGTTGCCGACAATGATGGATTCCTGCGCCACGGTGCGGCTCCCCGCTGGCGGGCGGATGACGAGACGGCCGCCCGAAAGGCTCTTGCCGACATAGTCGTTGGCCGCCCCTTCCAGCTCGAACGAGACGCCTCGCGCCAGAAACGCGCCGAAGGACTGGCCGGCCGTGCCCGACAGCTTGACCGAGATGGTGTCGTCGCGCAGGCCCTTGTGCCCGAAGCGCCGCGCCACCTCGCCCGACAGCATGGCGCCGACCGAGCGGTCGACGTTGCGCACCGGCACCGATATCTCGACCGCCTGCCTTGCTTCCAGGGCCGGCATCGCCCGCTCGATCAGCGTGCGGTCGAGCACGTCGTCGATCGGATGCTTCTGGCGTTCCGTCCAGTGGGTCTGCCCGTCCGCCGCCTCGATCTTGTGGAACATGCGCGAAAAATCGAGCCCGCGCGCCTTCCAGTGGGCGATCATGCGGTCCTTCTCCAGAAGGTCCGTATTGCCGATGATCTGGTCGAGGTGGGTGAAGCCCATTTCGGCCAGGAATTCACGTACTTCCTCGGCCACGTAGAAGAAGAAGTTGATGACATGCTCGGGCGTGCCCTTGAAGCGCTTGCGCAGCACCGGGTCCTGTGTCGCCACGCCGACCGGACAGGTGTTGAGGTGACACTTGCGCATCATGATGCAGCCGGCCGCGATCAGGGGAGCCGTGGCGAAACCGAACTCGTCGGCCCCAAGCAGCGCGCCGACGATGACATCGCGGCCGGTACGCAAGCCGCCGTCGACCTGCAAGGCGACTCTGCTGCGCAGGCCGTTCAGCACCAGCGTCTGGTGGGTTTCGGCAAGGCCCATTTCCCACGGGCTGCCCGCATGCTTCTGCGAGGTCAGCGGCGAGGCGCCGGTGCCGCCGTCGTAGCCTGACACGGTGATGTGGTCGGCGCGCGCCTTGGCAACGCCCGCCGCCACCGTGCCGACGCCGACTTCCGACACCAGCTTGACCGAAACGTCGCCCATCGGGTTGACGTTCTTGAGGTCGTAGATGAGCTGCGCCAGATCCTCGATGGAATAGATGTCGTGGTGCGGCGGCGGCGAGATCAGGCCGACACCCGGCGTCGAATGGCGCACCTTGGCGATGGTGGCATCGACCTTGTGGCCGGGAAGCTGGCCGCCCTCGCCGGGCTTGGCGCCCTGCGCGACCTTGATCTGCATCATGTCGGAATTGACGAGATACTCGGCCGTCACGCCGAAGCGGCCGGACGCCACCTGCTTGATCGCAGAGCGCTCGGGGTTGGCGCCGCCGCCCGGCAATGGCCGGTAGCGGTCGGCTTCCTCGCCGCCCTCGCCGGTGTTCGACTTGCCGCCGATGGCGTTCATGGCGCGCGCCAGCGTGGTGTGCGCCTCGCGTGAAATCGAGCCGAACGACATCGCCCCGGTGGAGAACCGCCGGACGATCTCCCTGGCCGGCATCACCTCGTCCAGCGGCACCTTCGTGCGGCCGGTTTCCTCGGCGGTGCGGATACGAAACAGGCCGCGGATGGCGTGCGCACTGGCGACCGCATTGTCGACCTGCGCCGAAAACGCCTTGAACGTCTTCCACGAGCCCTGCCGCACGGCGTGCTGCAAGGTGGCGACGGCATCGGGCGTCCAGGCATGGGCCTCGCCGCGCATGCGGAACAGGTAGTCGCCGCCGACGTCGAGCGAATTGCGCAGCAGCGGATCGTCGCCGAAAGCGGCGGCGTGGCGCTTCACCGTCTCGGCCGCGATCTCGCCCAGCCCGACGCCTTCGATCAGCGTCGCCGTGCCGGTAAAATACTTGTCGACGAAATCCGACTTCAGGCCGACGGCATCGAAGATCTGCGCACCGCAATAGGACTGATAGGTCGAAATCCCCATCTTCGACATCACCTTGAGGATGCCCTTGCCGATGGACTTGATGTAGCGGGACACGATTTCCGAAGCGTCCACCTCCGGCGGGAAGGCGCCGTTCTTGTGCATGTCGGCCAGCGTATCGAAGGCGAGATAGGGGTTGATCGCCTCCGCGCCATAGCCGGCGAGACAACAGAAATGATGGATCTCGCGCGGCTCGCCCGATTCCACCACCAGCCCGACCGAGGTGCGAAGCCCCTTGCGGATCAGGTGATGGTGCACGGCGGCCGTGGCCAGCAGCGTCGGGATGTCGATGCGGTCGGGGCCGATCATGCGGTCGGACAGGATGATGATGTTGTAGCCGCCGGCGACCGCCGCCTCGGCGCGCTCGCACAGTCGCTCGATCGCCGCCGGCATGCCTTCCGCGCCCTCGTTCACCGAATAGGTGATGTCGATGGTCTTGGTGTCGAACCGGTCCTCGGTGTGGCCGATGGAACGGATCTTTTCAAGGTCGGCATTGGTCAGGATCGGCTGGCGCACTTCCAGCCGCTTGCGGCGCGAGGTGCCGACAAGGTCGAAGATGTTGGGGCGCGGCCCGATGAAGGAAACGAGGCTCATCACCAGTTCCTCGCGGATCGGGTCGATCGGCGGGTTGGTCACCTGCGCGAAATTCTGCTTGAAATAGGTGTAGAGCATCGTCGGCCGGTCCGACATCGCCGCGATCGGCGTATCGGTGCCCATGGAGCCGACCGCCTCCTGGCCGGTGGTCGCCATCGGCGCCATCAACAGCTTCAGGTCTTCCTGCGTGTAGCCGAAGGCCTGCTGGCGGTCGAGCAGCGAGACGTCGCGGCGCAGCGCGCGCGGCTCCACCGGGGCGAGGTCCTCCAGGATGAGCTGGGTGTTGGCCAGCCACTTCTTGTAGGGGTGCTGCGCCGCCACCTTCGACTTGATTTCCTCGTCGGAGACGATGCGGCCCTTGACCAGGTCGATCAAAAGCATCTTGCCGGGCTGCAGGCGCCACTTCCTGACGATCTTTTCCTCCGGAACGGCAAGCACGCCGGCTTCCGAGGCCATGATGACGCGGTCGTCGTCGGTGACGATGTAGCGCGCGGGCCTCAGGCCGTTGCGGTCGAGCGTAGCCCCGATCTGGCGGCCGTCGGTGAAGGCCACCGCCGCCGGCCCGTCCCACGGCTCCATCAGCGCCGCATGGTATTCGTAGAAAGCGCGGCGGTCGTCGTCCATCAGCTTGTTGCCGGCCCAGGCTTCCGGGATCAGCATCATCATCGAATGGGCGAGGCTGTAGCCGCCCTGGAACAAGAATTCGAGCGCGTTGTCGAAGCAGGCGGTGTCCGACTGCCCCTCGTAGGAGATCGGCCACAGCTTGGAGATGTCGTTGCCAAACAGCTCGGAATCGACCGAGGCCTGCCGCGCCGCCATCCAGTTGTTGTTGCCGCGCACCGTGTTGATCTCGCCGTTATGCGCGACCATGCGGTAGGGGTGCGCCAGCTTCCACGACGGGAAGGTGTTGGTGGAGAAGCGCTGGTGAACGAGGATCAGCGCCGTCTCGAAGCGCGGGTCCTTGAGGTCCTTGTAATAGGCGCCGACCTGGTAGGCCAGGAACATGCCCTTGTAGACGATGGTGCGCGCCGACAGCGACACGCAGTAGGCGCCAATGTCCTTGTTGCCGTTTTCGGCGTAGATGCGGCCGGAAATGACCTTGCGCAGCAGATAAAGCCGCGCCTCGTATTCCTCGTCGTCGGTAATGTCGGGCGTGCGGCCGATGAACACCTGGCGATGGAACGGCTCGGCGGCGACGATCTCGGGCGCCTTCGACAGCGACGAATTGTCGACCGGCACGTCGCGGAAGCCGATGAGCGGCAGGCCCTCGGATTGCGCCGATTCGCGGATGATGTCGTCGATATGGGCGCGCAGTTTCTCGTCCTGCGGCATGAACCAGTGGCCAACGCCATACTGGCCGGCCGGCGGCAACGTCACGCCGAGCTTTGCCATTTCCTCGCGGAAGAAGCGGTCGGGCACCTGCACCAGCACGCCGGCGCCATCGCCGACCAGCGGATCGGCGCCGACCGCGCCGCGATGAGTCAGGTTTTCGAGCATGGCCAGCCCGTCGACGACGATCGAGTGCGAGGCCTTGTTCTTCATCTGCGCGATGAAGCCGACGCCGCAGGCATCGTGCTCGTTGCGCGGGTCGTAGAGGCCTTGCGCCGGCGGCGGCAAACCATTGCCGGCAGCGCGTTTGACGGTGGTCGCTTTCGTCTGCGCGGCCATGCCGTTTAGCGCAGAAAGCGTCAGCTCCGTCATCTTTTTCGTCCTCTTCCGGTCGGCCGCCGGCTGCGCCAGGAAGCGTTCGCTTCCCCCACAATGCGGCATGCCTGCCTGTTCAAAGCCTATAGACCACCGATGCGCACGGCCTACCTGCCCGCCGCCTCGCCATGGGCCGGGCCGCAACGCCGTGCACGCACTGCACCCGTTCAGGATACCGGCGATCTGCACCCGGCACCAGTAACGGTTTCTCAAATAAGACAGCAATGCTGTCCTAATTTTTATGGCAGAAAGATTTGGCCAACACAAGACCGATTCGCAAAAAACCGACGACACCCGCGACCGAAAATTACGCTCCGGGTCGGGATTGCGACATTTTACCTCGCCGGCGCCCCTTCCCGCTCGGCCGCGCCCGGCCGTTTTCCCGCACTGGCCCTTGCACCGAAGGGGGCAAGGGCATCATGGTCGCGCTGCTTTCGAATCCAACGCTCACACAGGCACGTTCATGTTTCTCGCTTCCGACAACTGGGCTGGCGCCCATCCGAAGATCGCCGCCGGCCTCGCCGCCAACGCCGCCGGCTTCTCCACCGCCTATGGCGACGGCGACCTCGACCGCGCCGTCTACGACCGGTTCAGCGAAATCTTCGAGCGCGAGGTGGCGGTGTTTTTCGTGGCGACGGGAACGGCCGCCAATTCGCTGTCGCTCGCGGCCTACAACAAGACCGGCGGCATATCGCTTTGCCACCGCGAATCGCACATCGTCGAGGACGAATGCGGCGCGCCGGAATTCTTTACCGGCGGCTCGCGCCTGCTGCCGGTGGGCGGCGCGCTCGGGCGCATCGATCCGCAGGAACTGGAGCAGGCGCTGCGCCGCCTGGAGCCGGAATTTGTCCATGCCGGCCGCGCGATGGCCGTCAGCCTCACCCAGTCGACCGAAATCGGCACCGTCTACAGCCTGGACGAGATCGACCGCATCTCGACGCTCGCCAGGCGCCACAAGCTGCCCCTGCACATGGACGGCGCGCGCTTCGCCAACGCGCTGGTGTCGCTCGACGTGGCCCCGGCCGAAATGACCTGGAAGCGCGGCGTCGACATCGTCTCGTTCGGCGGCACCAAGAACGGCTGCTGGTGCGCCGAGGCGGTGGTGCTGTTCGACCTCGACAGGGCGCGCGAACTCGCCTTCCTGCGCAAGCGCTCGGCCCAGCTTTTCTCCAAGTCGCGTTTCATCGCCGCCCAGTTCGACGCCTATTTCAAGGACGGACTCTGGCTGGAAACCGCCCGCCACGCCAACGCGATGGCGGCACGGCTTTCGGCAGTCATCGACACGTCCACCCGGGCGAGGCTTGCCTGGCAGCCGCAGGCCAACGAAGTATTCGCGATCATGAAGAAAGCCGACGGCGAGAAGGCGCAGGCCGCAGGCGCCGCGTTCTACGACTGGCACCTCCCGTCCGGTTTCGACGGCAGGATCGCCGGGGACGAGGCGCTCTACCGCTTCGTTACCAGCTTCGCGACGACACCGGAGGCCGTCGACCGCTTCGGCGATCTCATCGCCAGATAAAGAAACGGCGCCTTTCGGCGCCGTTTCCGTCTCGGGAGGAGACTAACCGTTCAGGCCGGCCTTAGGCGGCGGCCTTGGCTTCGATCTGCCGTGCTTTCGCCGGGGCGGAAGTGATCGCGATCTTGCGCGGCTTCAGCTCCTCGGGAATGTTGCGCTTCAGATCGACGTAGAGCAGGCCGTTCTTCAGCACCGCGCCGGTGATGTCGACGTGGTCGGCAAGCTGGAAGCGGCGCTCGAAGGCGCGGCTGGCAATACCGCGGTAGAGCACTTCGCTGCCTTCCTCATTGGCCTCTTCCTTGCGCTCGCCCTTCACGGTCAGCACGTTGCGGTGGGCCTCGATCGAAATCTCGTCTTCCGAAAAGCCCGCTACCGCCATCGAGATGCGATAGGCGTCGTCGCCGGTCTTCTCGATGTTGTAGGGCGGATAGGTGGTCTGGCCGCCTTCGGGCTGGGCCAGCGAATCGAGGATCGTAAACAGCCGATCGAAGCCGACGGTCGAGCGATAGAGGGGGGAAAAATCAACATGACGCATAGTGTGTTCTCCTGTCGAGCAACATGGTTTGCGGTTGGTCCGTGCCGACCCCTGAGTGGCGTTTCGGCGTGGCCAGCGGCCCCGATGTGGCGACCGCATCAGTCATTTGGGGGTGGCAAAACGTGGTTTCAAGGCCTTTTTGCCGGCCTTTTATGGCCGTTGCCTGCGGCCTGCGGATGAACGGCAGATGAACCGGCCTTTCGGGCCGCGTTCAGCAGGCCGCGCTAGAATGACCCGGCATTTACCGACAGGCGGCCGGCCAGGGCCGCGACGAGGCCGGTCCGGGTGCAACGTCCCTTCCCCCGGGTCGACAGGGGCCGGAAGCGCTCCGTAGGTCGCTTCCGGCCTGCCCTTGCGCAAGCGCCAAATCCGAAGTCGTTTGCTTTTGTCCGCTCGGCTTTCTATCACCATGGGACGCCTGTTCACGCACGGGCGCACCTTGCCATCCGAAGCGCCGAATGACGGATAATTTCCACGAGATTCCTGAAAATCCGACACCGCGGCAGGCGACCGCCGGCTTTTTCAACGCGCGCGACGGCAAGAAAATCCGCTACGCCCGCTTCGCCGCCACCGGCCGGCCGATGAAGGGAACCGTGGTCATCCTGCCCGGCCGCAACGAATGCATCGAAAAATATTTCGAGACGATCCGCGACCTGTCGAGCCGCGGGCTCGGCAGCGCGCTGATCGACTGGCGCGGTCAGGGCGCTTCCGACCGGCTGATCCGCGACCCGCAGCGCGGCTACGTGAAGAGTTTCTCGGACTATGCCGACGACCTCGAACAGTTCTTCGAGGAAGTGGTGCTGCCCGACTGCCGCGGCCCCTACTACATATTGGCGCATTCCAGCGGCGCGCTGATCGCGCTGCTTTCAAGCCCGTCCATGGTCAACCGCGTGCGGCGCATGGTGCTGATCGCGCCGTTCCTTGCCCTGCCCGGCCAGCGCATGTCGATGAAGGCCATCCACCGGCTCACCACGCTTCTCGGCCTGTTCGGCCTCGGCCGCCGCTACGCGGCATGGGGACCACGCCCGAAAGGCGGCACCCCGTTCGAGATCAACAAGCTTACCACCGATGCCGCCCGCTACCGGCGCAACGTGCATCTCTACGACACGTTTCCGAAGCTCGCACTCGGCGGGCCGACGATCCGCTGGCTGCGGGCGGCCAGCGAGGCGGCACAGAAGGTCTCCCGGCCGGAGTTCATGGCTGCCATCAAGGTGCCGATGCTGGTGGTCGCGGCCGGTGCCGACCGCGTGGTCTCGACGCGGGCGGTGGAGGCCTATGCAAGGCATCTGCGCCTAGGCTCGCTGCTGACCATCGACGGCGCCGCCCACGAGATCCTGCAGGAGGCGGATCTTTACCGCGAGCAGTTCCTCGCCGCCTTCGACGCCTTCATTCCCGGCATCGACGACGGCACCCTGTAGAGCGTTTCCGGCACAAGCGGGAAGCGGTTTTACGCCCGGAAATGCGGCCAGAACAAAGACATAGCGGTCAGCCCCGCAACGCCGCCATCGCCGCTTCGTGCAGTTCCGGCGTCGCCGCCGCCACGATGTCGCCGCCGTTCTCGGCAGGCCGCCCGTCGAAGGTGGTGATGACGCCGCCCGCCTTCTCGATGATCGGGATCAGCGCGACGATGTCATAGGGCTTCAGCCCCGGATCGACGACGACATCGACGCTGCCGGAAGCCACCATGGCGAAGGCGTAGCAGTCGGTGCCGTAGCGGGCGAGCCGCACCTTCGCCTCCAGCCCGTCGTAGCGCTGCCGCGCCTCGCTAGCCTTGAACAGCGCCGGCGTGGTCGTGAATAGCGTCGCATCGGCAAGGCGGGTGGTCTTGCGGGTGGAAAGGATGCGCGGCCCGCCCGGTCCTTCGTAATGGGCACCCGACGCGTTGGCGTAGAACAGTTCGCCGGTGAAAGGCTGCGACATCATGCCGGCGACCGCATCGCCGTCTTCCGTGAAGCCGACGAGCGTGCCCCACACCGGCACGCCGGAAATATAGGCGCGGGTGCCGTCGATCGGATCGATCACCCAGACATGGCGGCTGGCCATGTTCTCGTTGCCGTGCTCCTCGCCCAGAATGCCGTGGTCGGGAAATTCGACATGAATCAGCGCGCGAATGGCGCGCTCGGCCTCGCGGTCGGCTTCCGTCACCGGGTCGAAGCTCTCCTGCTCCTTGTTGCTGACCACGCCCTGCTTGCGAAAGCGCGGCAGCGTCTCGGCTGCGGCCACCTCGGCGATCCGCCGCATGAATTCGGAAGAAATGTCCAACACCGTCTCCTGGAAAGAAAAAATGGACCGCTATGGAGGTCTATTCCGCGGCCAACGGCAGGTCGAGGAAATAGTGATCGGGCAAGGCCATCAAGTCGGCGGCGAAGCGCGCCAGGTCGTCGGCCAGCGCCTCGAACCCGACCGATTTGCGCAAGGTGCGCTCGTTCATGTAGAGGCCGCGGTTGATCTCGATCTGCAGCGCGTGCAGGTGCTTCGCCGGCCGCCCGTAATGCTCGGTGATGAAGCCGCCGGCATAAGGCTTGTTGCGGGTGACATGATAGCCCATGCCCGAGAGCAAGCCGATCGCCGCCTCGGCGAGCACGGCCGAGGCCGACGTGCCGAAACGGTCGCCGATAATGAAATCCGGGCGCATGCCGCTGTCGCCGACGCGAATGCCGGCTGGCATGGAATGGCAATCGATCAGCACCGCATAGCCGAAGGCGGCGTGGGTCTGTATCAGAAGCCGCTTCAGCGTCGCATGGAACGGCTTGTAGACGGTCTCGATCCGGTCGATGGCCTCGCCGAGCGGCAGGCGGCCGGAATAGATCTCAAGCCCCTCCCCCACCAGCCGCGGCACCGTGCCGAGGCCGCCCGCCACGCGCGAGGAGCGCACGTTGCAATAGGAAGGCACCGGCTCGCAGAACATGCGCGGGTCCAGTTCCCACGGCTCTCGATTGACGTCGAGCCAGGCGCGCGGAAAGTTCGCCGCCAGGAGCGGCGCGCCGAGCGGCACGACTGCCGAAAACAACTCGTCCACATAGCAGTCCTCGGAGCGGCGGATGGCCTCGCGGTCGAGCCGGCTCATGGCTAGGAAGCGCTCGGGATAGAGGCGGCCGCTATGGGGGGAACTGAAGACGAACGGCACGCGCTGCTCGGCGCTCGAGCGAACCTCGAACGGCGCCACGCCCGCGAAATCCTCGGCTGCCGTAGTCACTTGAACCCCAATCGCACGCAATGACGCATCATGGCGCGAACGTGCCATCGCAGGCCGCGCATGTCCAGCGCCCCGGCGCTTCGGGCAGCCCTTGGGAGGCGGCGTCCTTTACCATTGTTCACTTGATCTTTACCGTCGCGCCTTCATATACGGGATGGTTAACGGGCGCCTTCAGCGGCAGCCTCGGTGGGTGATTCGGACGGAATACGAATGGCACGCATTCTTCTGGCGGAAGACGACGACGACATGCGCCGTTTCCTGGTCAAGGCGCTGGAGCGCGCCGGCTACCAGGTGAGCGATTTCGACAACGGCGCCAGCGCCTATGAGCGCCTGCGCGAAGAGCCCTTCTCGCTGCTCCTGACCGACATCGTCATGCCCGAGATGGACGGCATCGAACTGGCGCGCCGCGCCACCGAGATCGACCCCGACCTCAAGGTGATGTTCATCACCGGCTTCGCGGCCGTGGCGCTCAATCCCGATTCGAAGGCCCCCAAGGACGCCAAGGTGCTGTCCAAGCCCTTCCACCTGCGCGATCTCGTCAACGAGGTCGAGAAGATGCTGCAGGCGGCCTGACCTCCGGCCTTTTCCAAATATCCGCTGCCGAATACACCGTCTGGCGCCGCCGGAATGCGGGCGGGCGAATTGCGCCTTGGCAGCGCGACGGCAAGCGAAAGAACGCCCATTTCGACAGCCTGTCGGTTTCGCGTCGGCGGCTATTGACGCGCTGCATCAAAAGTGGTGTAAGCCCCGCGTCGGATGGGCGTGTAGCTCAGCGGGAGAGCACTGCATTGACATTGCAGGGGTCACAGGTTCAATCCCTGTCACGCCCACCATCCATAAGCCTTTGGTTTTATTGAACAAATAGAGCTAAGGCCTTCCCTCAAAGACCGATTGAATTTGGCTGCTGTCACAACTCTGTCACAGCAAGGCAAATCTCATGGCTACAATCCGGAAGCGCGGAAATCGATGGCAGGTCCTGATCCGCAGGAAAGGCACCTCTCCCCTTACTAAGACATTCTCCCTCTTCGGTGACGCTAAGGAATGGGCTAGACACCAGGAGAGATTGGCAGACAGGGGCGAACTTGGCCCCGACCGAAAGGAGTTGGACAGGATCACCCTTGCGGAACTCGTTCAACGCTACATCAACGAAATCCTGCCCGCCAAGAAGGGCGCCGAGATTGAGAGGATCGTCCTTGAAGCCTTTCTTCGAGACAAGATTTGCAAAAAGCGCCTCTCGGAGCTGACGCCAGCCGATTTCACGACCTATCAAGAGGAACGGCTGAAAAAGATCACAACAAAATCCCTTAAGCGCCAATTGGCCCCGCTCAGCAATATGTTCGTAATCGCACGAGTCGATTGGGCACTTCCCTTGCGAAACAACCCGATTGCTTGCCTTTCAATGAAGGTACAGGACAACAAGCGAGACAGGCGGCTACGGGAAGGCGAACTCGACAAGCTTTTAAAGGCAGGACAGAAAACCCGGAACCCTCACCTGATCCCTATCGTTCGGCTAGCGATTGAAACAGCCATGAGACGGGGGGAAATCCTAGCCCTGCGCTATCGCGACGTGGACATCGAACGCTGCACGGCGACCATCCGAGAATCCAAGAACGGCTATTCGCGAACCATCCCGCTCTCCTCTCCTGCCGTGGCTATCCTTGAAACGACCATGGCCGTGATGGACGACAAGGCCAAGGCGCAAAACGAACGTCTCTTCCCCCTCACCCCTGTTGCGGTACGTCTCGCCTGGGACAAGTTGACCAAGAGAGCGAAAATCGATGATCTACATTTTCACGACCTGAGGCATGAAGCCATCAGCCGATTCTTCGAGCTTGGATTGACCGTCCCCGAGGTAGCTTCCATCAGCGGTCATCGGGATATCCGAATGCTTTTCCGGTACGCTCACGCCAACCATGCGTCCATCCGATCCAAGTTTCTGGCTGCGGAATGAGCGGGAAGTTACTATATCAAGGAGACCCCGCTTATGTCCTTCCGATCATGGTGACGGCCGAAAAAGAAAGATCGTACATTACCGAGTTAGAATTTTGGCGCGCCAGACCAGTAGTACCCCGTGAGGAAACGGCGTCACGAAGACTTCAATGCCCCCATAAAGCCCGACGAATTTCAGCTTCTCTCATGTAGTCGTAAACCGGCATGTTGCCATCACTTACTGCAATCGCTACGAGTGACGCTACGAAGAGGGCGAAATGACCGAAACAAGTAATAATGGCGTGGGCGCGCCGCAAGATAGAATTAGGCTCGTTAGGTTTGCCGTGGACAAACTGTACGACGAGTTCGATTACGTCATACCCTTGGACATAAAAAGCCACGTGGCCTGACCCCATAAGGTGGTCCGGTTTCAGTCTTAGTGCATGATCGGCTTTTCGGCTATTGCCTGGGCAGATGGTGGTGCCGATCCGCGCGGCGGCGCAGGCCAGATAATAGCCTCCGG
>Ga0182735_1001242_pt1 | contig 17411 bp, 16 predicted proteins | sample eDN5th30CKraftMG_FD_128524 | JGI IMG/M metagenome (GOLD analysis project Ga0182735, IMG submission 128524) | Enriched Miracle-Growth compost microbial communities from Emeryville, California, USA - eDNA 5th pass 30_C Kraft MG (version 2) (version 2) ... | reverse complement strand
CCGTTTCATCCAAATGAAATTTATGCATGATGCGGTGCGCCAACGGCGCCAGCACGACGCCCAGGGTCGCCATCACCACCAGCCCAACGAAAAAACCGTAGGCTGCGAAGAAGATCCTGCCCCCTAGCGATTCCGGAAGCGTATAAGCGCCGAGCCCGCCGATGACGAAGGCGGCGTTGATCAAGGCGTCGTGCATACTGTGCCCGCCGAACCACCAGTGGCCCAGCGCACCGAGCAGCAGGGTCGCCAATACCAGCAGCGCGGCGTACAGGGCATGCCAAGCCAGGCGGCGCCTGAAATGCTTGGGGGGCAATAGTGGTTCGTTGCGGGACTCATACATGGAAAGCTTCCCCTTCATACAAAAATGGACAAGCCCATGGCGGCCGCGGCATATCAGCCTGCGCCGGCTCCAGGTGATTCGGCGGTAGTCTACTCGATTTGTTGAATAGGCGGGACGTGCGAGGCGGCGGCGTAGCCCCGTGGCCCGCGGCGCCTTAATGCTCCTTTCAGGCTGTGCGTCCAGCTTGACAGCTATCGATTATTTTCTTTATAGTGAATTTTATATATTTATTATTCACAATAACGAATTCAGGCGCCCTATGGCAAACCCATCCGCGATACGCATCGACAAGCGCCAGAACGGCCATGTCGATCTGACCATAGACCGGGCGCACAAGCACAACGCCTTATCCCGGGCCGTCCTGGCCGAATTGGCGGCAGCGGTCCGCGCGCAAGGCCGGGATCCGGATACGAAGTTCATCGTTATTCAGGGCGCCGGAGACCGTTATTTCGCGGCCGGCGGCGACTTGGTGGACCTTTCTTCCATACGTACGCCCGAGGCGGCCAAGGCCATGAGCACCGAGGCCAGGGCCGCGTTGGATGAAATCCGCAGCTGCCAGGTGCCCGTCATTGCGTATCTGAATGGCGATGCGATAGGGGGCGGCGCCGAGCTTGCCCTGGCCTGCGATATGCGCCTGTTTCGCGCGGGGGCGCGCATGGGTTATGTGCAGGCCAAGCTGGCTATTACGCCGGCATGGGGCGGGGGCGTGGATTTGTGCGCTCTGGTCGGCGCACCCCGCGCCTTGCGCATGATGGCGCGCTGCGAGATGGTCTCGGCCGAGTTGGCGCTGCAATGGGGCTTGGCGGATGCCATCGTGCATGACGGTCGCGAGGGTTCCGATATGCGCGAATTCCTTGAACCGCTGCTGCAGCGCTCGCCTTTGATCATGCGCGCCATCAAGCGCCAGACGCAAGCGTGGCGCGCCGGGCGAGGCTATGCCGAAAGGCGCGAGGCCGAGCAGCAGGACCTCGTTGCGACCTGGACGCACGATGATCACTGGCGGGCGGCGGACAACATACTTTCCAAGGCTAAATCATGACGCAAGAGCAGGCGAACACGGAATTGAAACTGGCCAAGCCGGCTTTGGGCACGGTGAGCGGCGCCGGTATCGAAATACCGACGGAAGTCGACGATTCGGCCTTGCGGCCGGACCATATCGGCAAGCCAGGCGAATTCCCCTTTACGCGCGGAATCTTTCCCGATGGCTATCAGGGCCGACTCTGGACGATACGGCAGTATTCCGGCTTCGGCACCGCCGAGGAGTCGAATGAACGCTATAAATTCCTGCTTGCCCATGGGCAGACGGGGTTGTCCGTCGCCTTGGATCTGCCCACCCAATGCGGCTACGACCCTATCGATCCTATGGCGCGTCCCGAGATCGGCAAGGTAGGGGTCTCGCTGTCGAACCTGAGCGAAGCCGAGATCTTGTTTCAGGACATCGACTTGGCGCGCATCTCCACCTCGTTCACCATCAACGGCACGGCGGCCATCATTTATGCCATGTATCTTGCTGTGGCCGACAAGCAGGGCGTGCCGCGCGAGAAGCTGACCGGCACGATACAGAACGACATCCTGAAGGAATATGTGGCGCGGGGCACCTGGATTTTCCCTGTCAGGCCCTCCATGCGTTTGATTGCGGACTCCATTCTTTACTCCAATGATGTATCGCCGCGCTTCAACGCCATCAGCATCGCCGGCGCGCACGTGCGCGACGCAGGGGCCACCGCGGTTGAAGAAATGGCCTATACCCTGGCCAATGGCCTGGCCTACGTGGACGAGCTCAAACGCCGCGGCGGCGATGTTGAAAAATTCGCCAAGCGCCTGTCTTTCTTCTTCTATGTGCATATGGACTTTTTCGACGAAGTCGCAAAGTTCCGCGCGGGCCGCAGGCTTTGGGCCAAGTTGATGAAGGAACGCTATGGCGCGCAAGATCCCAAGGCCCAGATGTTCCGCTTTGGCGTGGTCTGCGGCGGTTCGTCCCTGGTCGCGCCCCAGCCCTACAACAATATCGTGCGGGTTGCGGTGGAGACCATGGCGGCCGTCATGGGCGGCGCCCAGTCGATTTTCACCTGTGCTTTCGACGAAGCATTCCAGATTCCCACTGAATTCTCGGCGGAAATTGCCTTGCGCACGCAGCAGATCATTGCGTATGAATCGGGCATAGGACGCAGCGTCGATCCGCTAGGGGGCAGCTATTTCGTGGAGCAGCATACCGACCGCATGGAAGAGGCCATCTCTGCCGTCATGGATGAAATCGATGCCTATGGCGGCGTCATCCCGGCGATTGAAGAGGGCTGGATCCAGATGCGCCTGGCGCAGCGGGGGCTGGAGCGAAAGCAGCGCATCGATTCGGGCGAAACCGTCATCGTCGGGCAGAACCATTTCCGCCATGAAGGCGAGCAGGCCGGCGTCGATGAAATCTTTCGCCTCGATCCGAGCGTGGCGAATCGCGCCCTGGAAAAATACCAGAAGGTGCTGGACACGCGCAGCCAGCCCGCGGTGCAGGCGGCGCTGCACAAGCTGGCCCGCGCCGCGGCGGACGACAAGGAAAACCTTATGCCCTATCTCGTCGACTGCTGCCACGCCTATGCCACGGTCGGCGAAATGGTGTCCACGCTGAAAGCGCAATGGGGCGAATTCCAGGAGCCGGTGAATCTATGAACACAGTCGATATGAAACATGCTCTTGCCGGCCAGCGCATACTGGTGGGCAAGCCGGGCCTGGACGGACACGATATAGGCGCCAAGATCATTGCCCTGGCCATGCGCGATGCGGGGGCCGAAGTCATCTATACGGGCTTGCGGCGCAGCCCGGAAAAGATTGCCCAGGTGGCGGTGGATGAAGGCGTGAACGCGGTCGGCCTGAGCATATTGTCCGGCAGCCATAAAGAGCTGGTTCAGGATGTGATGTCGGCGCTTGCCAGGCTCGATGCCCGGGACATCAAGGTATTCGTCGGCGGGACGATACCCGCCGAAGACCACGGTGCATTGACGGCCATGGGCGTCGTCGGCATCTTCACCAGCGATATGCCTCTGGAAGCGACCATCGCGTCTCTCGCCAGAGCGCTGACATGAGCCGGCCGCTGGAAGGCATCCGCATCATCGAGGTCGGCCACATGCTTGCCGGGCCATACTGCGGCCTGCTGCTGGCCGACCTGGGCGCGGAGGTCATCAAGATCGAGCCCGCCGAAGGCGATATCGCGCGGAAGATCAGCCCATACCAGGTGGGCGGCTACAACGCCTATTTCGCCAGCCTGAACCGCAACAAGAAAAGCGTCGTGCTGGATCTGGCCTGCGAGGCGGGGCAGGCCGCCCTGGCCGATATCGCCAAGTCGGCCCATGCCTTGGTCACGAATCTGCGGCCCAGCGCCATCAAGAAGCTGGGTTTGACTTATGAATCGCTGAAGCGCTTCAACGAGCGCCTAGTGTGCGTCGCCCTGACCGGTTATGGGCTGGATGGCCCTTATGCCGAGCGGCCCGCCTACGACTATGTGGTGCAGGCCATGACCGGCGTCATGGCCCTTACCGGCGATCCTGATGCGCCGCCGACCAAGGCGGGCTATTCAGCCGTCGATAATTCCGCCGGCATCATGGCCGCCGTCGGGCTGCTGGCGAAAATCGTTCAGGGCAAAGGCGGGCAGGTGGATGTCGCCATGTACGATGTCATGCTGTCGCAGCTGAACTACCTGGCGGGGGCCGCGCTCAATGCGGGCGAACGTCAGGAACGGCTGGCCAACTCATCCCATCCTTATATCGTTCCGGCGCAGATATTCCGCGCGTCGGACGGCTGGCTGACCCTATTCATCACCCATGACAAATTCTGGCAAAAGTTCTGCAAGGAGCTGGGCAAGCCCGCATGGCTCGAAGACCCGCGCTATGCGACCATGGCGGGCCGCCGGGATAACCGCCGCCTGGTGGTCGACGACATCGCCAAGGTGTTGTCCACCGCGCCGGCCGGGCAATGGGTGCGGCGTCTGGCGCCTTTGGGCGTAGTGGTGGCAGAGGTCGGCACCCTGAACGACGCGCTGGAGAACGAGCTGACGGCGTATCGGGAAATGGTGGTGCAGCTCGGCGATGGCAGCCTGCCATTGAGGGCGGTCGGGAATCCGATCAAATTAGACGACGCCGAGACCGAATATGGCTTGCCGCCTTTGCTTGATCAGCACCGCAGCGAGATCCTGGGAGCGCCGAGTGAACCAAAATCCGCTTGACCGGCGCGCACTGGGCCTGACGCTGACGCGCCTGGCCAACGCCAATGTGGACCAAGTGCTCGCCAGCGAAGCCCAGGCGCCTGCGCGCAACGGACATGCGGCCTACCGCATAGGGGTCACCGGGCCGCCCGGCGCGGGCAAAAGCAGCCTGGTAGGCCGCCTTGCGCAAATCCGCGCCGCGGACAGGCGGCTGGGCGTGCTGGCCATCGACCCCAGCAGCCCGAAATCGGGTGGCGCGATATTGGGCGACCGCATCCGGATGGACGATCTGGAAAACATCGACGAACTGTATATTCGTTCGTTTGGCTCACGCTCGTCCTCGGATGGGCTTACCGACAACCTGCCCGAATTGATCGCCGCCATGGACAGCTTCGGGTTTGATGAAGTCATGGTGGAAACCGTGGGAGTGGGGCAGGCGGAATACGCCGTGCGCCCTCAGGTGGACACCCTTGTTCTAGTGCTGCTGCCGGATAGCGGCGATGTCGTCCAGGCGATGAAAGCCGGCATCATGGAAATGGCCGATATTTTCGTGGTCAATAAATCGGACCTCGGCGGCGCCCGGAAGATGGCGGCGGACATCAAGCGCATCGCCGCCCTGCGCGGGCACGCAGCCGCTGGATGGAAACAGCCGGTATTGCTGACGTCCATGGATCATCCGGAATCCAGTGCTGAACTGTCCAGCGCCATCGATCGGCACCGCGATTTTCTCGCCCAAAGCGGCATGCGGGACGCCTTGCTGCATGAGCGTTCCAGATACCGCATCAGGCGATTGGTCGAGCGGGAACTGGCCCAGGTCCTGCAAGGGCTGGATCAGTCTTTCTTCGAGGCGCCGCTGATGGAACAGTACCGGGCCGTGCTGGCCGAATTAGGCCGCCGGACATGATGCGCGAAATGCGCGAAAGCAAGCCGTTGCTACGCGCAGTACCTTGAGTTTGCCGTATTCGAATTGCGTTTTTGCGAGGACGATGTTTGGAAGCTGGTGCAAATCCAGCGCGGTCGCGCCACTGTTACCGGCCAGCAATGGCTGGAAGCCAGACCTGAATGTCGTGATGTTCATTATTTTTTAGGGGCGCGTAACCCCAGGGGCATGAGTGAAATGGAGATACAGAAAATTGCAGGCGCTTTGGGCGCCGAGATCAGCGGCGTCGACTTGCGCAAGGGGTTGAGCGCCGGGCAAGCGCGGGACGTGCGCCAGGCACTGCTGGACCATCAAGTCATCTTCCTGCGCGATCAGGATCTGACGCCCAGGCAATTCCTTGATTTTGCCGAAGCCATGGGCGAACCCGTGGAGTATCCATTCGTGAAAGGGCTGGAGGATTTCCCGCAGATCATCGAGGTCAAGAAACTGGAGGGCGAAACGGTCAATTTCGGCGGCATCTGGCATTCCGACACGACCTACCTGCGGGAGCCTCCCATGGGCTCCATGCTCTTGTCCCGCGAAGTGCCGCCCTACGGCGGCGACACCCTATTCGCCAACCAGGAGCTCGCCTACAACGCCTTGTCGGACACCATGAAGGGCCTGCTGGATGGCCTGACGGGCATCAGTTCGTCCGCCAAGGCCGACGTATCCCGCACGCGCGAGGACCGCATCAGGACCGACGGGAAAGGCCAGGCGCCTGTGGATTACATGGCGGAGCATCCCGTGGTGCGCACCCATCCCGAGACAGGGCGTAAAAGCCTTTATGTCAATATCGCTCACACCGCGGGCATCAAAGGCATGACGGACGAAGAGTCGGCGCCTATCCTGTCATTCCTTTTCCAGCACCAGGTAAAGCCCGAGTTCACCTGCCGCTTTAGCTGGACGCAGCATGCCATCGCGTTCTGGGACAACCGCTGCGCGATGCATAATCCGGTCAACGATTACCACGGGTTCCGGCGCGTGATGCATAGAATCACGCTCAAAGGCGACAAGCCCCGGTGAACAGGCCCGTCACGGCCGATAAAACCTCACCTGGTCCGATAAATCCTTGCCTCCCACGGTGGAATACATGCCGGCGGCGGTGTATTCCAGTATGGGCAAGGCGGCCAGGAACGAAACGCATGCGTGCTGCGTGGGCATGTCCTCCCACCGGGGCTGGAAGACTGACAACCTGGCCTGGGCGGATGCCGCTTTCACCAGTCTGGCGCGGCCGCCGCCGGCGGGCGTCATGGTTACGTAGTCGACGTCCGCCGTGCCCCATGCTTGCGTGGCGGGGATATATTTTCGATGAAGCACGGGGCTGGTGTTGAGGCCGCTGGAATCGGCAGGCCGGAAATCGCTCAGGCACAATTCCAGAAACTTGAATCCCATCCACTCGGCGCGAAACACCATGCGGTCTGCTGACTCGTCGGGCGGCGGAAGATCCGCAAAAATTTTGCTCCAGCCCAATTCTTCGCGGCCGCTGATGATGGGCTCGGTCAGGTTTTCCCACACCACGGGCTGAAAATAGCCTTCCACCAGCGCGTCTTCATGCCGATAGCTGACCGGGATACGCATCGTGAGCATGTTGTATCCCCTTCCCGCCAACCAATCTATGCCGGTAAGGTAGCTGAACTCGAAAGTGACCGCGGGTGTTCCTCTGAGGGCGAACCCGTCGGGCAATATGCCTTCCAGTAGTTCGCCCTGCGTCCGGAAAGATATATAGGCGCAGAGTTTTTCCGGGCTCGTGCCCGAATCGAAAGCCATGCCTTCCGGGGCCTGGCGCGGGCCGATGGCGGGCCCGAACGCCGTCGGCATTCTGTAAAGCTTGGGCTTTGCGCTGGACTCCGTAGACATGCCGATGCCTCCTTATTCCTTGGCCGCGCCGTCCAGCATCGTCCTGACCGCTTCCTTTTCATTGACGGCGGCATCCATGGCATAGCGCGTATAGCCGGCATGGTCGAGGTAGCGCAAGCCTATGCCGAAGCGGCCGGCGGTTTCGATCAGCTTGGGATCCTTCAATGCGGTTTCGATGGCGGCATCCAGGGTTTTGACCACGTCTTCGGGCATGCCCGCGGGGCCCGCGATGCCCAAGGGCGAGGTGACGACGACAGGATAGCCGACCTCGTTCAGCGTGGGCGCGTCCGGGAAGTCCGCGGACCGCTTCTCTCCGGCCGTGGCCAGCACGCGGACGGCGCCGGACTGGGCCATGGGCAGGATTGTATTCGTCGCCGAGACCGCCTGTATCTGGCCGCCCAGCAGGTTGGTGATGGCTTCGGAATCGCCCTTGAAGGGCACGCTGGTCCATTCGATGTCCAGCTTCTTGGCCAAGTCCATCATGATGAATTCATTCACGCTGTAACGTGCCGACACGCCGTAGAAGACTTCGCCCGGATGCTTGCGGGCGTGCTCCACCAGCTCTTGTATCGATTTCCAGGGAGCGTCGGTCTTGACGGCGATGGCGTAGTTATAGCCGCCGACCATGGAGGCATAGGTCAGGTCTTTCAAGGGGTCGTAGGACACGCTTTGGATATAGGGCTGGCGGAATACTCCCAAAGGAATCATGCTCAAGGTATAGCCATCGGGCTTGGCGCGCTTCAGGTTGACTACGCCCAGTGTGCCGTTGGCGCCCGGCTTGTTCTCGACCACCACGGTCTGCTTGAGTGTCTTGGACAGCGCCTCGCCCAGCGCCCGGCCCAGTATGTCCGTGGTGCCGCCGGGCGCATACGGAACGATCAGGGTAATCGGGCGCTGCGGATATCCGCTGGCGCTGGCGGGAGCCGCCAGGGCGGCGGATGCGACCATGCCGGCCGCGGCGTACTTGAACAGATTTTTGAATAATTGCATTGGTTTCTCCACTATGACTAACTGTGCGGACGTAGAGGCTGCTTACTGAGCCGTCGTACCGCCATCGATGACCCAGGCCGCGCCGCGGATTTCGCGTGCGTCGCCCGAACAAAGGTAGCGGCAGAGCGCTGCGACCTCCTGTGTCGTGACAAACTTCCCGGAAGGCTGTTTCAGGCTTACCAGCTTTGTTGTGGCTGTTTCGTTGTCCAGGCCTTCCCTTTCAGCCAGTGCGTCGATCTGCTTCTGCACCAGCGGCGTCAAAACCCAGCCGGGGCAAATGGCATTGCAGGTTACGCCGGTGGCGGCGAGTTCCAGCGCCACGGATTTGGTCAAGCCCACCAGGCCATGCTTGGTCGCCACATAGGCGGGCTTGTTGGCGCGCGCCCGCAAGCCGCTGATGGAGGCAATATTGACGATGCGGCCCCAGCCTTTGCCGACCATGCCGGGTATGGCCAGCCGCATCGTATGGAAGCTGGCCGAAAGATTGACGGCCACCATGTCGTTCCATTTCTGCACAGGGAACTCTGTAATGGGGCTGACATGCTGCATGCCTGCGTTATTGACGAGGATGTCCAGCGCGCCGTGCCGGCTTTCGATGGCGGCCATCATGCGCTCGATTTCGTCGGGGTTGCGCAGGTCGCAAGGCTGGAAGAAAACCTCGGTCTGGTATTGGCCTGCAAGCTGCTTGCACAAGGCATTGGCTTCGGCGGCGCCCAGAAGCCCATTGATGACCAGCGTTGCGCCGGCTTCCCCCAGCGCGTGGGCGACTGCCAGCCCGATCCCGCTGGTCGACCCGGTAATGAGCGCCACTTTTCCTTGCATTCCTTCCATAAGCCTTTATTCCATCGTCGAACTGCGTTGTCTTGTGATCGGGTTTTCCGCCCGGCGCCTACCATGGTAGGACAGCAATATTTATACGTCCAATATAAAATAACATCATCATTTATATTTATTTTTAATAAATTATGAATATAGAGACTAAAGACCTGCAGTCTTTTCTCGTAGTGGCGGAAGAGGAAAATTTTTCTCGGGCTGCGTACCGGCTGAATATCGCTCAGCCGGCGCTCAGCCTGCGCATCAAGGATCTGGAAGAAAAACTAGGCACCCGCCTGCTGGACCGGACCACGAGGCGGGTGAAGCTGAATGCGGCCGGCGAGGTTTTTTGCGCCGAGGCAAGGAAGATATTGCTCAGCCTGTCGCAGGCGGTGGTCGCCACGCAGAGCGCCGGCAGGGGCGAGTCGGGCAGCTTGCGGATCGGATATACGAAGCGGGCATCGTATTTCCTGCTGCCTTCGTTTCTACGGCGGCTCAGCGCGGCATTGCCCAAGCTGCGCCTGGACATACATAACCCGCTGACTACGGCTTATCTCTATGCGGGGGTGCTGGACGGAACTTTGGACATGGCGCTTACTTATTTTCGTGAAAGGCAGGACAAGCAGCTGGCCAGCGAACCCTTCACGCAAAGCGAACTGGTGCTGGTCATGCCGTCCACACACCCGCTGGCGGCAGCGGGCAAGGTAGACCTGCGCGCATGCGCCGCGGAACGCTTTGTGGCCTACCCATCGACGGGCGGCTATTATCTGCGCTCCGTCATGGAACGATTATGCCAGGACGCGGGGTTCCGGCCCTTTGTCACGAACGAATCATCCGACACCGAGGCTTTGCTGTGTCTGGTCGCGACGGGACGCTATCTGTCCATTTTGCCGCGGGAAATGGAAGGGCTGGAATCGGATGGCATCGTGTACCGGGATATAAAAACGGGTAACGCCTTCGTGCAGCATGGCGCTATCTGGCTGAAGGCGAACGACAACCCCGCCCTGCCGCTGGCGCTGTCGATGCTGCGCGACGCCTCTCGCCACGCGGGCCATGGCGGGCCGGGCGGATAGCCTCCACCATATGGATGTGATGGGATGCCGGACGGGCAAGCGCGCCGATACGATTTACACTAAGCGGGTTATCGCGATCAGAACAAGGAGGAAATGCATTCCATGAACGCCGCCAACCCGACATCGAAAATAGACATAAATGCCCCCGACTGGGTGCGCCACGCGCGCCTGAAGGAATGGGTGCAGGAAATCGCCGCCCTGACGCAGCCGGACCGGATCGAATGGTGCGACGGTTCGCAGGCCGAATACGACAGGCTCTGCGAAGGCCTGGTGCAGGCAGGCACTTTGCGCAGGCTGAACCCGGCCAAACGGCCTAATTCTTACTTGGCCTGGTCCGACCCCAGCGATGTGGCGCGTGTCGAGGACCGCACCTTCATTTGTTCCGAAAAGCAGGAAGACGCGGGCCCCACCAATAACTGGATGGCGCCAGCGCAGATGCGGGCGACGCTGAACGGGCTGTTCGAGGGGTGCATGCGCGGCCGCACCATGTACGTGATCCCGTTTTCCATGGGGCCGCTGGGCTCGCCCATCGCCCACATCGGCGTGGAGCTTACCGATTCCCCTTATGTCGTGGCGAACATGCGCATCATGACGCGCATGGGCCGCCGCGTCTACGATGTCCTGGGTCCCGATGGGAATTTCGTGCCCTGCGTGCACTCCGTCGGCAAGCCCCTGGAAAAGGGCGAGGCCGATGTGCCCTGGCCCTGCAATGACACCAAGTACATTGTCCACTACCCCGAAACCCGCGAGATCTGGTCTTTCGGATCCGGCTATGGCGGCAATGCGCTCCTGGGCAAGAAGTGCTTTGCGTTGCGCATAGCGTCCAGCATGGGGCGCGATGAAGGCTGGCTCGCCGAGCACATGCTCATCCTGGGCGTGACCTCGCCGCAAGGCAAGAAAATGCATGTCGCGGCCGCTTTCCCTTCGGCCTGCGGCAAGACCAACTTCGCCATGATGATACCGCCGGCATCCTTGCCGGGGTGGAAGATTACGACCATAGGCGACGATATCGCCTGGATTAAGCCGGGCGCCGACGGCCGGCTGCGCGCCATCAATCCGGAGGCGGGCTACTTCGGCGTCGCGCCCGGCACCAACGAGAAAACCAACTACAACTGCATGGCCTCGCTGCGGCAGAACGTGCTCTTCACCAATGTGGCATTGACCGACGACGGCGACGTATGGTGGGAAGGCATGGGGCCGGCGCCCGCCCATTGCCTGGACTGGCAAGGGCGCGACTGGACGCCGGACAGCGGCCGCAAGGCCGCCCATCCGAATGCCCGGTTCACGGTATCGGCCCAGCAGAATCCCGCCATCGATCCCGATTGGGACAATCCCGAAGGCGTCGCCATTGACGCCTTTATCGTGGGCGGACGGCGCGACGACACGGTGCCGCTGGTCATCGAGGCGCGCAACTGGACCGAAGGGGTATACATGGCCGCCACCTTGGGTTCCCAGACCACCGCTGCGGCCGCGGGCGCCCAGGGCGTGGTACGGCGCGACCCTTTCGCCATGCTGCCTTTCTGCGGCTACAACATGAGCGACTATTTCGCGCACTGGCTGGCGCTGGGCGAAAAGCTGCAGGCGGCGGACGCCACACTGCCGCGCTTCTTTGCCGTCAACTGGTTCCAGATCAACGAGCAGGGCCGTTTCATCTGGCCCGGCTTCGGTGAAAACATGCGCGTACTGAAGTGGATGCTGGAGCGCATCGAAGGTGTGGCGCAAGGGCGGGACACTTTGTTCGGCACCACGCCGCGCTACGAAGATCTGACCTGGGACGGCCTGGAATTCCGCGAAGACGACTTCGCCCGGATCACGGCGATCGACGCGGAGGTCTGGCGCAAAGAGCTTGCCTCCCATGCTGAATTGTTCGACAAACTTCGGCATGGCCTGCCGCCTTCCCTGAGCGACTATCGCGCACGCCTGGCTGCGCAATTGAGCTAGGGCGAACGGCTTTACCGGCTTCGGACGTCAATGGGGAGCGTCATGTTCTTTTCCCATGTCGCCAGAGGCAGGGCCGGGGTCTGCCGCCATATGCGCCGGATGACGGCGGAAAGCTCGGTCGTGCCGCGATCGCGCGGCCAGTAGCGGGGCTGGACGACGGTCCAGGGCTCATCGGGCGAGGTCCGCCGCGCGATCAGGAAGCGGAAGGAATAGTAGCCCGTGCCCAGGCCCATGCGCAGGTCGCTGACCACCAGGCGGCCGTCCACCTCGTCATAGCGCAGCCAGTCGTCCGTGAACCATCGCAGGCCTGAAAGCTGCGGCGTCGCGGGCAAGGCGGCGCCCAAGCGGCTGTTCAAGGGCAGTTTGATATGCTCCGGCGAGCCCTTGCCGCCGGCGCTTGTCCGCCCTTCATGCGGGCCTGGGGCCGTTGCCGGGCGGTCCACCCCGCCGGCGGCGGGCGCGGCCATGCCCGGGCTTGCGGAGGGCGGGCTGTCGAGCAGGCTGGTGATGGCTTCGATATAGTGGTCGTCGTCGGTGCGCGCCAGCACGCGCCACAACAGAATAGTGAAGGGTTGCGGTGTCGAGAACATGGCGGTGATCCGCTGTCCCTCGCGCGTCAGGACGTCGCGCACCCGGGCCTCGGCCAACTGCTTGGCCAATACGGAAAGGGCCAGGTAGACGATGCAAAACCCCAGCGCCCAGCACAGCATGGGCCGCGTGCGCGGCCGCTCGCCGGCGGCCAGCGCGGCGACCACGGCCGCAAACAGGGGCAGCGTGAAAAACGGGTCGATGATGAAAATGCTGGACCAACTGGTGGGCACAGGCTTGAGCGGCCACCATAGCTGAGTGCCGTAACTGGTGAAGGCGTCCAGCAGCGGGTGGGTGACCAGCACCAGCCACAGCGTCAGGAACAGGCGCCATGCGCTGTAGCGCGGATCGGGACGCCAACGCCGCCAGACGGCGGTGAGCAGCAAGGCCAGGGCGCTGAGCACGAACAGCGAATGCGAAAAACCCCGGTGGTGGATCATGCCGGCTATCGGGTCGCCGTAATCGATCAGCACATCCAGGTCGGGCAGCGTCGCCAGCAAGGCGCCGGCCGCCATGGCCTTGCGGCCATGGTAGCGGCCGAGCATGGCGCCTTGTATGCCGGCGCCAAGCACGGCCTGCGTCAGTGAATCCATGCCTGCCGATCTTCCCCTAACCGCAGTTGACGCTGATGACGATATCTTGTTCGTCGACCCGCAGGTTCAGGCGCTGCGGATTGTATTCCATGGTCATGACATCTTTGGGACGCAGGGCGCGCGCAATCTTGGCTTGCGCCTGCTTCCGGTATTGCTCGACGAGGCTGGGGCTGACTTTCTTGCCTACGGCGCCTTCCGCGAGATCGGCATTGCAAACCTGGGGACTGGACGCGCCCGCATTATCGCGTCCGGCGCCTGTGGCGCAACCGGCCAAAAGAGCGAGCATGACGATGGGCGGGAGCAGCGGTTTCCATATCATGAGCGTTTCCTTTGTAAAGCAGAGGGACGTTCCATCATACTGGAAACCCGGGAAGGGGGATAAGGCTAAAATAGCACCGGAGCGGCCGACCGGGTCGGCCCATATCATGTGATTTCAGGTTTATGGCTACTTTCACCATCGCGGCGCTGTACAAGTTCGTCGATCTTCCAGACTACGAATCGTTGCAGCAACCCTTGCTGGCGCTGTGCAACGCGCAACAGGTCAAAGGCACTTTGCTGCTGGCGCGGGAAGGCATCAACGGCACGATCGCCGGCAGCGCCCAGGGCATAGCGGCCGTGCTGGCGTACCTGCGCGGCGACCCTCGCCTGCGGACGCTGGAGCACAAGGAATCCTGGTCCGATGAAATGCCGTTTTACCGCATGAAGGTCAAGCTCAAGCGGGAAATCGTCACCATGGGCGTGCCCGACCTCGACGCGCAACGCCTGGCCGGCGCTTATGTGGCCCCGCAGGAATGGAATGCGCTGATCCAGGATCCGGATGTGGTCGTGGTCGACGTCCGCAACGACTACGAAGTATCCATCGGCTCCTTCAGCGGCGCCGTCAACCCCCATACCGCCAGCTTTTCAGAATTCCCGGACTGGGTGCGCGAGCAAGCGGCCGAAGGCGGTGTGCTGGAAAAGAAACGCAAGGTGGCCATGTTCTGCACGGGCGGCATCCGTTGCGAGAAATCCACGGCCTACCTGCGCTCCCAGGGCTACGACGAGGTCTATCATCTGCAGGGCGGCATACTGAAGTACCTGGAAACCGTACCCGCTGAAGAAAGCCTGTGGCAAGGGCAGTGCTTCGTCTTCGACGAGCGCGTTTCGGTGGGGCATGGGCTGGAGCCGGGCGAATACGAACTCTGCCGCGCCTGCCGGCTGCCGCTGAGCGCCGCCGACAAGGCCTCGGAGCATTATCTGGAAGGCATCAGTTGCCCGCATTGCCACGACCAGCACACTGAAGAGCAGAAGCGGCGTTTCGCCGAACGCCAAAAACAGGTCGAGCTGGCCAGGCAGCGGCGCCAGCGCCATATCGGGGCGCGCCTGGACCGGGACGCGGTCAAGGGCGCAAGCCTGGCCGGCCATGGCGGTTCTGGCGGCGGCTAAAGCCACGCCCTTGGGCGCGGCCGAAACCCTGGTCCAAGGCCAGGGCGGGGAAGCGCTGCCCGTCCTGTATTCCTTCCGCCGCTGCCCTTACGCCATGCGCGCGCGGCTGGCCATCGCGGCCAGCGGCCTGCAATGCGAATTGCGCGAAGTGGCCCTGCGCGACAAGCCGCCGGCCTTGCTGACGGCTTCACCCAAGGGCACGGTCCCCGTGCTGGTCGACAGCGATGGATCGGTCATCGACGAAAGCCTGGACATCATGCTCTGGGCTTTGCGCCGGCGCGATCCCGGCGGCTGGCTGCAAGCCGAATTGGGCGGGCTGGGCGACATGCTGGCGGTGGTGGAACAATGCGACGGCGATTTCAAGCGGCGGCTGGACCGCTATAAATACCCGCAGCGCTATGGCGATGCATCCGGCTCCGCCTGCAGGGACGCAGCCGCGCCATGGCTGGCGTCGCTGGACGCGATGCTGGAAGGCAGGCCTTTCTTGTTCGGAAACCGCCCGGCGCTGGCCGATATGGCGACGGCGCCTTTCATCCGGCAGTTCGCCCATGTGGACAAGGAATGGTTTGCATCGCAGCCTTGGACCAGGCTGCAGAACTGGCTGGCCGACTGGATGCAAAGCCCCTTGTTCAGCCAGATCATGCTCAAGTTCCCGCCGTGGAAGGCGGGCGAACCCGGTTGGTTATTCCCGCCGGCCTCGCCCACGGCCTGACCGGCCGCCTATCCCAGGCCGCCTATCCCAGGCCAGCCTATTCCAGGCTGGCTGTTTCTTCCATCCCCGGAACGACGCTGGAAAAGCCCCCGTCCACATGGGTGATTTCGCCCGTGATGCCGGCCGCCAGGTCGGACAGCAGGAAGGCGGCGACGTTGCCGACATCTTCTATCGTGATGTTGCGGCGTAAGGGCGCGTGGGTTTCGACATACTTCAGTATCGTGTTGAAGTCCTTGATGCCGCTCGCGGCCAGCGTTTTGATCGGACCGGCCGATATGGCATTGGCGCGTATGCCCTGGGGGCCCAGTGCCGCTGCCAGGTAGCGCACGCTGGCCTCCAGCGACGCCTTGGCCAGGCCCATGGTGTTGTAGTGGGGAATGGCTTTTTCAGCGCCCAGATAGGTCAGGGTCAAGACCGAGCTCTTGCGCCCCTTGAGCAGCGGCAGCGCAGCCTTGGTCATGGCGGGAAAGCTGTAGGCCGAAATATCGTGAGCGACGCGGAAGGCCTCGCGCGACAGGCCGTCCAAGAGGTCACCCGATATCGCTTCGCGGGGCGCGAAACCTATGGAGTGCACCAGCCCGTCCAGGCCGTCCCAGTGTTCCTGCAGGATTTTGAAGGTGTTGTCGATCTGCTCGTCTTCGGATACATCACAGGAGATGACGATATCGCTGCCCAGTTCGGCCGCGTAGCCGGTGACGCGTTCCTTGAAGCGGTCGCCGACATACGTGAATGCCAGTTCCGCGCCTTGCTGCCTGCATGCCTGGGCGATGCCGTAGGCAATGGAGCGATTAGACAGCACGCCTGTAACCAGGATGCGCTTTCCTTCCAGAAAACCCATGTTGATGATCCTTGTCTTGTGTATGAGATTCAGCCGCGTATGCTGGTGCCGGGGACGCGCAGGCGCTTGCCCATGGACAGCTTATCGCTTTTAAGATTGTTGAGCTTGCGCAGTTCGTCGACCGAGGTGTTGTAGCGTTTGGCCAACGAGAACAGCGTATCGCCGCCCTTGACCGTATGGCTGCGCACATTGGCCTTTCGCTGTAGGACGACGACGTCTCTTTGCCGGTTCGAGCGGGCCCGGTTCGCAATGGGCGCTTCGATACTGGTATCGGGCGGCGTGAACGAGGCAAGCTGGATGGCGCCGCCCGTTTGCTTGGCCGGCACCAAAAGGGTTGTTTGCGCCACCGCCCGGCTTTCGCGGCTGCTCAGGCCATTGACGGTGCGCAGCGTGCTCAGCGAGATGCCGTGCTGCTTGGCGATCGCGGCATACGATTCGCCCCTCTTGCTTTTATAGGTCTGCCAGGAGCTCAAACGGCCCTTGTAGGCTTCCAGGTTGGCATTGAAGATGTCCACCCGATTGGTGGGCAGCAGCAGCGTGGGCTTGTGCTCGGCCAGGATAATGGGACGATTGAATGAGGCGTTCAGCGCCTTGAATTCTTCCACTGGCATTTCGGCCAGCCGGGCGGCGACTTCTATGTCGATGTCTTGCTCTTTCCGCACCGTGGTGAAGTAGGGGGTGTTGGTGACTTCCGGCAGGCTGATGCCGAATTTGGCGGGGTTGGCGATGATATTCTTGATGGCTTGCAGCTTGGGGACGTAGTTGCGGGTTTCCTCGGGCATGTCGATGGAGCCGTAGTCGGTCGGCAAGCCGGCTTGCGCCTTTTTTTCCATGGCCCGTTTCACCGCCCCCTCGCCCCAGTTATACGAGGCCAGCGCCAGGTACCAGTCGCCCTGGAAGTCGTACAAATAGGCCAGATATTCCAGTGCGGCATTGGTCGAGGCTATCGGGTCGCGGCGTTCGTCGCGCCACCAGTCCTGCTGCAGGTTGTAGTGCTTGCCCGTGCTGGGAATGAATTGCCAGAGGCCCGAGGCCTTGGCGCGCGAGTAAGCGGTGGGGTTGTAGGCGCTTTCCACGAAAGGCAGCAGCGCGAGCTCCGTAGGCAGGCCGCGGCGGTCGAGCTCGTCGACGAT
>Ga0182735_1001238_pt1 | contig 17433 bp, 17 predicted proteins | sample eDN5th30CKraftMG_FD_128524 | JGI IMG/M metagenome (GOLD analysis project Ga0182735, IMG submission 128524) | Enriched Miracle-Growth compost microbial communities from Emeryville, California, USA - eDNA 5th pass 30_C Kraft MG (version 2) (version 2) ... | reverse complement strand
GCCTCCATGCTCGCCGCCGACTTCGTCTTCGGCATCGGCAACCGCTGGGCCAACCGCCACACCGGTTCCGCCGACGTCTACACCAAGGGCAGGAAATTCATCCACGTCGATATCGAGCCGACGCAGATCGGCCGGGTATTCGCGCCCGATCTCGGCGTGGTCTCGGATGCCGGGGCGGCGCTGAAGATGCTGCTCGACGTCGCCACCGAGTGGAAGACGGCGGGCAGGCTACGCGACTGGTCGGGCTGGGCGAAGGAGTGCCAGGACCGCAAGAGGACCATGAAGCGCAAGACGCATTTCGACCAGGTTCCGCTGAAGCCGCAGCGCGTCTACGAGGAGATGAACAAGGCGTTCCCGCGCGACACCACCTATGTTTCCACCATCGGTCTTTCGCAGATCGCCGGCGCGCAGTTCCTGCATGTCTACAAGCCGCGCAACTGGATCAATTGCGGGCAGGCGGGGCCGCTCGGCTGGACGCTTCCGGCAGCGCTCGGCGTGCGCGCGGCGCGGCCGGACGCGACTATCGTCGCGCTTTCGGGCGACTACGATTTCCAGTTCCTGATCGAGGAACTGGCGGCGGGCGCCCAGCATAAACTGCCCTACATCCATGTCGTCGTGAACAACGCCTATCTTGGCCTGATCCGTCAGTCCCAGCGTGGTTTTTCAATGGATTACGAGGTTTCCCTCGCCTTCGAGAACCAGAACCGCAAGGACGATCCTGAGGCCGGCCACGGCGTCGACCATGTCGCGGTCGCCGAGGCGATGGGCTGCAAGGCGGTGCGCGTGCGCAAGCCGGAAGAATTCGCAGGTGCCTTCCGCGAAGCCGAAAGGCTGATGAAGGAGTTTTCGGTTCCCGTGGTGCTGGAGTTCATCCTGGAGCGCGTCACCAACATTTCCATGGGCGCCGAAATCGACAAGATCACCGAGTTCGAGGACCTTGCCGAAAAGAACGAGGACGCACCGACGGCCATCGTGCTGCTGGATTAGGCGGCAACGCCGTCATTCCGGAAGCCGGAGCGTAGCGAGGCTATCCAGAATCCAGCGCTGAACCTCTCCCGGTTAGCGCTCTGGATCCCGGCTCGCGGTCGCTGCCGCTCCCTTGGCCGGGATGACGCGCCGCGTTTAAGGATCGACGGCCCCTGTGGGCTTGAGTGGAGACAAAAAGAATGCCGAAATTTTCCGCCAACCTGTCCATGCTCTTCACCGAGCGCGATTTCCTCGACCGTTTCGACGCGGCCGCCGCCGCCGGCTTCAAGGGGGTCGAATATCTCGGCCCCTACGACCACACGCCGGAGGAGGTCGCTGCCCGCCTGACAAAGAACGGCCTGTCTCAGGTGCTCTTCAACGTTCCCTCCGGCAATTGGGCCGGTGGCGAGCGCGGCATCGCCGTGCTGCCGGATCGCGTGGAAGAATTCCGCGCCGGCGTCGACAAGGCGATCACCTACGCCAAGGCGCTTGGGTGTCCGCAAGTCAACTGTCTCGCCGGCATCACGCCTGCCGGGGTGGATGCAAAAACCGCGGAGGACGTTTTCGTCGACAACCTGAAATTCGCTGCCGAGCGACTGGATAAAGCCGGCATCCGGCTGCTGATCGAGCCGATCAACACGCGCGACATTCCGGGCTTCTTCCTGACCAACACCCGGCAGGCGCTGGGCATCCTCGACCGCGTCGGTTCCGAAAACCTCTATATCCAGTACGACATCTATCACATGCAGATCATGGAGGGGGATCTCGCCCGTACCATAGAGGCGAACCTGCCACGCATCGCGCATCTGCAACTGGCGGACAATCCCGGCCGTCACGAGCCGGGTACGGGCGAGATCAACTACCCGTTCCTCTACGATTTCATCGATCGCTTGGGTTATTCCGGCTGGATCGGCGCCGAATACAAGCCCAGGGCTGGCACCGAGGCCGGCCTCGGCTGGTTCAGGGAATTCGCGGGGAAGGGAAGCGCTGCGGCGTAGGGCGCTGCCCCTCATCGTTACCCTCTCCCCGTGAACGGGGAGAGGGATCGCCAACGTTTCAGCCTCTCTCCTCTCCCGTGCTGCGGGGAGAGGATGCCGGCAGGCGGGTGAGGGGCGGCACCAACATACGAGAACAGGGATATTGCAATGGACACCATCGGGTTTATCGGACTTGGCATCATGGGCGCGCCGATGGCGGGGCATCTGCTCGATGCCGGCTACAGCGTCGTCACCAGCGACCATCGCAGCAAGCCGCCGGCGGACCTTACGGCGAAGGGGTTGAAGGCGGTGACCGGGTCGCAGGCCGTCGCCAGGGCTGCCGACATCGTCATCACCATGGTGCCCGATACGCCGCAGGTGGAAGAGGTGCTGTTCGGCGAAAACGGCGTCGCCTCCGGCCTGTCGAAGGGCAAGCTGGTCATCGACATGTCGTCGATCTCGCCGATCGCCACGAAGAAGTTCGCGCAAAAGATCAACGAACTCGGCTGCGACTATCTCGATGCGCCGGTTTCAGGCGGCGAGGTGGGCGCCAAGGCCGCTTCGCTGACCATCATGGTCGGCGGCGAGGATAAGGCTTTCGAGCGGGCCAGGCCGATCTTCGAGAAGATGGGCAAGAACATAACGCTGGTCGGCCCCAACAGCGTCGGCCAGACCACCAAGGTCGCCAACCAGATCGTCGTGGCGCTGACCATCGAGGCGGTGGCCGAGGCGCTGGTGTTCGCGTCCAAGGCGGGCGCCGACCCGGCCAAGGTCCGGCAGGCGCTGATGGGAGGGCTCGCTTCCTCGCGCATCCTGGAGGTGCATGGCGAACGCATGATCAAGCGCACTTTCGCGCCGGGCTTCCGCATCGAACTGCATGCGAGGGACCTGAACCTTGCGCTGGAAGGGGCTCGATCGCTGGGCGTTTCGCTGCCCAACACGGCCACGGCGCAGGAACTGTTCAATTCCTGTTCGGCCAACGGCGGTGCGAAGGAAGACCATTCGGCACTGGTGCGCGCGCTGGAGCGCATGGCGAACCACGAAGTAGGTGCCTGAGCGAGGGCAAGGGGAGGAGAAGAGAGCCCGCCGCGGCGACGCGGCGGGCTTTTGCATTGTCAGGCGCCTTCGACGGCCGAAAAGCCCTCGAACTTGGGATGGCCGAAGGTCGTCAGCTTGCTGGTGCCGGCGTTCTTGTGCGAGTTGCGGAAATTCTCGGACTTGGTCCAGGCGATGAAATCCTCCTCGCTTTCCCACACGGTGTGCGAGGCAAACAGCGTGGTGTTTTCCTCCTCGTTGAAAGCGCTGCGCAGCAGGTGGAACTGCCGAAAGCCCTTCATTTCGGCGAGCGTCGACTTGCGGTTTTTCCAGATGTCCTCGAACGCCTCCTCCTGGCCGGCCCGGACCTGGAAACGGTTCATCGCGATATACATGGCTTTCCTTTCAAGTTGCCCGTGGATTGGATCGATCAATAGGGGCCGATCGGCAGGGTGAAGGCCCAGCTCGAGCGCCCGGCTCCTGCCGGAATGGGCGGGAAGGGGGCTGCGCGCCGGATGATGGCAAGGGCCTCGTCGTCCAGGCCGGGCGAGCCCGAGCTTTTGACCAGCCGTACCGAGCGCACGTCGCCGTCGGCCCCGACGACGAAGGCGACCTGCGCGTTGCTGCGCGCGCTGGCCTGTGCGGCCCGCGAGATGGTGCGGCTCACGCGCCGCAGCTTGGCCGCCACCTTGCCGGGATAGTTGGAGGCCGCCGCGTTGCCGACACCGGGAAGCGAGCCGCCGCTGCTGGCGATCGCCGCCTTGCCCTCGTCGCTGCCATTGGCGATGCCGCGCTTGGAATCTGCCTGGTTGGCGCCGCCTGAGCCCGCACTGGTGGCTTTCTTCTTTTGCTGCTTTTCCTGCTTCTTTTCCGGAGGCTTTGCCGTGTCCTTCGGTTGCCTGGCCGGCTCCGCCTTCTTTTCCGGGCTCTGCTGCGGTGCCGGCCGCGGTTGCGGCAGGACGGCGACCACCTGCGGAGTTTCGACGGCGTCGGGCGTCACCGTCTCGGCAGGCTGCGGCTCAGGCTGCTGTGTTTCCTCGACCGGCTCGACGGGCTCGATTTTCGGCGCCGGCTGGACGACGGCGTCGCTGGTATCGGCGGGATCGGCCCGCGAGGTGAGGATTTCGGGCGTGTGGCTCGGGATCTGGGGGGGCGGGTGGTCCGGTTGCACCGTCTCTGCGACGGCCGGCTCCGGGGGCGTTTCCTTCACGGGCTCCACCGTCTCGGCGGTCGGCGCTTCGGCCGTTACGTGCTCGACGGGTTCGGCGGCACTGTCAGGCTGAACCGGCTCGGCCTCGACGGTTTCGATCGGCTTGGCGTCGACCATCGGCACCAGCGTGATCTGGGTCACGTCGCCGGCCGACAGCTGGTCGCTGTCGGCGTTGCCGGTCACCATCAGGCCCGTCTGCTCGGAGCCCGCGATCTCGGCCTGGTCGACGGGGCTGGCGTACCATGCCGCCGGCGCGGCAAGAAGGGCCATGGCGACGGCGGCATGGAGCAGGCAGGAAACGGAAACGGTTATCGGCCATTTGCGGGCGGTGCCGGCCGTCCGGGTTGCCATGGTGGCCGCCGCATCCTCCCCGGGTGACGGCAGCGCCGGGTCGATGCCGGCGATGGAACCGGGATCACGCAGGTCGCGCGGCGATAGCCGGAATGCACCTGGCGGAATAGCGAGGGCGGGATCGTTGGGCTCCAGCGGCAACAGCCCGTTCCCGGCAAAGGGCCAGGCCGGGGTGTTGCGCGAGAAGGAGGGCTCCAGTCCCAAGGCTTTGCTCGTTTGCGATCACTGACCGAAGGAGATGGGCGCTTTGGCCGCGGTCTTCAACTGGCCGAGGCAGGCGGTGGGGGCGATTCCGTCGCCGACGCATTCCGTGGCGCTGTTGACCAGGACGCGGCTTACCTTGCTGCAATCCAGCGCCGAAAGATCGAAGCGGGCGACCTTGGTCTTGCCGGCCGGCAGGTCCTTGAAGTCGAGTACGGTGAGCCGGTCCACGACCCCGGCGTCGTTGAAAAGCGCGATCTCGAACGCCGCCTTGGTCAGGCTGGCGCCGAGATCGTTGGTGACGACGAAGGTGAAGCGACAGCCCTTGTCGGAGGGCTGGGCTCCGTTCAGTTCGAGGGTCAGCGCGGAGGCGGGCTTCGCCTCCTGCGCGACCGCGTTTCCCGTCAGGGCGGTTGCCACGGCTGCCGAAAGAAGAAGGGTTGCCGTTTTCATCTTGTCCTAGCCTCCGAAGCGCATCGTTGCACCGAGCTTGAAGGTGACGCCGGGTTCGTAGACGATACTGTTTGTCGAAAAGTTCAGCGGGTTGAGGTATTTCACATCAAACAGGTTGTCGACACGGAAGTCGACCTTGAGGTTGTCGTTTGCCTGGTAGGCGGCGAAGGCGTTGACCAGCGTGTAGTCCCTGGCGATCGGATTGCCCTTCGGCTTGCCGTTATACTGCACTTCGCCCCCGACCGTCAGCCGGTCCTCGAGGAAACGGAAGCCGAGCTGGCCCGTGACCTGGGCGGAAGGGATCGTCTTGAGGTCGTCGCGCAGGCCGGTGGCGTCCACGGTATGGCCGTTGATGATCGAGGCGGACAGCCCGGCAAAGCCCCAGGCGGCGTCGTAGACGCCCTCGAACTCGAAGCCCCTGATGCGGGCGCTGGAGTAGTTCTGGTATTGCAGGCAGAAGGGGACGGCAAAGCAGCCGCTGGCCGGTCCGCCGGAAGGAATGATCTGCTGCTCGATGAAATCGTCGATATCGTTGTTGAAATAGCCCGCCTTGATGCGCAGCGAATCGCCCGGCTGGAGCATGTCGTCGAGCTTGTAGTTGAGGCCCGCTTCCCACGTCTTTCCGATTTCCGGCTTCAGGTTGGGGTTGGGCAGGAAAAGAAACGGGATGGTGTTCGGGTGCGTGCCGCTTATCAGCGTTTCCGTGACCGACGGCGAGCGGTAGCCTTCGGCATAGGTGCCGTAGAATTGCAGGCCTTCGAGCGCCGCGGTCTGGAACGGCGAGACGCCGACCGTGATGCGCGGCGAGAGGCGGTCGCCCGACGTCGAGCCGACATCGCTCTCAAGTTCGTAATTGTCGTAGCGAAGGCCGGCGATGACCTCGAACCGCTCCCATGTCAGCTTGTCCTGGATATAGGCGCCGCCGACGCTGCGCTTGCCGGAGGGCGTGTAGACGTCCATTCCGCCGGCCTGCGCCCGGGCGGTCACCACGTCGTCGTTCACCCAGTCTCCGCCATAGGTCAGTTCGTGGCCGACGGTGCCCGTTTCGAAGCGCGACGTGTTCCAGATATCGATGCCGTAGGTGTCGAGGTCATATTTGCTCTGCGACCCCGCCGGTACGAGGATGGGCGGCTGCGTGATGGAAACGAACTCGAGCGCATCCTTCAGATAGGTGCGCGTCATGTCGACCTTGTTGTAGGAGGCGTTGATGTGGAGATCGAGCCAGCTCTTGTCTTCATCCGTGATGTTGTAGCGGCCGGTGAAGGTGTTCTGCTTGGTGTCGACAGCATGGTCCGTCGCGCTGCCGAACTCGGTCCAGCTATCCTTCGTGCCGATCCAGCCGAGCTTCAGTTCGCTGTTTTCGGTCGGGCGGATGCTGGTCTTGAGCATGCCGCTCAGCATGTCGAAGCCGGTGCCCTTCGCGATGTCCCCGCCGCCGTCCTTATAGGCGGAGAAGTCGCGATAGACGATGTTGCCGAGCACGTCGAAATCGTCGCTGAAGCGGTAGGCGCCGGTCGCGCTGGTGGTCCAGCCCTTGCCGTTGGTTTCATAGCGGCCGCTGAGCGAGGAAGCCCACGTCTCGTCGGGCTTCAGGAAATCTCCTGCGTCCTTGGTGTCGAACATCACCACGCCGCCGATCGCGCCCGAACCGAAGGTGTTGGTAACCGGCCCGCGCGTGACGTCCACCGACTTGACCAGTTCGGGATCGATGAAGAAAGTCGATTGGGTGCCGTGGTCGGAGCGCTGGAAGTTCTGTCGGGCGCCATCCACGATAACGGCGACGCGGCCGAAATCCTGCAGGCCGCGAATGTTGACGCTGGACGCCGCCCGCCGGGCGTCCGACTGCAAGGTGATGCCCGGCACGCCGAAGAACACGTCATTGACCGTCGTCGCCATGCGCCGTTCGAGCTGTTCCTGGTCGACATGGCTGGAAGCCGATAGCGACTCGATAACCGTTTCGCCGGTGCGGCTCAGAAGCAGGATCTTATCGAGCAGGGTGGCGTTCGCGGCGGGCTTCGTTTCCGCCGCTTGCGCTTCCGAAGGCGCCTGGTCCGACGCCTCTTGCGCGGCGGCGGCGCTTGTCAGTGCGATCGCCGCCACGCCGGCAAGCATCAGCTCTTTTGCGTAAGACGCCGAACGCCCCAACACCACCGCAGATCCCGCCGGCCTGCGACGAACCCGATTCAACCCCATGTCCCGACTCCAAAAAATTCAGGTTCATGCTGGCTGGCCCGGCGCTCGCTCGCATTTTTACGTTGCCCGGCGCGTTAAATGGCATCTTAAATGTTGACTCATTTACTCCGGTATTGCACTGACTAGTAAACATGATTATTCGAGTCAAGATTGATTTTGCAAGCGCCAACCGGCCGCCGCGGCCATGGCGAGAAAGGAGCCGACAAGATGAATTCGCATAATCCCGACGCCTTCCGCCATCGCTATCAACGCGTGGAACCGCAGGCCCCCGGCAAGTTCGAGGTTGATCGCAACGCGGTGCGTACCGTGAGCAGCAACGCGCTTTTTGCCGGCTCGCACGAGATCGGCATCGAGCACCATGGCTCGCTCTACCGCCTGAAGATCACCCGTCAGGGCAAGCTCATTCTCAACAAGTAGGTCGGTGCCATGGATCAGCGCGTAAAGCCCGCCCCGCACGAAATCCGCGCGGCGCGTACGAACAACCCCAAGACGCGTGAGCGCGATCTTGCCGGGGAACTGGGGATTTCGGAAGCCGAGCTTGTCGCTGCCTATTGCGGCGACGGCGTGCTGCGGCTGGAGCCGGACGCCAACGCCCTGCTGGCCGGGCTGGAGGCTGTCGGCGAGGTGATGGCGCTGACGCGCAACGACAGTGCCGTCCATGAAAAGATCGGCGTCTACGACAAGGTGGTGACGGGCGCGCACAACGCCATGGCGCTAGGCAAGGACATCGACCTGCGCATTTTCCCCAAGGCGTGGGCCTTCGGCTTCGCCGTGGAAAAGCGCGACGGCGAGGCCATCCGCCGCAGCCTGCAATTTTTCGACGCGGCGGGAGAGGCGGTGCACAAGGTGCATCTGCGCCCGGCGTCGAATCTTTATGCCTACCAGAAGCTGGTCGCGCAGCTTGAATCGCCGAACCAGGATTCGGCGCTGGAAGTGCTGCCGTACCCTGCCGCAGAACCGCAGACGCCCGACGCCCTCGTGGATATTTCGCAACTGCGCGAACGCTGGAGCAAGCTTTCCGACATCCACCAGTTCTTCGGCATGTTGCGTGCCTTGAACCTCGGCCGGCGGCAGGCCGTGCGCCTAGTCGGGCAGGATTATGCCTGGACGCTCGACAACGATGCGGTGGGTTCGATGTTGCGTCACGCCGCGGATCAGTCCCTGCCGATCATGTGCTTCGTCGGCAATCGCGGCTGCATCCAGATCCATTCCGGGCCGATCGCCAACATCAAGCCGATGGGGCCGTGGATCAACATCCTGGACGAGACGTTCCACCTGCATCTCAGGCTGGACCATATCCGCGAGACCTGGGCCGTGCGCAAGCCGACCAAGGACGGACATGTCACCTCGATCGAAGCCTATGGCGCCGACGGTGAAATGATCATCCAGTTCTTCGGCCAGCGCGAGGAGGGGAGCCGCGAGCGCGAAGACTGGCGCTTCCTGGTGGAAAACCTGCCGCGAATCCCTGCCGTGGCCACGCTCTGAGAAGACGGATGATCGCGTTTTTACCAAAGCTGGCACACGCTGCCGCAATCGGGTCGCTGCTGGTGCTGGCGGCGCCGGCCTGCTCGGCAGCCGGGCAGGCGGCAGAAGCCTTTCCGGGCAGCGCGAAGATCGCCGCCATCGGCGGCTCGTTGACCGAGATCGTCTATGCGCTGGGCGAAGAGGGTAGGCTGGTCGCTCGCGATTCGACCAGCGTTTATCCGGAGGCGGCGCTGAAGCTGCCCGATGTCGGCTACATGCGCCAGCTTTCGCCGGAAGGCGTGCTGTCGGTCAATCCGGGCGGGGTGCTGGCCCTGGAGGGCAGCGGCCCGCGCGAAGCGGTCGAGGTGCTGAAGAAGGCCGGCATTCCCTATGTCGAGGTGCCGGAAAGCTTCGACCACCAGGGCATCCTGGCCAAGATCCATGCCGTCGGCAAGGCCCTCGGCGTCGAGGAAAAGGCCGATGCACTTGCCGATTCGGTCGATGCGAAGCTGAAGTCGGCCGAAAGCCGTACCGCTTCCATCAAGGAGCGCAAGCGGGTGCTGTTCGTGCTGTCGATGCAGGGCGGCAAGATTCTGGCGGCCGGCGATCATACGGCGGCGGACGGCATCATCCGGCTTGCCGGTGCCGTCAACGCGGTCGAGGGCTACAGCGGCTACAAGCAGCTTACCGACGAGGCGGTGCTGACCGCCAGCCCGGATATCGTGCTGATGATGGATCGCGGCGCCGCTCCCGACGGCGCCGTCGATCCGTTCGAGAACGCGGCGATCGCCGCGACGCCGGCGGGTGCGAGCCGAACCCTGATCCGCATGGACGGCGCCTATCTGCTCGGCTTCGGGCCGCGCACGGCAGAGGCCATCCATGACCTCGCCGCCTCGATCTACGGTAACTGAGCACGACCGATGGCCGAGCAGATAGTCGCCGGGCGAATCGGCATGGGCAGGAACGCAAGCGAGGGGGACCGTTCGGCAAGGGCGCGAACGGTTCTTCTGGCGCTGGGCGGCTTTCTGGCGCTGACCGTGCTGTTCAGCCTGACCTCCGGCGCGTCCGATGCCTCGGCGCTGGGGCTGGTGCGCGAATGGCTTTTCGGGAGTTCTGCTGGTGACGCGGCGCTGAGCGCCCGCGACCGTCTCATCATCTATGACATCCGCCTGCCGCGTGTGGTGATGGGCGCCCTGGTGGGGGCGGCCCTTGCCGTTTCGGGCGCGGTCATGCAGGGGCTGTTCCGCAACCCGCTGGCCGATCCCGGCCTGATCGGCGTTTCGGCCGGGGCTGGGCTTGGCGCGGTGGCGATGATCGTGCTCGGCGCCGGCATCCTCGCGCCGCTGAGCGCGCTGCTCGGAGCGTTCTCCTTGCCGATGGCGGCCTTCGTCGGCGGGCTGGTGACGACGCTGGTGCTCTACCAGGTCGCCACAAGGCACGGCCAGACCTCGGTAGCGACGATGCTTTTGGCCGGCATCGCGCTTGCCGCGCTCGCCATGGCGCTGACCGGCGTCCTCATCTTCATGGCCGACGACCGGCAGTTGCGCGACCTGACGTTCTGGGGCCTCGGTTCGCTGGCGGGAGCCACGTGGCAGAAGATCGCCGCCGTCGGTCCGGTCATCGTGCTGGCGCTGGCGGCCATGCCGTTCCTGGCGCGCGGCCTCAACGCGCTGGCGCTGGGCGAGGCGACCGCCGGCCATCTCGGCATCCCGGTGCAGCGGCTGAAATACACGGCAATCGTCGGCGTCGCGGCGGCCGTCGGAGCGGCGGTTGCCGTCAGCGGCGGCATCGGCTTCGTCGGCATCGTCGTGCCGCATCTGCTGCGGCTGATGATCGGGCCGGACAACCGCTATTTGCTGCCGGCTTCGGCGCTGCTGGGCAGTGCCCTGCTGTTGCTGGCCGATGCGGTTTCGCGCACGATCGTAGCCCCGGCGGAACTGCCGATCGGCATCGTCACCGCGCTTGCCGGCGCGCCGTTCTTCCTGTGGATTCTGCTGCGCAAGCGCGGCCTGCTCGACCTGTGAGGCAGCGATGATCGAAGCCAAGGGCGTGTCGGTGGCGATCGGCAGCAAGCGGATCGTTTCCGATATCGATTTTCAGGTGCGGCCGGGCGAGATCGCCACCATCGTCGGCCCCAATGGGTCCGGCAAGACCACCTTTCTCAAGGCGCTGTCGGGCGAGCTTGCCCAAGGCGGGCAGGTGACGGTGAACGGCCGCGCCATGGGCTCCATGAAGCCGGCCGAACTGGCGACGGTGCGCGCGGTGCTGCCGCAGGCGACGGCGCTGGCCTTCCCCTTCACGGTACGCGAGATCGTCAAGCTCGGGCTCGTCGGCGGACGCTCCGGCGTGAAGGCGGCCGAGGCGGAACGCCTGCCCGAACGCGCGTTGGCGCGGGTCGACCTCGCCGGCTTCGCCGGCCGCCTCTACCAGGAACTGTCGGGCGGCGAGCAGCAGCGCGTGCAGCTTGCGCGGGTGCTTTGCCAGGTGTGGGCGCCGGTCCTGGACGGCGCGCCGCGCTACCTGTTCCTGGACGAGCCGGTGTCCAGCCTGGACATCAAGCACCAGCTCATCATCATGGGGATTGCCCGGGAATTCGCAAAGGGGGGAGGGGGCGTCGTGGCCATCCTGCACGACCTCAACCTGACGGCGATGGTCTCCGACCAAGTCTTCGTCATGCATCGCGGCCGGCTCGCCGCGGCGGGCGCCCCGCGCGACGTGCTGCGCGACGATCTGATGCAAAGCGTGTTCGACTGCCGGCTTTCGGTGGGCGTGCTGCCTTCGGGCGGAGTTCCGTTCGTCCTGCCGCAAACGGCGGCGTTATAGCCGCCTTCACGCCGCCGGGGCGTGGAGCTCCGGGAAGCTGATGCCCAGAAGGTCGCGCACATTGGCGCGCGCGGCGACTAGGTCGGCAATCGAGTGGCGCTCCAGCACGGCGAAGAACGCGTTGAGTGCCTCGCGCAGCGCGGCATTGAGCGAGCAATGGTCGATCAGCGGGCAATCGCTGGCATCGTTCTCGAAGCATTCGGCCATGGCGAAGTTTTCTTCCGTCACGCGCACCACGTCGAAAAGGGTGATCGTGCTGGCCTCGCGGCCAAGCTTCACGCCGCCATTGCGCCCACGCACCGTGGCCACCAGGCCGTGCTCCACCAGCGGCTGCAATATCTTGAACAGGAACAGCTCGGACACCGAATAGGCGGACGCGATCTCCGGGATACGGCTCAGCCGGCCATCATTGGCGGCGCAGTACATCAGGATACGGATCGCATAATTGGTCTGGCGGGTCAGGCGCATTTCTCATTCCTCAGCACGAAACTGATGCAAGCCAATATGGCCCATAGTTTGGAACAATTCCAGAGAAGCGGCGCAAATAGGTGATTTTTCCTGTCATCTTTTGCTCGGGGACAAAAAGAACGGCCGCGCCAGGGGCGCGGCCGTTCTTCGATCTTAGCGATGGGGCCTGAAATTCAGTCCTCGTTGGCCTTGACGGTGACGCCCAGCGTCTTGGTCAGGTCGGCCGGGTTGGCCATGGCCCCGGCCATGATCAGCGCGAAGGGCACCGGTGCGGGCGGCACGGCCGAGATCTGCAGGCTCTTGGGGTCGTCGAGATATTTGCCGACCGCCGTCGATACCTGCGCCGTCAGTTCGGGATTGTTGAGCTGCGCCATGCCGAAAGGCACGATCGCCTTGGCCTGGTTGGCGATGTCCTTGGCGGACATGCCCTGCTGCTTCCCGACATAGGCGAGCACCTTGTTGGTGAGCGAATCGTCGTCGAGGCGGATCGAGGCGCTGTTGAAGCTCAACTGCTGCAGCAGGCCGAGCATCACCATGCCCTGCGCCGAATTGTCCGCGCCTTCCGGCTGCTCGGCCATCTTCTTCTGCATTTCCTGGAGCGACTTGAGGAAATCCATCGTGTAGCCGCCGAGGCTGAAGGTGATACCGAAGGTCGCGGCGTTGTCGACGGTGATCTCGTTCTTCGACATTTCCAGCTTGCCGTCGGAAGGCTGCCAGGAACCCTCGGTCCGGAAGCTGCCGGTGATGGTCTGGTAGCCGAGCGCCTCGATGGCGGCCTTCGACTTCGGGTCCTCGACCATGGTCAGGTCGGCGTCGAATTTCTTCGCCCCGCCGGAGAACTGCATCGCGGCGCCGTCGGCCGGCGGCGTGATGTCGAAGCGCGTCTGCTCCATCGAGAAGGCGGTCTTGTCGCCGACCTTGACGGTGACATTGTCGACCTCGGCCGACTTGTAGAGCATCAGCGATCCGAGCGGCGTGGCGGCGCCCTCGGCCGCCGGTATCGTCATGTCGTGGAACACGATCGGGCTGATGGTGATCTCGGTGTCCTTCTCGCGCTGCGTATAGGCCTCGGTCCGGACGGTCCCCGCGACATAGTCGCCATTGGATTCGGTGACGTTCTCCAGCGTGACGTTGCCGACCGAGAGGCTGTCCTTCTCGCCGGCCGGCTTGATGCTCACGCTTTCCAGGATCATGCTCGAGGCGTTGCCGGTGACGCCGGTCCAACTGATATCGACGCTCTGGGCGGCGAGCGATGCCTTGAGCCGTTCGGCCACGGCGGTGGCGTCCTGCGCGAACGCCGAATTGAGCGGGAGGCTCAGAAGGAAGGTCGAAAGGGCAAGCTTGCGCAAGCTCGGGCCATGGATGGTCATCGGGGTCTCCCAAAAGGGCTTGAAACTGTCGTCAGGCGCGGCCCTTTCGTCTGCAAACAGGGCCGAAACAAGGTGTTAGGCGACACATAGACCGAAAACCGGGGAAAAAGGCAATCAGCCACCGACCGATTTGTCTTTCTGGTAAATGACGGCGGGTTCCGCCGGGCAGGCAACTTCAGATCAGCAGCAGGCCTTTCATGCTGGCATAACCCTTCTTGCCGATGATCAGATGGTCGTGGACGGCGATGCCGAGCCGCTTGCCGGTCTCCACGATTTCCTTGGTCATCTCGATGTCGGCGCGGGACGGCGTCGGGTCGCCTGACGGATGGTTGTGCACCAGCACGATGGCGGTCGCCGACAGTTCCAGCGCCCGCTTCACCACCTCGCGCGGATAGACCGGCGTGTGGTCGACGGTGCCGGTCTGCTGCACCTCGTCGGCGATCAGCGCGTTCTTCTTGTCGAGGAACAGGATGCGGAACTGCTCGCGCTCCTCGAAGGCCATGGCGGCGCGGCAGTAGTCGAGAACCTGCGTCCACGAGGCCAGCGTTTCGCGCCCCTTCAGCTCGCTGCGCAGCATGCGCTGGGCGGCGGCGGCGACGATCTTGAGGTCGAGCGCGACGGCGGGGCCGATACCCCTCACCTCCTGAAGCAGCGCTTCCGGGGCGCCGAGCACCTGCGCGAGCGAGCCGAAGCGCTCCAGCAGTGCCTTGGCGACCGGCTTGGTGTCCGACCTCGGGATCAGCCGGAAAAGCAGCAGTTCCAGCAACTCGTAGTCGGCAAGGGCGAGGTGGCCCGCCGTGGAAAAGCGTTCGCGCAGGCGGTCGCGATGGCCGAGATAATGCGGCTTGGGATCGCTGCGCCCCGCCTTTTCGAGGGCCCGCAACGGCTGCTCGCCGAAAAACCCGCGTTCGTCGTTATTGCCGCTGCCCATGCGTCGCCCGGATATGCCTGTCGGGCAATGATCTGCCCCTTGGGGCAATCTAGGCCGGCAGGCCGGGCCGGTCGAGGCCTTTCGGCGACAGCGTGAAGATCTCGCAACCGTTTTCGGTGACGCCGACGGTATGCTCGTATTGCGCCGACAGCGAGCGGTCGCGCGTGACCGCCGTCCAGCCGTCCGACAGCACTTTGACGTGCGGCCGGCCGAGATTGATCATCGGCTCGATGGTGAAGATCATGCCGGGCCGCATCTCGACGCCTTCGCTGGGCGTGCCGTAGTGCAGGATGTTGGGGGCGTCGTGGAAAAGCTGGCCGACGCCGTGGCCGCAGAAATCGCGCACGACCGAGCAGCGCTCGCCCTCGGCATAGGACTGGATCGCCGCGCCGATGGCTCCGGTCTTGACTCCGGGCCTGACCGCGGCGATGCCGCGGGTGAGACACTCGTGCGTGACTTCCATGAGCCGCTCGGCGGCGCGCTTGATGGTGCCCACCGGATACATGCGCGAGGAATCGCCATGCCAGCCGTCGAGGATATAGGTGACGTCGATGTTGACGATGTCGCCGTCCCGCAGCGGCTTGTCGTCGGGGATGCCATGGCAGACGACATGGTTGATCGACGTGCAGGTGGACTTGGTATAGCCGCGATAGTTCAGCGTCGCCGGCAGGGCGCCGTGATCCATGCCGAACTCGAACACGAAGCGGTCGATGGCGTTGGTGGTGAGACCGGGCTTGACCATGCCGGCCAGCTCGTCGAGGCAATTCGCGGTCAGCGCGCAGGCCCTGCGCATGCCGGCAAACCCCTCCTCGCCATAGAGGCGGATCTGGCCGGTGTTGCGGAGCGGGGCGGTGGCGGCGTCGAGATAGGTGACCATGTTTCTTGTCGGCTGGTTGGGGCGGAAGCGGCGGCTACCGCCTGATTTGGCATTTGCAGGCGTCCGGTTCAAGGACCAAGTGGTCCGGCCGCCGTTTCGCAGGGTTAAGGCCTGCGGTTTTTGGACCGCGATGACGACTTAATCCTGTGGTATGAATAGGGCAAGGAACGAACAAGGACGGGCGGCGTTGCTCCAACAGCGACCGTTCGAGATTTGAGCCATGCACAAGCTGCATTTTGCCGTGCCGGTGCGCATCACCGGCTCTTTCGGGCACCCCATCGAGGAAATCTACAGCGTCGGCCAGGCCCTGGACTTTCTCCAGGAATGGCCGATCGGCAGGCAGGGACCGCTGTACCAGGCGGCGTTCGACGCCTGCTTCGGCGCCAGCGTCGACGTGGTTTCGACCGAGGAGGCCCAGCGCGCCTTTTCCGCCTTCTGCCGGGTCAGCGGCATCCTGGCCAGGGACATGATGCCGCCCGGCGAGACGGACACGCGCCCCAATTCGCTGCCGGTCTGACGGCAGCGGCTACAGGCTGAAGGTCCAGAACAGGCAGGCGAGCGTCGCCGCCGTGAAGACGACGACGGCGAGGCTGCGCAGGAGAATATTGCGCCGGAACTCGTTGATGCACAGATGGCCTGCGGCGACCACCGCGACGAACAGAAAGCGCCAGTTCCAAAGCACCCACGGTGCCTGGCGCTGCCCGAAGGCCCACTGCGCGGCGACCGTCCCCACGATCGTGGCAAAGAGTATGACGACGGTCCAGAACAGGGGATCGGCGGCGTTTTTCAGCACCATTCCGGCGGCCCGGATCGGCAACACCATCATCAGCATCGCACTGAAGAAATAGATCGCCGCGAGAGGGATGAACGTTGCCGCATTGGCGATCTCGTCGAGCCGTTTTGCGCCGAGCGCGCCGAACGGGTAGCCGTGGCGCCCCACCGCAAGGCAGAGCGCCATCAGGAGTCCGGTCAACACCGCTACCAGCGCGAATGAGGTGAGGGTTCTGCTCATGACGATCCTTGGCTTTTGCGATTGCGCAAGGCCGTCCTAGCCGATTGTCGTAAATGGCCGGTAAGGATCGCGGCGCCGGCTAGTACGCGTTTTCGGTGTTGAGCAGGCGGATCGGGGTCAGGAACAGGATTTTCAGGTCGAACAGCAGCGACCAGTTCTCGATGTAGTAGAGATCGTATTCGGTGCGCTTGCGGATCTTTTCGTTGGTGTCCATTTCCCCGCGCCAGCCGTTGATCTGCGCCCAGCCGGTCACGCCGGGCTTGACCCGGTGGCGGGCGAAATAGCCGTCGACCACCTCGTTGTAGAGCAGGTTGTGCGATTGTGCGGCGACCGCATGCGGGCGCGGCCCGACCAGCGACAGCGAACCGAACAGCGCGTTGAAGAATTGCGGCAGTTCGTCGATCGAGGTCTTGCGGATAAAGCGGCCGACGCGGGTAACGCGCGGGTCGTTCCTGGTCACGGTCTTTTTCGCGGTCGGATCGGACTGGTCGGTATACATGGAGCGGAACTTGTAGACCTCGATCACCTCGTTGTTGAAGCCGTGCCGCTTCTGGCGAAACAGCACCGGCCCCTTGCTGTCGAGCTTGATGGCGATGGCCGTCGCCAGCATCACGGGAGAAAGGACGATGATGCCGATGATCGAAAACACGATATCGAATACCCGCTTGGCGACCGAATCCCAGTCGTTGATCGGCTTGTCGAAGATGTCGAGCATCGGCACCGAGCCGATGTAGGAATAGGCGCGGGGGCGGAATTTCAGCTCGCTGGAGTGGGCGGAAAGCCGGATATCGACGGGAAGCACCCAAAGCGTCTTCAGCAGTTGAAGCACACGCGCTTCGGCCGTGATCGGCAGGGAGACGATCAGCATGTCGATGCGCGCGATACGGGCGAACTGGATCAGCTCCGAGATGGTGCCGAGCTTCGGATAGCCGGCGACGATCGGGGGCGAACGCTTGTCGTCGCGGTCGTCGAAAATGCCGCAGATGCGGATGTCGTTGTCGGGCTGCGCCTCGAGTTGGCGGACAAACTGCTTGGCGGGTTCACCGCCGCCGACGATGACGGCGCGGCGTTCCATCACGCCGTTGCGCGCCCAGTTGCGGAT
>Ga0182735_1001235_pt1 | contig 17470 bp, 15 predicted proteins | sample eDN5th30CKraftMG_FD_128524 | JGI IMG/M metagenome (GOLD analysis project Ga0182735, IMG submission 128524) | Enriched Miracle-Growth compost microbial communities from Emeryville, California, USA - eDNA 5th pass 30_C Kraft MG (version 2) (version 2) ... | reverse complement strand
ATCGACTGCGGTGTCTCGATGATCGGCGTCGATGTCTTCGTGGCAGCGGCCGTCACGGTCGGCACGTATCCCTGCTCGTTGACGCCCTGAACTTCGATTGGCGGAAGTTGCTCGCCGCTACCCGTCACGGTCACGGCGAGCGTCGCCTGATCGTTGAAGATCGCGACGCTGCGCGGTCCCGTCGAGCGATAGGACAACCCGGTCCCAGCGAGGACGCGCGACAGCGCCGCCGTCGGCGACATCGTCCCGCTCACGCCTTGCGTCTGCTTGCCCTGTACGACTTCGGGCGCGAAGCTGACCTGGAACCCGGCCTGACGCCCCAAGGCGACGAGCGCAGTCCCGACAGCGCCGCCGGGAATCGAGAACTCGGGCTGGGCGGCAGGCGCGCGGGTCTGTGCGTGCGCTGCGCCGGATACGGCGGCAACCGACATGCACGCGGCCAGCAGAGCGGCCGAAATATGCTTGTTCAATTCACCCATAACGCCCCCGACTTCAGAAGTCTTCTAAACAGACCGCGACGCGGGCCTGTCCCCTGTCAGGGAGACGTTCGGGCGTGGGAATTTTTCAGAAAAAGTCAGATCGCCGAGAGAACCGTGAGCCACGGCGTGATTTGCCGTACCTTGCCGCCAAACGGCGCGACAACGGTGTTCAGTGCTGCACGCGGATCGTCGAGATTGAAGATGCCGCTCACGCGTCGCTGGCCGAACCCAGGCGCAACGGTTACCGTTTCCGGCAGCCAGCGCGCGATTTTGGCGACAACGGCCGGAATGGTTTCCCGCTCGGCGATGACAATCTTTTCACGCCACGCGGCGACCTGATCTTTCGCTCGGGGACCGCGCTCGACGGTCGCTTCGCCCTCGTCGATGCTCAGCCACTCGCCGGCCGGCAGCGTCGTCCGCTGCCTCCGACCCATTACTGGCGCGTCCACGAGCACGGTTCCGCCGGAAACCGCGACGTTCCATGTGTTGCTGTCGCGGGATAGTTCAAACATTCCGTCCGGGGACGAAACGGTCAGACCGAAACATCGAACCGTCAGCGGCCGGGCCGCAGCCGCGACCTGGAAGAACGAGGCGCCGGCGAGAAGATCGGCAGCACGCTCGTTACCGGTGAAATGCACCGACATGGCAGAGTCGGGAGCAAGAACGGCGGACGAGCCGTCCGGAAACATGAGGCTCCTGAGTTCGCCGGTGCCGGTGACGTAGTCCGCCTTCACCCGACCGCCAAGAAACGGGGCGGCGGATACGACAACCGCAGCAGCGGCCGCGCCGCCGAGCACCCAACGCCGGGAGTGCGATTTCGCGACGGTGGCCGACGACATTTTCGGCCCGGCCACTCGAAAGAGCTTTTCCGCTTCCAGCCACGCCTCGCGGTGCGCAGAGCCTTGTGACTTCCAGGTTTCGATCCGCCGGGCAACGCGCATATCCGCCGGCGCTTCATGCCGACGCAGGATAAGCTCCATCGCTTCGTGCAGGAGATGCTCGCTTTCGCTTGCACGCATCGGCAATCCGGCCCTGCCGGTCGAACCGGCGAATCATTGTCTCAATATTAGAGACGCTCCGGATAGCGCAAATTTCAGGGTTGCGGCGGCGAAAAATGGCCGCTGGCGACGAGCGCGCTCCGCACCGAGACGTAGGCATCGGCGATGAGCGAACACACGAGACTGGTCGAAATTCCCAGCTCGGCCGCAATATCGCTCATCTTCCGCTCATCGAAACGATGAAGCTCGAACGCGCGGCGCGTCCGCAAGGGCAACCGCTCGAGCGCCTGCATCACGATTGAGAGAGCTTCGCGGTCGCTATATGCGACCTCTTGGGAAGGCGCGGGATCCGCGATCCCGAGGCACTCCTCGGAGAAAGCCGTGAAGGCGTATCTCTGCCGCCGGTGATGATCGTGCGCGATATTCGTCGCTGCACGGACAAGATAGTGCCGCGGATCAGCGATGTTTGAACGGCCGCGCAGCGTGGACACCTTTAAGTAGAGGTCCTGCAGTAAATCCTCGGCCACCGTACCGTCGCCGACGATGCGCTTGAGAACGCGCCAGAGGCGACCGCGCTCGGCAAAGAAAACATCGGTTATTTCCAGCGCGCGATCACTCACAGCGGACTCGCGAAAACGGTGCGAGTTTTCACCTACCGATCATGACCGCAGAAAACAATAATAATTACAATGATTTAGATATGTTCTAATCTGTGCGACACAAAGTATGCGCCTTGAGGACCAACCTGAGCAGCATCCAGCCGCAGGCTTCGCCGCCGGAAAGCTGCTCAAGCAAACAATGCCGGCGGGACGTCCGAGAGACGCGGGCGCATGGCCCGCGTCTCTCTCCTGCGAATTCAGCCGATCAATATCAAAACGGGCTCAGCCGGACTTAACCGGCCTCCGCGGGCACGGCCATATCCATCGCGCGGGGTGGCCCCTCCCCGAAAGTCAGCTCGCGGTCGCGACCTTCCTGCCTGACGCGCGTCGGCAAGCCCATGCGGTCCAGCAGCTTGAGGAACGGCCGCGGCGGCAGTTCCTCGACGTTCGCCATCCGGCCGACGTCCCAATCGCCCTTCGCGATCAGGAGCGCCGCGGCCGCCGCGGGCACGCCGGCGGTGTACGAGATGGCCTGGCTGCCGACTTCCCGATAGGCATCGGCATGATCGGACACATTGTAAATGAAGACCTCGCGAGCGGCCCCGCCTTTGCGCCCCTTCATGAAATTGCCGATCACCGTCTTGCCGGTGTAGTCGGGCGCAAGCGATGCTGGGGAGGGGAGGACGGCCTTGACGAGCTTGAGCGGCACCACTTCATGACCTTCGGTCATGACCGGCTGTTCCGAGAGCAGGCCGAGGTTCTTCAGGACGTTGAAGACCGTGATGTAGCGCTCGCCGAACCCCATCCAGAAGCGGATGGTCGGCACGTCGAGATGCTGCGAAAGCGAGTGGATTTCGTCGTGGCCGCTCAAATAGACGGCGCGCGGCCCGACGACCGGCAGGTTCCAGAGCTTGCTGACCTCGAACATCTCGTTCGAGACCCATCGGCCCTCCTGCCAGGACCACACCTTACCCGTAAACTCGCGGAAATTGATCTCCGGATCGAAATTGGTCGCGAAATACCGCCCGTGGTCGCCGGCGTTGACGTCGACGATGTCGATCGACTCGATGCGGTCGAAATATTCGTCCTTCGCCAGCCGCGCGTAGGCGTTGACCACGCCGGGATCGAAGCCGGCGCCCAGCACGGCGGTGACCCCGGCCCGCTCGCATTCCGCGCGCCGCTTCCATTCGTAGTTCGCATACCACGGCGGCGTCTCGCAGACCTTGAGCGGATCCTCGTGGATCGCCGTATCGATATAGGCCGCGCCGGCCGCAAGGCATGCGGAGAGCACCGACATGTTGAGGAAGGCGGGACCGACATTGATGACGATCCGGCAGCCGGTCGAGCGGATGAGCCCGGCGGTCGCTTCGATATCGAGCGCGTTCAGCGCATGCGCGGCGAGCCTGCCTTTCGATTTCAGGTTCCGCTTCTCATGGATCGAACGGATGATCGCCTCGCATTTCGCGACGTTTCGCGAAGCGATGTGAATATCGCCGAGCACATCGTTGTTCTGCGCGCACTTGTGGGCGACGACATGGCCGACGCCGCCGGCTCCGATGATCAGGACGTTCTTCTTCATTGGATCGGACCTCCTTTCGGTTCCGTGCAAGGGAGAGCCTCAGGACAGGCTCGACAGATAGTCCTCGAAGGAAAATTCGCGGACCGGCGTGAGCCCGCCGTCAGGCTCGCGCAAGACGATCGACGGCATGGCGATGCCGTTGAACCAGTTCTTCTTCACCATCGTGTAGCCGCCGGCATCGAGGATCGAGATGCGGTCGCCCGGCTTCAGCTCGTGCGGGAAGCGGAATTCGCCGAAGATATCGCCGGCGAGGCAGGACTTTCCGCAAACCATGTAGCTGTACGGCCCCGCGTTGGGCGCGATCTTCGCGCTCTGCCGGTACACCAGCAGATCGAGCATGTGGGCCTCGATCGAGCTGTCGACGATGGCGAGGTTCTTGCCGTTGGAAAGAACGTCGAGCACCGTGACTTCCAGCGTCGTGCTTCCGGTCACGGCGGCCTCGCCGGGCTCGAGATAGACCTGAACACCGAAGCGCTGCGAGAAGCGCCGCAGACGGTCGCAGAACGCTTCGAGCGGATAGCTGTCCGCCGTAAAATGGATGCCGCCGCCCAGGCTCACCCAGTCGACCTTCGACAGCACCGAACCGAACCTGTCCTCGATGTCATCCAGCATCCGGTCGAACACGCCGAAATCCGCGTTCTCGCAGTTGTTGTGGATCATGAAGCCGTCGATGCGATCGACGATCGCCTCGACTTTCGCGACATCGGATTCGCCGAGCCGGCTGAAGGGACGCGCGGGATCGGCGAGATCGAACGTGGACGAGCTGATGCCCGGGTTCAGCCGCAGCCCCCGGCTCGACCCCGCCGAGCGCGCGGCGAAGCGCTCGAGCTGGGCGATCGAGTTGAAGATGATGCGGTCGGAATTCGCGAGCACGGCGTCGATCTCGTGATCAGCGAAGGCCACGCTATAGGCATGCGTCTCGCCGCCGAATTTCTCGCGGCCGAGCCGCGCCTCGTAGAGCGACGAGGACGTCGTTCCGTCCAGATAATCGCGCATGAGGTCGAACACCGACCAGGTCGCGAAGCACTTCAGCGCCAGCAGGACTTTCGCGCCGGACTGTTCGCGGACGCGACGGATCGTCTGCAGATTCCGAAGGAGCGCAGCCTTGTCGATCAGGTAATAGGGAGTGCGCAGCTTCACGATTTACCGTCCGTCCTGAATGGGAAGTCAGTGTGAGCGGATGCGGAAGCAGCCGTCTCACACCGTCGGAATTCTTTTTGCATGACGATCGCGCCGCGGACGGCGCGGCAGCGGCGCTTCGTCGCGGTCTCGCCGGTCGAAGCGGCGCCGTTATGTACTTGAAAACGCCGGCTCTGGTTTGCCCGGATAGAGGCGCGCTTTCGCGCTATTGCCCCCGTCCCGCGGCAAAACAACGCCTGGCACGCCGGCGAACGACCTGGCGGTCAGGCTCGATCCCGCGCACCGGCGAAGCGCACGGAACGGCTTCGCGTGCCGTTTCCGGCCGCGTCTCGCAAAAGGGTCTTCCGTTCGGGGAGCTGCCAGTCGGACTGGGCCCATCCCCAATTGGAAGAGGGCGTCGCATGACATGGCGTCCTCCCCAACCAGCAGATGAAACCTGCAACAGGTTTCCCGAGATATAACACTTCACGCGAATTCTTCAACCGCGCCGCTCCGCGCCGGCGCGGCGATGTCCATTTGCCGCGCAAAAGAACAAACGGCGCTCGGTGCGGGCCCGCGACGCGCCCCGGCGACGATCAATCCTGCGAATTGCATTCGCGTCGGATCGTTGGAATTCCTGCCGATCCCGCTCAGAACCTCCGCCGCGGATCGTCGCGCCGGGCTGCGAAGTTGCGGCGGAACCAGTCGTCCAGCAGCGCCTTCTCGTAAGCGTAGCGGCCGCCGGAAAGGCGCGCGGAGACATTCATCTGATAATCGATGTCCGTCAGGCTCATCCTCGCCGCTGCGTGCGCGCCTGCCTTTCTCGGTCAGTACGTAGCGCAGCCTGAAGCGCGGCGGCGTGACGTCGCGCATGATCCTCACATCGGAGAGATTGCGGCGCCATGGCTCTTAATGGCCGGCGAGATCGATATCCAGCACGTCGATGGTCAGGTTCTGGCCGGGTGCGAGAAACTGTCCGCCCAGCTTTTGAAAATACGCCCGGAATTCCGCAAGCGTCGCATCCTGCGGCCCCATGCTCAAGGGACCCGCATCGGTGTAGCGCTCCGGATGGACGAAGCGAACCTTGACGCCTGCAAAACCCGTCTCCGGCGCAAGCAGCAGGATCGCGAGCGTGGCTGAAAGCAAGATCTTCCGGATCATCGCCGACCTCCAGGTTCTGTTGAATCGGATTCAGACCGCCATAAATATAAACCCCGGCCCGCGGCCGGCATTCCTCCACCGTCCCCGAATGACATTCAAAGAAAACGACCCCGGCATGGATCGCACGTCCTGCCGGCGGATTTTGGACGGCGCGGCGCAATCGCAGGCCCGGCACGGCAAGCCTTATCATCGCACTCGGGCGGCGCGCGCAGAGTCGTTCCGTACGCGACGGACGCGTCTGTCGCTCAACAACGCGGGCCCCGCGGACGTATCCGAATAGCGCCCGCGCCGCACGAAACGAAACAAGGCCCGGCCTTCCATCCGAAAGCGACATGGAACGCCGCACGGGTTAGGGCGTGATGGCGACCTTGAGCACGCCGTCACGCTGATGGGCGAACAGATCGTAGGCCCGCTCGATGTCGTCGAGCTTGAACCGGTGAGTGACCATCGCACCGAGATCGACGCGCCCGGACGACACGATCGCCATCAGCCGGCGCATCCGTTCCTTGCCGCCGGGACACAGCGAGGTGACGATGGTGTGGTCGCCGAGGCCGGCGGCGAAGGCGCCGAGGGGAATCTTCAGGTCGGCGGAATAGACGCCGAGGCTCGACAGGGTTCCGCCCGGCCGCAGCACCTTGAGGCAGGATTCGAACGTCGCCTGCGTGCCCAGCGCCTCGATCGCGACATCGACGCCGCGCCCGCCGGTGAGCCGCATGATCTCGTCCACCGGATCGGCCTTGCTGCCGTCGACGACATGATCGGCGCCGAGACGCCGGGACATCGCGAGCCGGTCCGGCAGCCGGTCGACGGCGATGATGGCGGACGCGCCGAGCAGCCGCGCGCCGGCGGTGGCGCACAAGCCGATCGGCCCCTGCGCGAACACGGCGACCGTGTCGCCGATCCTGATGCGGCCGCGCTCGGCGCCGCTGAAGCCGGTGGACATGATGTCCGGGCACATCAGTACCTGCTCGTCGGAAAGCCCGTCTGGCACCGGCGCGAGATTGGCCACGGCATCGGGCACCCGCACATATTCGGCCTGGCAGCCGTCGATCGTGTTGCCGAACCGCCATCCGCCCAGCGGTTTCCAGCCGTGGGGAGTGCCCGGCCCATCCTGGGAGCAGAACCCGCACAGGCAGGCATTGCTGGTCCCGCTCGGCGTGATTGCGCCGGCGATGACGCGCTGGCCTTCGCGAAAGCCGGTCACCGCCGCGCCGAGCTTCTCGATCACGCCGACCGGCTCGTGGCCGATCGTCAGCCCCCTCGCCACCGGATATTCGCCTTTGAGGATATGGACGTCGGTGCCGCAGATCGTCGTGGTGGTGATGCGCACGAGCGCATCGAGCGGACCGATATCGGGGATGGGCTTCTCGTCGAGCACGATGCGTCCGGGCTCGGCAAAGATCGCAGCTTTCATTTTCGGCATGGAAGGATCCTCAAGTTCGCGGGCCGGAACGAGACCTCGCCCGATGTCAGCCAGAAAATCGGCCCGGATCAGGGCAATCGCGAGCGCGCGGTCCCCGCAGAGGGGACCGGCTTTCGGAAATGCACGATCCCGGAGCGCGATCCGGCGATCATGCTCGATCAAATGAGAGGCGACGGGTTTGATCTAGCGCAGTGGAACCGGATTTTTATCGCCGCGGGCGCGGACGAGGCCCGGTATGAGGAAACCGGCGCGCGCTTCACGAGTCCGCGTCGAGCGCCCGCTGCAGCCGGCGAATGAGCACCCTGCGCGCGCGGTCGTCGGCGGCCGCCTCGACGCGGTCATTGATGTCGAGGATGAGCTTCGACATGTCGTTGTGCCAGTCGAGCGTGACGACCGCTTCCGGCGCGAGCCTTCGCCGCGGCGCCACATCGACGAGCGTCGGCGCCGGTGTCGAAAGCTCGTAGATATCGTCCAGCAGCGGCTGAAATACCTGCGCGGCCGGGACGGTCCGTTCGGCGATGCGCCTCGACAGGCCGGCCATCTCGGGCTCCTCGCCATGCACGAGGAAGACGCCGCGGCGGATCGGCCGGCGCGCCGAGATCCAGCGTGCAAGCTCGGGCCCGTCGGCATGGCCGGAATAATCGTCGATCCGGCGGATGCGGGCGCCGACCTTGATCTCCTCGCCCTGGATGCGCACGGCCTTGACGCCATCGACCAGAAAACGCCCCAGCGTGCCCTGCGCCTGGAAGCCGGTCAGCAGGACGGTCGCATTGGCGTTCCACAGCCATCGCTTGAGATGGTGACGGATGCGGCCGGCCTCGCACATCCCGCTTCCGGCCATGATGATGTGAAAGCCGGAAAGCTTGGCGATGGCCTTGCTCTCGTCCACCGTCTCGGTGAAGCGCAAATGCGGCGAGCTCAACAGCCTGCGGACGTCGATCTCCGGGTCGCTGCTGGAAGCGTGCTGGCGGAACACTTCCGTCGCGCGGATGGCGAGCGGCGAATCGAGGAAGATCGGCGCCGTCGGCACCTTTCCGCGCTCCATCAGGGCAACCAGATCGACGAGAAGCTCCTGCGTGCGCTCGATGGCGAAGGCCGGGACGAGCAAGGCGCCGCCCGCCTTGCTCGCGGCGCGAACTTCGGCGGCGAGGTGCTCGCGGCGCCTCAGCGAAGTGATGGGCGGGCGATCGATCGAGCCATAGGTCGATTCCACGATGACATAGTCAAAGCCGATGGGGGCCTCGGCGCCGGTCTCGAGCAGCTTCGCATCGGGGCCGAGGTCGCCGGACGCGAGGACGCGCAGCGGTTCCCCGGCGGCGCCTTCTCCGGAAAACTCGATCTCGATCGAGGCCGAGCCGAGGAGATGGCCGGCATTCCAATAGCGTGCCCGCACGCCGGCGATGACGTCCACCCACGCGCCGTATTCGACAGGCCGGAAGCGATCGAGCGAAGCCGCCGCGTCGGCCTGGGTGTAGATGGGAGTCACTTCGGCGCGGCCGCGCGCGGCGTTGCGCCGGTTCAGGGTCGCCACCTCGGATTCCTGGATGCTGCCGGCGTCGGGAAGCATGAAGGAGCACAGATCGATCGTGCCATGGGTCGCGAAGATGCGGCCGCCGAAGCCTTCGCGCACCAGCTTGGGCAGCAGGCCGCTGTGGTCGATATGCGCATGCGTGAGCAGCACGGCGTCGATATCGGCCGGGCGGAACGGGAAGGCGCGGTAGTTGAGCGCCTTGAGCGTCTTGGCGCCCTGGAACATGCCGCAGTCCACCAGCAGGCGTCCCGCCGCCGTCTGGAACAGATAACAGGAGCCGGTGACGGTGCGGGCGGCGCCGCAGAAGCGAATGGTGACGCTCATGGGGTTCCTTGCGGCTCGCCGCCCGTTTCCGAGCGCAGCGCCTCGGCGAGAAGGCCGTCGAGATGAATGGCATTGGTCGGATGCGGCACGCTGCAGGTCGAGCGGAGGGAGCGGATTCCGGCGCGCAGGAACGCGTCGGTCAGTTCCGGCGGGAACAGCGCATGGGTGACGACAGCATCGACCGGGCCGGCGCCGGCGGCTGCCAGCGACTTCGCGCAGGCGATCAGCGTGCCGCCCGAGGAGACGATATCGTCCACCAGCAATGCCGGCCGGCCGCAGAGCGCCGCCGCATCGGCGAACCCGAGATCGACGCTGCGGTCGCCGTGGCGCGTCTTCTCCGCGATCGCATGGGGAAGCCCGAGCCGCCGCGCGAGATCGCCGACCCAGGCCCGGGACTCCGCGTCGGGGCCGACGACGACGGTCCGCGGATCGAAGCCATCCTGCCGCAGCGCGTCGGCGATCGCCGGCATCGCCGAAAGATTGTCGGCCTCGATCCCGGGAAACACCTCCGGGAGGGCCCGCGCGCGGTGCAGATGCGCATCGACGGTGACGATCCGGTCGACCGCGCCCGCGAGCAGCCGGCCGACGACCTTCTGGCTCACCGCCTCGCCGGGGCGAAAGGCGGCGTCCTGGCGCATGTAGCAGAGATACGGCGCCACCAGCACGATGCGCCGCGCGCCGCCGCGCCGCAGGGCATCGGCGGCGAACAGCACCGCCAGCAGCTTCTCGTTCGGGCGATCGAGCGACGCATAGACGACCGTGGTCGCCGCCGCCGGGCCGACCGTCACGCGGAGCTCATCGTCCGGAAACCGGTGCACCTCGATCTCGTGAACGCGCGCGCGCAGCCGCGCGGCGAGGCGCATGGCTTCACCGGTCGAGGGCGCGAGGCTCTGAACGACCGGAGCGCTCACGGCATCACCCCGCCGCGGGATGCCGGCTTGCCGTCGATGACGTAACCGCTGTCGCTCCCGGCACCGACCACCGCGAGATCGTATTCGGACGGATCGAACGCATGAATGCGGTAGAGCGGCTCGCCCTGCTCGACGCGGTCGCCGATCTTCTTGAAAATCTTTATCCCCGCCCCCGCCGAGATCGGCGCGCCGGCGGTGCGCGCGAGGCGATTCAGGCGCAGGCAGTCGATGCCCATGACGACGCCGTCGGCGGGCGCCGGCACGTCGGCGACGAGCGGCCCAAGATCGGTCCGGCACGTCGTCGGCCCCTGCGCCTCGATGATCTTCTGCATCTGCCGCAGCGCCGCGCCGCTGTCGAGCAGCTCGCGGGCGCGGGCATAACCGGCGCCGCCGCGCAAGCGCGGATCGTATTCGAGCAGATGGGCCGCGAGCCGCAGCGATTTCTCGCGCAGGTCCATCGGCGCGTCCGGCTCGTTGGCGAGCACCGCCATCACGTCCTGCGCCTCGAGGACGGGGCCGATGCCGCGTCCGATCGGCTGCCGGCCGTCGGTGGTCACCACTTCGACCGAAATCCCGAAATGATCGCCGACGAACTCGAACAGCTTGCGCAGCTGCATCGCTTCCCTCGCGTTGCGCAGCTTCGCCGCCGGCCCGACCGGAAGATCGACCAGGAGATGGGTCGAACCCGCCGCCAGCTTCTTCGATATGATCGAAGCCACCATCTGCTCGCGGGTGTCGATGCTGAGCGGACGCTCCACCGAAATGAGGATGTCGTCCGCCGGCGAAAGATTGACATGGCCTCCCCACACCAGGCAGCCGCGGCAGGCCGTGACGACCTCCTTCATCTCCTCGACGCCGAGATCGACCCGCGCCAGCACTTCCATGGTGTCGGCGGTGCCGGCCGGCGAGGTGATGGCGCGCGACGACGTCTTCGGGATCATGAGCCCGTGCGCCGCCACGATCGGCACCACGATCATCGACGTGCGGTTGCCGGGAATCCCGCCGATGCAATGCTTGTCGACGACGATCGGCTGGTCCCATTTGAGCTGCGTCCCCGCCTGTGCCATCGCGCGGGTGAGCGAAAGGAGTTCGCCGCTCGTCATGAAGCTCGCCGAGCTGATGAGGAAGGCGGCGATCTCCATGTCGGAGTAGCGGTAGTGCGCCAGGTCATCGACGATGGCGTCGATCTCGGCCACGCTGAGGGTGTGGCCCTGGATCTTGGCGCGCACCGCATCGAGGCTGACGGGAGCCGCGGCGGGCGTCACCGTCACCGGGGTTCCGGCCGGCTCGCCGAAGCGCCGGTATGCCGGCTCGGCGAGACCGAGCTGATCCGGACCGACCAGATTGTCGTCGTCGGTGATCAGCAGCGTGGCCAGCAGCGTTCTGGAATCGCGCCGCAGCTCGACGCGGCTGAAACCGCGGAAGACCTCCGGGCGCAGGGCCTTGGACCGGCGCGAGATGACCACCACATTCTCGCGGCCGGTATCGAGCGGAATGCGGCGAATCTTCAACTGCGGCCGCGATTGACTGACGGCATCCATGGGTTATGACGCTTTCAATGGGATGAACGGTAGCAGTCGGAAGGCGAAGCGAACTGATCCAGATCATAACCTTTACCGCGAACCCGGCCATCGACATCTCGACATCGGTCGACCGGCTGGCGCCCTTCAGTAAGCTGCGGTGCGCGGCGCCGCGCCGTCATCCCGGCGGCGGCGGGATCAATGTCGCGCGCGTCATCCGGCGGCTCGGCGGCGACGTCACCGCGATCTATCCCGCCGGCGGGGAAGCCGGCCGGCTGCTGCGCCGCCTGATAGAGCAGGAGCAGGTCCCCAGCCTGACCATTCCCACCCCGGAAGAAACCAGGGAAGACTTCACGGTTTTCGAGGAGACGACGAAGCAGCAGTACCGCTTCGTCTTGCCCGGATCGCGGATGGACGAAGCGCATTGGCAGGAATGCCTGGCAACGGTCGCGCGCGCCGAGCCGCGGCCGCAATTCATCGTCGCGAGCGGCAGCCTGCCGCCCGGCGTACCGGACGATCTGTTCGGCCGGATCGCCGGTATCGCCAGGACGATGGACGCCAAGGCGATCGTCGATGCATCCGGCCCCTCGCTCATATCGGCGCTGAAGGAAGGCTGCTACCTCATCAAGCCGAACCTGCGTGAATTCCGGACGCTGACGGGTATCGATTCCGCCGACGAGACCGCGCTGATCGAAGCGGGCCTGGCGCTCATCCGGCAAGGCCGCACCGAAGCGATCGCGCTGACGCTCGGTCATCAGGGCGCGCTGCTGATCGCCCGTGAATGCGTTCTCCGGGCAGATCCGCTGCCGATCGAGGCTGCAAGCGTCGTCGGCGCCGGCGACAGCTTTCTCGGCGCCATGGTGTGGAGCCTCGCGCAGAACCAAAGCCTCGAAAGCGCATTGCGATACGGAGCGGCGGCCGGCGCCGCCGCGCTGCTCAGCCCGGGGACCGAGCTCTGCCTGCCGGAGGACGTCATGCGCCTCCTTCCCCAGGTCGTGGTGCGCCCGATTTCCCCGGCCGGCGGAAGCCCGGCCGGCTCCCGTTGATACAGGTCGATATCGCACCGGCGCGCGGACCAACGCCGCGCCCTCGCCCCGGCGCGGGCGGCGCGCAGGAATAATCGTTCACCGGGCCCGTTTCTGCGCGGCCTCGGGCGCCTGCTTGGCTTCTTCCTCGGCCAGCAGCTTGACGATCATGGCGCGCTTTGCCGGATCGGTTTCCGTTTCCAGCAGCCGCCTGAACCTGTCGATGTTCGCGCGGACGATACTTTCCATGCCACTCTCTCCTATCCGACGGGGTCTTCGTCGGCCGATCAGGCTTCCAGCATCAACGGCGTTCGTGACAAGTTGAAGATTTGACGGTCCGGCGCGTCCGCCGCGTCACGCGTTCGATATAAATTCGATTCAAACATGAACGCGAAACCGTGAGCCGCGCGGGCGGCACGGCTGCCAACGTGCCGTGCTTCCGCCTCGCGCCAGAGCCCCGCTTTGATGGAATCAAAGCCGGGCTCCAGCCTTTTGTCCTGTCGCGTGTTCTTCACGCGAGCCGGTATCCACCTCGCTCGAAAACGCTCCAATTTTGAAACGGGTGCGGAAAACGCGCAAGCCCGGCGCAGACGGAGCTTCGGGCGCGATGCCTCAGGGCACGAGCACGGCGGCGCCCGTCAGGCGGCCATTGCGCAGGTCGGCGAGCGCCTCGTTGGCGCGTGCCAGGGGATAGGCCCGGGTCTCGGTGACGATGCCGACCTCCGGCACCAGCGCGAAGAACTCCAGCCCGTCGTTCCGCGTGAGATTCGCGGCCGAGACGACCTCCCGTTCCTCCCACAGCAGGCTGTAGGGGAAGCGCGGGATGTCGCTCATATGGATGCCGGCGCACACCACCCGGCCGCCCTTGCGCACCGCCTTCAGCGCGGCGGGCACCAGTTCGCCGACCGGCGCATAGATGATGGCGCAATCCAGGGGCTCCGGCGGCGCTTCTTCGGAAGCGCCTGCCCAGACCGCGCCGAGCCTGCGGGCGAAGTCCTGACTCGCACGATCTCCCGATCGCGTGAAGGCGAACACCTGCCGCCCCTGCCACCGCGCCACCTGGGCAATGATGTGCGCGGCCGCACCGAAGCCGTAAAGACCGATCCTCCTGCCTTCGCCGGCGATGCGCAGCGATCGCCAGCCGATCAGTCCCGCGCAGAGGAGCGGCGCCGTCGCCACATCGTCGCCTTGCGGCGGAAGCCGGAAGGTGAAGCCGGCGTCGGCCACCACATGCGAGGCGTAGCCGCCGTCGCGGGTGTATCCGGTGAACAGCGGATGGTCGCACAGGTTCTCGCGGCCTTCGCGGCAATAGATGCAGCGGCCGCAGGTGCGTCCCAGCCACGGGATGCCGACCCGCATTCCGACCGACAAGGCATCGACGCCCGCGCCGACCGCCTCGACGCGGCCGACGATTTCGTGCCCCGGCACGATCGGCAGCCTGGGATGCGGCAGCTCGCCGTCCATGACATGAAGATCGGTGCGGCAGACGCCGCAGGCCGATACGCGGACCAGAACCTCGCCCGCGCCGGGCGTCGGATCGGGCCTTTCCACCGGGACCAGCGGCTCGCCCGGCCGCTGCAGGACCATCGCTTTCATGACGGCCACCAATCGGCGGGCCCGGCCGGTGTCAGCCGCCGGTGCCGCCGCCCGCTACGGACAGGGACGGAGATGCCTCGCGCGCCGGCGCATCGAGCGCGGCGGCCATCGCTTCCTCGACACGCTCCAGCCAGATGAATTCGAGCTGGTTGCGGGCTTCCTCGGGAATGTCGTCGTAATCGCGCCGGTTACGCGCCGGCAGCATCACGCGCTTGAGGCCCGCGCGCGCCGCGGCGACCACCTTCTCCTTGATGCCGCCGACCGGCAGCACGAGACCGCGCAGGCTGATCTCGCCGGTCATCGCGGTGTCGCTGCGGATCGTGCGGTTCGTCATCAGCGAAGTCAGCGCCATGAACATGGCGACGCCGGCGCTCGGCCCGTCCTTGGGCGTCGCGCCCGCCGGGACATGGATGTGGATGTCGCTCTTCTCGAATTCGGCCGCATCGATGCCGAGCGACGCCGCGCGGTTCTTGACGATGCTCAGCGCCGCCTGCGCGCTCTCGCGCATCACGTCGCCGAGCTGGCCCGTGAGGATGAGCTTGCCATGGCCGGGGATGCGGGTCGCCTCGACGAACAGGATGTCGCCGCCGACCGGCGTCCAGGCGAGCCCTGTCGCCACGCCCGGCATGCTGGTCCGCATGGCGACCTCGCTCTCGAACACCGGCGCGCCGAGAATGGCGGCAAGGTCGCCGCGATCGATGCGGATCGGACCGGTCGCGCCTTCGGCGATGCGCACCGCCGCATGGCGCAGCACCTTGCCGATCTCGCGCTCGAGCCCGCGAACGCCCGCCTCGCGCGTATAGTGCTCGACGATCTCGCCCAGCGCCGCCGGCGTGATCTCGGCCTGACCTTCCTGGAGGCCGTTGGCCTCGAGCTGCCGCCGGACCAGATAGCGGGAGGCGATCTGCAGCTTTTCCGACGCCGTGTAGCCGGCGAGGCTGATGATCTCCATGCGATCGCGCAGCGGCCCCGGAATGGTGTCGAGGACGTTGGCGGTGGTGATGAAGACGACGCGGCTGAGGTCGAACGGCACGCCGAGGTAATTGTCGCGGAAGGTCGAGTTCTGTTCCGGATCGAGCACCTCCAGCATCGCCGCGCCGGGATCGCCGTGGATGCCGGTGCCGAGCTTGTCGATCTCGTCCAGCATCATGACGCAGTTGCGCGCGCCGGCCTTGCGGATGCCCTGGATGATGTTGCCGGGCAGCGCGCCGATGTAGGTGCGGCGGTGGCCGCGGATTTCCGCCTCGTCATGCACGCCGCCGAGGCTGACCCGCACGAACTTGCGGTTCATGGCGCGCGCGATCGATTGCCCGAGCGAAGTCTTGCCGACGCCGGGCGGGCCGACGAAGCACAGGATCGGCGCCTTGCCCTGCGGGGCAAGCTTGCGCACCGCGAGAAATTCGACGATGCGCCGCTTGATCTTGTCGAGACCGTAATGGTCGTGGTCGAGGATCTTCCGCGCCTCGGCGATGTCGATCGGCGTCTCCTCGGGCAGCGCCCAGGGGAGCTCGATCAGCCAGTCGAGATAGGTGCGCGCCATGCCGTATTCGGCGGCGCTGTCAGGCATGCGCTGCAGGCGGCGCAGCTCCTTGCGGGCGTGATCCTCGACGTCCTTCGGCATGCCGGCCTTGGCGATCGCCTTCTCCAGCTCGGCGAGCTCGGCGGCCTTGCCCTCGTCGCCCTCGCCAAGCTGCTTCTGGATGGCGGCCATCTGCTCGCGCAGCAGCACCTCGCGCTGCCGTTCGTCGAGCGCGGCCTTGGTCTGCCGGCCGATCTCGGCGGAGAGCCGCAGCACCTCGATCCGCTGCGCCAGCAGCCGCGAGACCTTGTCGATCCGCGCGGAGGCGTCGATGGTCTCGAGGATCTCCTGCTTCTCTTCCGGCTTGACGTCCATGTAGGCGGTCGCGAGATCGGCGAGGCCGCCCGGCGAGTCGATCGACTGGACGGCCGCGATCAGCTCCTGCGGCGCCTGGGGCAGCAGTTCGAGCGCTTCCACCGTCTGGCCGCGCAGATGCAGCAGCCGGGCCTCGATATCGGGCGTGCGGCTGTCCGATTCGGGAATGCGCAGGACGCGCGCGACGAAGAACGGCCAGCCGTTGAGGAATTCCAGCACCTGGAAGCGCTGCTCGCCCTGGCAGACGAGATGCTGCGAACCGTCCGGCGCGGTGACGTAGCGCACGAGGTTGGCGACCGTTCCCATGCGATGAAGATCGATGGCCGCGGGGTCGGCGACATCGGCATCGCGCTGCATGACGATACCCACCTGACGCTGCTCGCGGATGGCCTGCTGCGCGGCGGCGACCGACTTCGGCCGGCCGACCGTGACCGGCATCACGATGCCGGGGAACAGCACGAAGCTCCGCACCGGCACGATGATCAGCGCATCGGCCGGCAATGGCGGCAGGCCGGCCTCCGGCCGCGCCCGGTCGGCGGGCTTCGACCCAGCCGCCTCGGGCGCCTGATCCATCCGCAACTCGTTGATCTCAGCCACCGGCTATCCCCGCTTTCTCCAGGGTGATCAGGATGCAGCCATTGGCCGTCGCCCGGCGGACGGCGGCATAGCGGCCGGCAGGCAGCCGGATGCGCCGCTCGAAACGGCCCTGGGGCAGTTCGAGCCGATGGATGATCGCCGTCCGCAATTCGGGAGGCAGCATGCGATCGCCGGCGACCACGAGATCGGCCCCGTCCAGCACCGCCTCGACGCGATCGGGATCGACACCGGGCAGCGCGACCAACACCAGGACGCTGCGCTCCGTCTCGATGACGTCGACGGGGGGCTCCCACGCGGGCGCCCGCGCGCCGGCACGGCCCGGCCGAAACAGCTCCCGGTGCAGCCGTTCGGCGCGCGCGAGCATCTCGCATGCCTCCGACCACATCCAGCGATTGGGAAAATCGGCCATCCGTCACCTTCGCCGTTCATCTGATGTTGGCGGCGTCACATTTCAATAATGCACGCCGGGAAACGCTTGTCAGCCGGGCCGGCCCGCGGAAAAAAGAAAGCCCCGGCATCATGGGAAATACCGGGGCAAGCCAGGCGCGGATGGGAGGGGATAAGCGCCCGGCCTTTTCGAACGCCGCAGCGGGGGCCGCCCGGAGCGGTTCCTGCCGCCTAGGCGGCCTTTACCTCGATCTTCTTGGCGGGCTTCTGCGCCTCGGGCTTCTTCGGCAGGGTGACGGTCAGGACGCCCTTCCTGAAGCTCGCGTT
>Ga0182735_1001234_pt1 | contig 17491 bp, 21 predicted proteins | sample eDN5th30CKraftMG_FD_128524 | JGI IMG/M metagenome (GOLD analysis project Ga0182735, IMG submission 128524) | Enriched Miracle-Growth compost microbial communities from Emeryville, California, USA - eDNA 5th pass 30_C Kraft MG (version 2) (version 2) ... | reverse complement strand
GCGCTGTCGAACTTGAGGTTTCCGCCGTAAAGCCCTGCCAGATCGACGACAATGGCGAGTCCCAACCCCGATCCGGGCTTCGATTCGTCCAGCCGCTGGCCGCGCACGACGATCTGCCCGCGTTCGGCGACCGACAGGCCCTTGCCGTCGTCGTCCACGACGATGTGGAGGGTCGGGTCCAGTTCCTCGCCTCGGGGCGGGATCACCGAAATCCCGATCCGGACCCGGCGCGCGGCCCATTTGCAGGCGTTGTCGATCAGGTTGCCGACCATCTCCTCGAAGTCCTGCCGCTCGCCGCGAAACTTCGCTCCCTCGGCCACCGTCCAGTCGATCACGATGTCGCGGTCTCGGTGGATCTTCTTCATCGTCCGCACCAACCCCTCCAGCACCGGCTCGATGTCCGTAATGGTGGCCACCACCGTCAGCCGCGCCGCGATCCGGGCGCGCTCGAGATGGTGGGCCACCTGGCTGCGCATCACGTCGCCCTGCTCCAAAATCTTGGCCGCGAATGGATCGGAGCCGTGAATGTTGGCTTCGTTGATGATCACCGACAGCGGCGTCTTGATCGCATGCGCGAGATTGCCGACATGGGTACGCGCGCGTTCGACGATGGCGCGGTTGGCATCGAGCAAGGCATTGGTCTCGCGCGCCAGCGGCGCGATCTCGACGGGGAAGCGCCCTTCCAGCCGCTCGGCGCGTCCGGAGCGGATGTCGGCCAGCGCGTTGGAAATGCGCTTGAGGGGTGCCAAGCCGAACCGGACCTGGAAAATCGTGGTCAGCAGCAAAACGGCGGCCAATGCCACGAACGTGCCGCCGAGATACCAGTCGAACAGCCGCGTCTCGGCGAAAATCTCGTTGGCGTCGCCCGCGACCGTCACCAGATATTTGCCGTCGCTGCCAAGATCGATCGGGCGCTCCACCATGCGCAGCGGCTGGTCTTCCGGCCCCTTGACGTAGCCGAGCCGCACGCCCGAGGAGGTCAGCGGGACTCGCGTCTCATCGAGACGCGGCAAGGTGGCATCCCACAGCGAACGGGAAGCGCGCGCTTCCTGCTTGGCGGAATCGATGCTTTCGATCTGCCAGTACCAGCCCGACAGCGGCAGTTCGAACAACGGCTCGCCGAGCGCAGGAATGGTCTTCTCGGGATTTTTGGAATCGTCCGGCGTGCCGACTTCGGCGACCAGCGTGCGCAGATAGAGATTGAGGCGGCGGTCGAAGGCGCGCTCCACCGAATGATTGTACAGCGAGGAGAGCGCGAAGCCCGTGACGGTGAGAATCAGCGCAACCCAGACCGCCGCCGACAGGAACAGGCGGATGGCGAGGGAGTTAGCGCGCATCGGTCGCGGACGGCGGCGTCAGCAGATAGCCGAGGCCGCGGACGGTCTGGATAATATCGACATCGAGCTTTTTGCGGATGCGGCCGACGAACACCTCGATGGTGTTCGAGTCGCGGTCGAAGTCCTGATCGTAGAGATGCTCGACAAGCTCGGTGCGCGACACCACGCGCCCCGCATGGTGCATCAGATAGGCCAGCAGCCTGTATTCGTGGGAGGTCATCTTGATCGGATTGCCGTCCACCGACACCCGGCCGGTTCGCGTATCGAGCACCACCGGGCCGCAAGTCAGTTCGCTCTGGGCGTGGCCGGTGGAGCGGCGAAGCAGTGCGCGAATCCGCGCCAGCACTTCTTCGAGGTGGAAAGGCTTGGCAACGTAATCGTCGGCGCCGGCATCGAAACCCTGCACCTTGTCGCTCCAGCGGTCGCGCGCGGTGAGGATGAGCACGGGCATCACCCGCTTGTTGCGCCGCCAGGACTCCAGCACCGAAATGCCGTCCATTTTCGGCAAGCCGATGTCTAGCACGACGGCGTCGTAAGGCTCGTTCTCGCCGAGAAAATGCCCTTCCTCGCCGTCGAAGGCGCGGTCCACCACGTAGCCGGCGTCGCTCAGGGCGGCGGTCAGTTGGCGGTTGAGGTCGGGGTCATCTTCGACAACGAGAAGGCGCAAGGCGGTCTCCGGGCATCCTGAGTGAACAGGCTCAAGATGACCCGCACAGGCGTGAATGGCAAATGAATGCACCTGCCCGGAAACATTTACATTTTGTCAGGAGTAAAGAACCGGGGCCTGCTATGGGCTGGAGGCATCGCGCGGGCCTCAGCCCAGGCGGCCGCCGTTTTTGGCGGGCGGCCGCTCGTTCGACCTGATGAAGTGGACACCCATCTGGTCACCGTTGACCCACGCCATCTTGCAGCGCCGGAAAGCCACCCCGGTCGAGGACAGCGCCAGGAAGAATTCGTCGAGGTTGAGACCGCTCAACGATTTTTCGAATTGAAGCAGCGCCCCCTCCTCCGACACGTCGAGGATGTTGCAGGCTCGAAACCATGAACCATCAATCGCGATGATCCTCATGGCGAAGCCTTTGCCAAACTGAATCCGTTCGGCTTTGCGCCTTTGTTTTTGCTCCATCCCCAATACCAATGCGCTCGGATGACATCGGCCAATCCATAAAATGTGAAATTGAAAAATCGCTTAAATGGTACGTTTCTGACCGGGTATTCGCGTCACGAAGCGGTGTTTGCCGCACCCTTTTCACAATGGCGCGGCAATTATGGTGCCCCAATACCACGGCACACAAACGGACACTGTCAGGTCGTGGTGGCGCCATCGTCGGGTGGCAGAGGCTTCAGGAATTCATCGGTCGCCGCATTGATCTGCGCCAGCGTGGCGTCGATCTGCTCCTGCGTCGCGTTGGTGCCCTGAATGAGTCCAGCAATCGCCTGCACATACGGCAGAGACGATATAACGCCCTGTTGAATGGCAGGCGCGGCCTTGACGATGGCGCTCACGATCGCTTCCGCGATCGCGACGCCGGCTTCGATCTGTGCTGCGGTGACCATGTCAGTTCGCTCCTGAGGCAAGGACGGCCTGAACGTCGTTCAACGCCACCTGTGCGGCGGCCACGACATTCATCACGTCGAGAGTGGGATAGGCCTTCTGAAACGCGACCATGTTGTTCACCGCCAGCCGCGCGCGGCTCATCGCGTTTTGCAGGTTCACGATCACCGAGCGCCTGGCGCAGATGTTCGTGGCACTCGGGCGCGTGCCGGTCCTGCACAAAGGCAGCGCCTTGTAGGCGTTCGCGGCGTTGACGGCGATGCCGTAGGCGTTCTCGATGCCGTAGACCGTGTTCAGCGACACGGCGTTCGAGATGTCGAGAGACGGCAGTGTGGTCTGGCAGCCCGCAAGCGCGAGGCCGCAGATCATCGCCGCCAAAGCAAAAAGCTTTCGCATGGGTGATCCTTTCAGGTGTTGGAAACGTTGCCGGTCGCGGGACTGACGACAGGCGTATCGATCCTGGCGGCGTGCGGCCGTGGTGGCTTTGGTGCCGTACTTCACCCACACGCCCCATCCGGCGGTGAAGATCGCGCCGAGGGCGCCGATCACGGTCGTCACCTCATCGGACGACATGTAGCCCCTGGCAACGATGGGGCCGAAGGCGAGAAGCAGCGCATAGCGGATGAGCTGCCAGATCGTGTCTGACGTCATGGTTCACCTGTGATTTGAAATTTGCGCGAAGCCGTCGCGCAGCGGAGGAACGGGAGTCCGGGAGCGGTGTTAATCCACCGACAAGGAGCGCGCCGATGTCAGAGCCGAACAAGGACGCGGACCGCAAGCAGCCCGTGACGAAAGAAGAGCAATCTCCGAAACGGGAGAAGCACGAAACCGAAAGCGGGAAGATCCCGCCTCAACTCAAGAACGGCACGCCCGCGCGCGAGACCCGCAAAGACTAGGAATGCGCGAGCGCCAGCGCGGCCTTCACGTCGCCCGCGAACATCAGTCCTTCCGCCTTGCGGCGGCGTGTCAGCCCCGCGAGCACCCGGCCGCCTGCCCTGTTCCACTTCGCCAGTTCACCCGGTACCGCACGCTTCTGTCCAGCGTTGAGCTTCTTCCACAGCGTCGCGCGCGCAGGGCCGCCGGTGTTGAACGCCCACGACACCAGCGCGTCGAACTCATGCTGTTCAAGCGGGAGGTGACAAAGATCGTGGACGTGGCGCTCGAACGTCATCATGTCGCCCGCCAACGCCGCATCGCATTCCGCGCGAGACCATAGCGCACCCGGCGCAAAACGCGGCAAATGATGATTGGTATGCCCCCAGCCGATAGTGAGCACGCCTGCGGCATCCCTGTAAGCGGCGAAGACACTTCTTTGGCCGGGCACGGCCTTCATGCAGCTTTCGAACGCGCGCACGAGTTCAAGCCCAGCCTGACCCATGCGCAAGGGTTCGGCCGCGGCCGCTAAAGCTGCGTTGTGCATTGGATTTTCCTAAGATTTCAGATTTGCGCGATGATGGGAGGCGCGATAAAATCCAGCCTTTACTCAGACTTTTTCACACTCAGACTTTTTCAGATGGACCGGTTTAAACGCGAACGCCGCGCCGACCTTTGGAAATTGATTTGCGGCATAGCCGTTGGATTGGCTATTGGTGCGGCTGGGCTGATGATCGCCGGGCTGGCCGTCTATTTCTATTTTCCCAACCTGCTAACGAGGTGAGTGGCGCTTCTGGCGCTGCGTCGGGCATTGGATTTGTCCTTGGGTGGGGGTAGAATCTCGCCTCTTGGGAGAAGCAACGAATGAACGCAAGCGCCGAAACATCTGCGACATTTTTCGAAAAACGCGCGGAAGAAAATGCAAACTATCCGTCTCAATTGGTGACAGGCCTAAGCCCAAAGACCATCGAGACGTTTGCGAAATTCAACTGCAAGAGATTTGCGGAGTTCGGCGTCAATCTCGGAATAACAACTCTAGAAATCGCCAAGCATCTGAACGGCAACGGCGAAATCTATCTGTTCGATTACCAGTACAACGTCGATTATGTCGCTAACCTTCTCAAGTCGAATGGCTTTGAAAACGTCCATCGCTTCGGATCAAGCGCGAAGCTGTTGGATAGTTACAACTGGCCCCTATCCGAACTTCTTGCAAAGCAAAGTGGGCCGCTATTCGATTATTGCTTTATCGATGGAGCGCACACATGGAACGTCGATGCTCTGACATTTTTCTTGTGCGACCGACTGCTTGAAGCCGGCGGGTTTATGGACTTCGACGACTATAATTGGAGTCTCGCTTCTTCCCAGACGCTGGCCCCGCATCTATTCCCAAAAACTGCAGAATTTTATACGGACGAGCAGATTAAAGACCAGCAGGTCAAACGAGTCGTTGATATTCTAGTAAAGACTAATCCTCGCTATGAGGAGGTCGTTGCAGATAAAGTTTATAGAAAGATCAAAAGCGACGACTAGTTTAGATTTCAAATTACCTCACTCGCCTTGCTCTGATGTATCCGTAACCCGTGAATGTTCCACCGGTAAAATCCACCCTCGCCACGAGGTTGGTTGATTGTCTTCGACAAACCTTCATGCTGGCCTCAAAGGCCCGGACCAGCTCAAGCCCGGCCGTGCCCATGCGTAAGGGCTCCGAAGCCGGGACGGCAACGGCGGTGTTTCGCATTGGATTTTCCTGGATGTTCGCCCTCCGCAATGCGGAGAGCATCTACTTCCGAATATCGAATACCAAAATGTCCGACGATATTATTTCGTCAGATGCAAGATAGCCCCGCTCAACATGGATCGGCTTATAGTTCGAAAAGAGCGCCGTATAAAATTTCTTGTCTGGCATGCCCCGAGAAGGCGACAGGGTTACATACGGATCGAAGTAGCGCTTAAAGCTGGAGCTGGAAACGACAATATGAGTTATTCCCTGCTCTCGAAGGCTTTCAGGCGTATTTCCTTTTGGCAGATTCCAAGAATGATCTGAAATCTTTTGTGGAATCGACTTCTGTAACCCAGCATAGAAATCTGCAGCAATCACAGAATCCGTTGGTAGATTCGTCCTGACCCACTCAGTCGTTCGATCTCGCGGATTACTTCTTAAGGCAGAGACGATTTTCCAAGTTTGGAATGTGCTGAGTATTCCGGCAACGCTCAGGACAAGAATCAAAGCTCTTTGCACGAGCGAACTGGACGCACCCTCGCATAGCTTTGCTGAGAACCAGACCGCGCCCACGAGCGTGAGAGCAATCGCGGGCATGGCGTAGCGGACAAACGAAACGGCCGAAAGCTGAACAGTAAAAAGCCAAAGGATCGGCGTTAGCAAAACCACCCCGTCCATTAGAGTAAGCTTTTTTAGGCTTGAAACACCTCCAATTATAAAAAGGATCAGCGCGAGAAGTGAAACATTCTCAAAGTAATGGATTAACGTCCTTGGCGAAGTTGGACCCCACCTCAGTCCGTTATGTTCTGTTGCGACATGGATGGCTTCGTATTTAAAGCCTTCATAAATGCTACCTTCGGCCAAGAACGCTGGATAGTTCATCGCACAGAAGAACACTATCGAGCTTAGAGTCGCAGCAAGGATATTCGAGACGCTCGCCCGCGATCTGATAAATACAAATGCCGCGGGGATTGCCATTAGAACACCGACATATTTTGAGGCACAGGCCGCTCCAACTGCCACACCAACCAAAATACTGCTCCATATGGATTGGTCTCTCTCGTAACGCTGCATCGAAAGCATAGAAATCGCGATGCCCATCAACAACACCGCGTCTTCCTTAAAATAATGGCCGCTGACAAAAACGGTCGGAGATAACGCGATCAGGATCCCGGCCAAAAGACCAAAAATTATTCCAAACCGATTGAAGACGAACAGCGCAAAAGCACAACACGCGACCGCGATGCTTGCTGCTGAGACAATTCTTCCAGAGATGATAACAGACCCCATGGAAGAGATTGAAAACACCCCGTCGACAGCCGACACCAACTGCAGCATAAGCTGTGGATGTCGAAAATTAAAACGATCGCTGTGAAGCTGAAGATATTTTCCGTATTCGTCAGGATGCCAATTAATCGGAAAATCAATCCGATAGAGGTATATCAGGAGGACTAATATAAAGAGTCCAGATATAGCCAGCAAACAATTTCGCGATTGCAATTTAGTGCCCACCCACAAAACGAAACGTCTGCAACTTATCAGAATAATAATTCGTAAGCCAACTCAACTCTGCCAGCCATTTGTAGACATCGTGCCGTTCGAATTTCCTGGGAAGAACGTAGATGCAGTACCGCCTCCGAACGAGTTCAAGCCACCAGAGCCAGAGACGTCATAACGCTTGCCGGTTGCACTTCCAGAGAACGTCCAGTTGAACATCGTGAACACGCCCGTACTCTCGATTGAGAACGTGGCGGCAGAAAAAGCAGGCGTTCCGGTCAGGGTGCAAGCAATAGACCCACCAGAAACTAACCCGCCTTGTTGCGCACGGACGTGATACTGCGCACCACCATTGATAGTATACGCAGAAGTGATGGATACCAAACTATTGCGATTTGCGTTTATCTGAGCCCCAGCACACGCTCCAAACTGCATCCCGGCGCCCAGCGTAATGTTTGATCCGGCCCCAGCGGCGGAAATGCCGTCGCCAGATGTTGTTGTTTGAAGCTTCAGACCCGACAAGGCCAGATTGATAGGAGATGTGACTGAAATCGCTGCGGACGATGTTGTTGAGATAATCACATTGCCCGGAGTGGCTGTGTTGCCGATATATGCGACGTTTCCGCCGACCGGAGAAACCGAAACCTTCAATCCCGTTGTATATGTGCCGTCCGCCAATTGGACAGTTACAGTAAAGCCTCCGAGGTCCAGCATACAGATCGCGCTGTAGGATTTTTGAATCGTCTTGAACGCCCGCCCTGACCCACTCGCGAGACCGTCGTTAGAATCGTTGCCATTCGTCGCATCGACATAATATGTACGGTTGGCGGTGAGGAGCTCTCGCGCGCCGCCCGATGGAAACGACACCCGCCCCGTCGTGCGGTCGAACTTGAGTGCGTCGCGCCATAAGGTGCCGTCCGCGCTGACCTTGAGATGGAAATCGTCGTCACCGGTGAGGCCGAATTCGGCGCGGCCGGAGAACGCATCCGAGAATACAACGGACGACGTATTTCCCTCTTCTGACTTCGACAATTGCAACCGGACATCGCCTGTGCCGCCATCCGCTGTCTCGATTGCGTTGAGCAACGCATCGTTGGAGCGAACGGTGAGAAGATTCGATTCCGCAACTTCCGTATTGATCCCCATGGATGGAACGTTATCCAGCGAGGTGGCTGCGGCCGTCACCGGCATCCATGCGGTGCCGTCGAACACCAGCAGCGCAGCGTCGGCGATCGACCACACGCACCATCCGGCTTTCGGCGCGAGAAACCGCCACGCATTGGTTTCCCACGTCGCCACCGTATCGCCCTGCCCGGCCCATGTGCCGGTCGCACCGCTCGCGACGATGTAACGCTCGCCGTCCGCCGGCGACGATGGCGGCGTGGTCAGCGCGCTATCGAGCACCGCGATCTGGATCGCATCATCCAGAATCCGCAGGGCTTCATTGTGCGTGACGTGTTTCTGCGCCTGGCTGCCGTCGATGAACGGCAAGCCAAGATTGGCTGTCTCTGTCATGTGACCTCAAAGCGCGAATGTGGATTTTGCGGGATGGCCGCGCCCGACCGTGCCGGACAACTGAAAGACGCGGACCGCGAGGCTTGTCTGCGGCCCGCCGAAATCGGTGGCTTCATCCGCCGCGACGTAGATTGCCGCAGGCACGCTCACGGAAAGCGTACGCTTCACACTGCTGCCCGACATGATGTCGATCTCATAAGCTTCAACATCCTCGCCGAGCGGCACCTCGACGCTCCAGGCATCGCCGTCCTTGCGGGTGCGCCGGATCCAGGAGATCGCAACATTGCCGTCATCGTCGCGCGCGGCATGCAGATGCACCGGCGACAGCGGCATCAAGGCGGTTGCTTGCGGCATCAGCGTCATCGCCAGCGCCGAGGGATCATCATGGCTGCGGCCGGTGGCGACGATCCGCAGATCGCTCGCCCGATCCAGCGCGCCGATGCCGCGCGCGATCTCGATCAGATGTTCGTCGAGCAGCACGAACGGCGCGCCAGCGGGCAGCGGCGAAGCGATGGCGTATTCGCTGCCCGCCTGTCCGCGCAACAGGCGACTCAGGCCATATGTTTTCTTGTCAACGAGGTCGGCCTGCGCGAACTGGATCACTTCCCACACGCCATCCGCATTCATTACCGCCGCTGCATTGCCACCGTTGAGCACATTGGCGCCCGCGAGCGATGTCAGCGCGCCGCCATAAAGCCGCACGCGCACCTCGCTGCCGCGATCCCAGCACGCAACCGGCCCTGCCGGGAGCGCATCGAGCGTCTCGCCCATCACGGATGGAACGAACACCGTCGCCGCGCGCTCGAAACTCAAACCGTCCGCCGAGCGCCAGATCGTCACCGAGCCCGGCCACGGGCTTGCGAACACCGCGAGCCTTGTGAGCACCGGCGGATCGGATGAATCGAGCATCGGCAGGTCGAGCGCGAGCGCCTGGACCGGGCCGAGCGCGGGCGGAATCATCGGCGCACTCTGGCGCGGTTGCGGCAACGGCACGTTGAAGATGTCGGGATCGATGCTTCGCGCGCTGACCTGGCGCTGGTCGGTATCGACCAATTCACCGATCTCGTAAAGCCGACGCCTGCCTTTGAGGGTGACGCCGATGACATCGCCCGGCGTCAGAGCGAGATGCTCCATGCCGAGCGCGAACGAAATGCTCTCGCGACCCGCCCACAGATCCTGCAGCCAGATGTCGGCGCGCCGTGTCGCCGCCGCATCATTGGTGATGACGGCCAAATCCGAATGCAGCCCCCGGCTCGCACCGCCGACCAGCCGCCGCGAGGTGACGGCGGCCCGGCGGTAGTCCACCGAGGCATCGGTGTAGCCGAAGCTGACCTCGCGCGGCAATTCGGTTTCCTGCGTGCGCGTCAGCTTCGTCGGCGCATCCTTCTCCGGATCGACAAACAGGTCCTCGGAAATCTCCATCACCGGCGCGCCACCGCGCGGCACGAATTTCAGATCGCGCCCCATCGCCGCCGCATCGAAGGCATAGGCGGTCGCGAGCGGCTCGATCATCGCGCGCGGCGCCATCGGCCGGTCTACCACATAGCCATCGCAAGCGTCGCGCAGCGACGACGCATCGACATCCTCGATCGACGCATCGCTTAGCAACGTCGCGACGGTGGCATCGAGCGGCGCGCCGCCGAGCCGGCCGGTCAGCCAGTGCCCGGTCCGCCAGTTCGGCGCGTCGCTCCAGACATCGCCCGCGAGCGGAAACACCGGGTACGGCCGCGCGTCCCAGGTCCACAGATGGATGCCGGAAACGTCGATCATCGGCCCGCCATAGACAGGCGAAACCGGATTGTGCGTCTCGTCACCGCCGAAGGCGGGATCGAACGCACCGAGCACCGCTTCCAGCATCCGGCGCTGGATCAGATCGTCGCGCTGACCGTTCGAAAAATACGGCACGTTGCCATCGGAGGATTTCGCGTCGGGAAACACGCTCGGCTGGTTCGCGCCCTTGTCCACCGCCGGGCAACCGATCTCCGTCAACCAGACCGGCTTGCTCGCGGGCACCCACGCCGTCGCGGTCCCAAGCTCCGCGCCACCGACGCGCTCATGATGCGCGCTGCTCCACCAGCTCCAGATGTCCTTGGCGCGGAAAACCCACGGCTTGCCGATGCCATCGGTGATGGAACTGCGCGCCTGCGTTGCGCGTGCGGCGTCGTCGGCATAATACCAGTCGTAGGCTTCGCCGCTTTGCAGGCGGCTCTTCAGATAGTCACGCTCGTAGATCGTTGCGGCATCCGCCGCATCGAGATGCCCCGCCTCATCGCGCCAGTCGGACAGCGGCGCGTAGTAATCGATTCCGACCGCATCGATGGCGGATGACGCCCACAGCGCATCCAGCGGAAATCGCACTTCGGACGCATCGGGCGTCACCACGTCGGATCCGTATTCGGTCCAGTCCGCGCCATATGTAACGAGCGTCGATCCGACGATCGCTTTCACGTCCGCCGCTAATGTCGCGAGCGCCGCCACCGCGGGGTAGACACCGGCGCCGGAACGCACGCGCGTCAGAGCTTTCAATTCGGAGCCGATCAGAAAAGCATCCACACCGCCACAGGACGCCGCGAGCGAGGCGTAGTGCAGGATCATGCGGCGATAATTCCAGCCGCTGACGCCGCCGCCGGAAAAGAACGCCGCGACCTGCGTGGCCGCATCCGCCGTGCCCTGCGGCGAACCGCTCACGTCCGGCGCGGGATCGCAGGTGATGCGCCCGCGCCACGGATAGGCCGGCTGCGACAACGCGCTGCTCCAGGGATCAGGCAGCGCATTGCCGGGCGGGATGTCCATCATCAGGAACGGATACAGAGTGACCTTGAGGCCGCGCGCCTTCAGTTCCGCGATCAGATGCCTCACGCTGTCGTCGGACGGCGTTCCTCCGTAGGACGGCACGCCGTCGATGCTGGAGACGAGATAGGCATCCGGCCGCGTCACACCCGCGACCGACCATGCGCCGCCCGACGTCACCTTGATCGCATTGTCGATACCCGGCCTGACTTTGCATTCGCCCGCGCGCAGATCGCTGCCGAACCACGCGACCACGATGGCGACGCGTTCGAGATTGAGACACGTCGCCTGCAGATCGTCGAGCGAGGCCATCACATCGGACGACGCGGTCGTCACATGACGGTTTTCAGGCGCGGACTGGCCGGGGCCGAGCACGCGCACCACGGCGGACGTCTCGTAGCCAAATTCGGTGGAGCCCGGAATGAGCGTCACTGCGCGCGCCATGCGTTCAAGCTGACCCACGGGCCGGACGATCTCGAACGACAATTGCGGAATGCGGTTGCCGAAATCCGCCAGCGGCAAACGCTCGAACACCACATAAGCGAGGCCGCGATAAGACGGCGCGTTGTCCGCGCCCTCCTTCGCCACGATCAGATCGTCCGGTAACTGGTCCTCACCGCCACGATGCACGCGCAACGTCAGCGTCGAGGTGTCGAGCAAATCACCATCGGCCCAGATGCGGCCGACGCTGCCGATCTCGCCCTCGCACAGGCCGACGGCGAAATTGGCGTAATAGGAATAGGTTGTTGTGGTCGTCGTCGCCGTCGCACCACCGAGCCCGCCTTTGCCGCCGCTGGTCTGACTGCTGGTGGAAACAACCTCCTCCAGCCGCGTCGCCCAGATCACCTGCCCCGACAGCCGTGCCCGGCCATAGAGACGCGGGATCGGCGCGCCTTCGGTCGAGGCCATCACGTCGAGATCGGCAAGGCGCGGCCCGGTCACGCTGCGCACGGTCGAGCCGAACAGCGCCTGGTCGATCATGTTGCCCGCGAGCGCGCCCACGATGCGCCCCGCGATGGCACCCGCAGGGCCGAACACCGCACCGGCCGCGCCTCCTGCGACGGAAAGAACCAGCGCCGCCATTATTCGATGACTCCCGGAAAACGAAACGCATAAGCAAGATGCCGCCGCCACCATGGCGTGAGCGCGACCTCGCACACGACCGCGCCGTCATGGGCGTGGACCATGGTGCCCTCGCCGCTGGCGATGGCGATATGCTTGGCGACGAAACCCTCGCGCCAGCGAAACAGCAGCACGTCGCCCGCACCGATGTCGCCGGGCTCAACCTTGATGAGATGCCGCAACGCCGCCTGCGCCAGCGTTTCCTCGCCATGCGCCTCCGCCCAATCCGGCGCGTAAGGTGGCGGCAACTCCGGCTCATCGCCGATGCAGTTGCGCCAGACGCCGCGCACGAGACCAAGGCAATCGCAACCCACCCCCTTCAGCGAGCCTTGATGACGATAGCGCGTGCCGATCCAGCTCCGCGCCTCCGTCACGATGGCGGCGCGGGTCAGACGAGATGTCATGGCCTGATCCATCAAGAATTGAGCGAACCGCCGTCATTGTTGGCGGATGCATCGGCCCCCGCGATGACGAAATCGTTGCCGGGAATGTGCGGGAAGCCGCGAAAGTTGATGCTGTTGGCGAAGCGATCGCGGCAGGTTTCGAACCGCTTGTCGCAACCGGCAGTGATGGTGAAGGCATCGCCCTCGCCGATCGCCTCGCTCATCGCCTGCCACAGCGTGAGTTGCACTTCGCCGCCGACGACACGATGCTCCTTGATCTCGACAGCAAGACCGCTGTTCGCACCGCTGGTCCATGTCAGGCATCCGGCGGTGAAAATTCCCTCTGCGAAATCGCCGAGACCTTCCACCGCGATGGTGGATGCGCCCAGCTGGCGCGACACTATGCCAGCACCATTCATTCCCGCCGCCGCGAGCGCGATCTTGCAACGCGCATCTCCAAGGTCTGCGGTGCAACGTGCCGTGTAGAGCCGGCCGCTCTCCTGCGAGAGCTTGTCGGCGAGCCCGCGCAGTTCGGCGCTGAACGCCTCGCCCTCGCGCTTCACCTCGCCGAGCGTCGCGCGTGTCAACAGCACACTCAAACTCACGTCGCTCCAGTCCACCAGCCAGGTATCGACCTGCGCGGCGTCGAAACGTCCGGCGGCGAGGTCTGCTTCCGTCAATGAGTCCGCCGCCAGCGCGCCGGAAATCTCCGCGCCGTCGATCGACAGATCGAAGCGGCTCGTGGCCTCCGACGCGCCGAATCCGGTGCCGGCACGGCATGTCACGCCGTCGATGACGAGATCGCCATCGTGTTCGGTGAAGCCCTGCACCACGCCGTCACGGCGCGTCACGATCCAGCAGCGCGCCAGCGTGGTGACACCGCCGTCGAGCTTCGCCTGCAGCGCGGAGGGAATCGCTCTCATGGCTTGATCTCCACGAGCGGAATTTTCGGAATGGCGCCCGCGGCGAACGCCGACAGATCGACCTCGAGATAGTCGGTATCGAACCGCACGGGCACATCGAACAGAAAGCCTGCCGTCACCGCCGCGCCGGAAGGCGGAATATGCCCGGGCAGAAACGTGACGATGCCGGTGGTGGTATCGCAGGTGAAATTGATGTTCGCCGCCGCTTCGACGCCCGCCACCGCCACGCGCACGCTGCCCGGCACCGGTTTCTCGATCGGCCGCGCATAAGGCGCGTAGCTCGTGCCGTAGGTTTTCGTCAGTTGAAACTGCGCCTGCGCGCCGTCGCCCGCGCCCAGCATCTGGTCGAGCGGCGTTGGCGTATCGGTTGCCGAGGAATGATCGAGCCGGTCGCGCCAGCGGAAGCCATAGAGCTGTCCGCGCCGCTCCTCGAAGAACGCCACCACCTGTTGCAAGGCAGTGAGCGTCTTCACGCCGTAGCCCGCATCGTAACGCCGGCGCGAGTGCGCCCAGCGCGCGTTGCGCTGCTCGCGTCCGGAACCGAACGCGACGATCTCAGTGCGCCGCTCCGGCCCGCCCGCGCTTTTCAGCGCGATGTCGAGCGGAAACAGGATTTCGTGAAAAGATGTCATCGAACTCCCCGCGCCTACAAACTGCGCTGGCCGCGCGCAACCGCGCGCGCGATCTGCCCGGTGATGTAGCTTTCCGAGCGGCGGAAGCTGCCGGGGTCCGGCGTCGCGATCTGCACCGTGATATGATTGACGCCGCCGCCCGCGCCCGCGACGCCAAGACGTCCATCAGGCCCGCGTCTGAGCGGCATGATCGCTTCCGGCCCCGCTTCGCCCGCAAGACCGACACCGCCCTGCATCAGCGGAAAGTAAGTCGGCGTGCCGATCACGCCGCCGGAGGCGAACGGCTTCACCGCACCGCTGGCCGCCGCGACCGCCGTGCTGGCTGCGCCCGTCCCGGTCAGCCCCGAGAACAGACTCTCAATACCGCCGGCAATCGCGTTCTGCACCGGTTTCAGCGCGAGATTGAGAGACAGACTGGAAAGCCGCAGCGCCAGCGACTTCAGCACGGTGTCGAACTGCTTGCCGCCGGTGACGGAGACGGCGAACGCATTGGTCATCGCCCGCGAAAATGAATTCGCGCTCAGTTCGAGATCGCGCACCCGCAGCGTCAGGCTGTCCGCGACCTGCGACGTCTCATCGAAGCCCGTGGACGTGTCGCTCATGGCCTCACCTCTCTGCGATCCGGAAATTTCTGCATCAGTTCATCGAGCGCCGCGCGATCGATCGGCTCCGGCGCCGATCCGCGCACCGCACGGATCGCAAGTGCCAGTTCGCGCGGCGTCATTGTCCAGAATTGCGCGGGCGGCAGCCGCAACACGCCAAGCCCGAAGCCGATCGCTTCGGCCCAGGGAAACGGCTTCATCGCTCATGCGCCTTCGAATGTCGCTGCGATCAGATTAGCGGCGATGCGAACATAACCCGTGACCCCACCCTCGACCCGCAAGGCCGCCACCTCGTCGTCGGTCACGCTCTCGCCAGCGCCGCGCAACCCGGCCGCGATGATGCGGACAAGATCCCGCGCCGACAGCCGCCCGGTGCCGAAGCGTTCCGCCAGCGCCATCAGGTCGTCGGCGCCGAATACGCTTTCGAGTTCGGCCAGCGCGCCGAGCGTCAGCACCAGCGTGCGTTGCATGCCGCCGAGCGAGGCTTCGATCTCGCCGCGATGAAAATTCGCCATGGCGATAAACTCCTAAAGCGCGGTGAAGGTCAGCGCGCCCGCGGATTCGAGCCCGAGGTCGAACGTCACCTCGCCATTGTGCTCGCCGGAGAATTCCAGGCTGGAAATCTGGAACGGCCCTTCGATGGTGCCGAAATCCGGTACCACGACCTGGCACGCGTTGATCGTGCCGTCGAAGAACGCCTCTCGCACCAGCTCGTCGGACGCCGCGTCCTTGAACAGCCCGCGCCCGGAAATCGAGGCGCGCTTGACGCCCGCGCCTTCCAGCAGTTCGCGCCAGCGGTCGACCGACTCCGCATGCGTCACGTCCACCGTCTCGGCGTTGAACGCGATCTTGCGGCTTCGCAGGCCCGCGACCGTGACGTAGTCGGTGCCGTCGTTCATTTTCAGGAGCAAGTCCTTGCCCTTTTGCGCGCCCATCATGCACTCCATCGAAAATTGAAACTGGTCGTCATGCCCGCGCTTGTCGCAGGCATCCACGTCTTTTTGGATTCTGAAAAGGCGTGGATGGCCGGAACAAGTCCGGCCATGACGAGATTTATTCAGCCGGTTCGGTCACCGCGCGGAAGCGCACCAGCGCGTGATAGGTCTTGCCGTCGTTCTCGCGGCGGATGTCGGCCAGCGAGAACCGCAGATTGACGAGGCGGTTCTCCTGCAGCGACAGCGGCGCGTCGTCGAGCGCCTGCAACAGCGCGCCCGTGATCATATGCGCCTCGCGATGCCCGCCCTGCCGCGACCAGGCATGAAGCGTCAGTTGATGCTCCTGCGTCTCGCCGCCGTCGCCGGACGAATCCATCAGTCGCGCCTCGCCGAGCGTCACATACGGAAACGCCACATTGCGCGGCGGCTCGTCATAGATGCGGTTGTTGCCCAGCACGGCTGCAAGTCCGCTGTCGCCGCGCAAGGCGGTGTGAATCGCGGCGCGCAACGCCACATTGGATGGAGTCATGATGAACTTTCGGATTTCATAAACCAAACAAATCGCCGTCATTGCGAGGAGCCATTAGCGCGTTTACGCGCGTCTTCAACGCCCTATGGCGACGAAGCAATCCAGCTTCACAAATAACTATTCTGGATTGCTTCGCTTCGCTCGCAATGACAAAAAGATTCACACAATACGAAGTTGCGCGTCGATCTCGATGTAACGGCGATCGCCGGAGTTCCGGATCGCGACGATCTCGTAGACCTTTGCGCCCTCCACCATCCAGTGTGGCAGCGTGAGGCTGAAATTCGCGCGCATGGTGATGCGATAGGTTTGCGTAGCGCCGCTTGCATCCGCCTCCACGCCTGGCCGCGCAGACAATGGCGTAATTTTCGCCCACGCGTTGCCGTAAGACGACCATGCACGCGTGACGCCACCCTGATCGTCCGGCGTCTCGACCGGCTGCTGCAAGACAAGCCGCGTCCTCAATTGCCCCGGATCGATCATAGCGACAGCACCCGATGCGAAGCGATCAGCGCGTTGACGCTCGGCGGCATCACCGCGATGCTGGCGCCGATGGCGATCAGCCCGCGATTGTCGTACCAGTGCGCGACCAGCATCCGCAGCGCCTGCATCAAGGCCTGTGGCACGTCGCTGCCCGCGTCGCCAAATCCCACGACAACATCGATCTCGATCCCCGCCGCGGCGCGCCCCGGCTGCGGCAACGAACAGGCGCGCATCGCGATTACATTCCGCGCGGAATCGAGCACGAAATTCTCCGGATCGACGGTGTGCGCCGCGCCCGCCTCGTCATAGACGCGCGCGGCGGTGATCGCCGACAGCGGAGCGAGTTTCGGCTTGATGCGTCCATCCGGCGGCCAGCCGTCCAGCACCAGCCGCCAGGTCTGCGTCAGCAGCGCGCAGCGGCCCATTGCCTTGACATGGCTGCGCGCCGCCGCGATCAGGCTGGCGATCAGCACATCGTCGTCATCGGTTTCGACGCGCAGATACGCCTTGGCGTCAGCGACCGAGAGCGGCTCGGTCTCCGGCGGTGTCAGAAGAATGGCAGCCATCGGCTCACTTCTCTTTCAGTTGACAAAACCCT
>Ga0182735_1001227_pt1 | contig 17560 bp, 18 predicted proteins | sample eDN5th30CKraftMG_FD_128524 | JGI IMG/M metagenome (GOLD analysis project Ga0182735, IMG submission 128524) | Enriched Miracle-Growth compost microbial communities from Emeryville, California, USA - eDNA 5th pass 30_C Kraft MG (version 2) (version 2) ... | reverse complement strand
TGATGCGCTCGACTGTCTTCTGCGCCCGTTCGATGTTTGGCGGCTCTGCGTTCAGCCAACGCTGGCAGGCGTGCGAGTTGGCGACAACGGCAGCCAATGGCTGGTTCACCTCATGGGCAATTGAGGCAGATAGTTCCGCGAGACTCGCCGCCTGGCTCGCGCGGGCAAGTCTTTCCTGGGCAAGGCGTAGTTCTTCCTGCGCCCTCACCTGATCCTCAATGTCGAAACAGACGCCGTTCCACTGCACGATTGCGCCCTCGGCGTTACGCATCGCCGCGGTCCGCGTCTCGACCCAACGATATTCGCCATCGGAACGTCGCAGGCGATGCTGCAGGGCGTAGGGCTCGCCTGTGGCGAGCGAATGGCCGTACCGCTCTTTGACAACCGACAGGTCATCGGGATGGATGATGGCATCCAGAGTGCCGATCAGCCGCGACCGTGCCCCTTCATCCTTATCCTCCAGATTGAAACCGAGAAATTCGCGAAGCTGCTGGCTGCGATAAATAGGCCTGCCATCGGGGGCGGCGCAGTAGATCAGGGCGGGCAGCGTCTCTATGAGTTGACGAAGGGAGCGTTCGCTTTCCCGCAACGCATCCTCGGCATGCACCTGATCGTCTATATCATGGCAAAGGCCGTACCACTGAACGATACCGCCGTCTTCATTGCGCGTTGGCTCGGCGCGGCTCGACATCCAGTGATAGACACCGTCTGCGCGCCGCAGTCGATAGCGCATGGCAAACCGCTCGCCGCTGGCGAGAGAACGGTTGAGAGCGCTCCTGAATTCGGCAGCATCGTCCGGATGAACCGTGGCGATGAGCCTGTCCAGTCGGCTCATTTCGGGTTGGTCCATGTCCGCCACGTCCATGCCGAGGAAGTCGGCCATGCGCCTGTTGAAGAAGGTCGGCTCGCCATCGGGGCTCAACCGCCATAGATGGCTGGGCACCATGTCGATGAGCTGCGACAGTTCCCGCTGCCTTTCGCGTAACGCCGCCTCCGTCTTCTTGTAGACGTCGATGTCTATGCCGACGCCGTACCATCCGGTGATCCGCCCCTGGGTATCGTAGGTCGGCCGGGCGGCGAACCGGTGCGAGACCCATTGACCGGTGGTACGCAGCACGCGCCATTCATGATGGAAGTACTCGCCCGTGCGCAGGCAGTGGCGCAGGGCGGCGGCGGCGGCTTCATAGTCGTCGGGATGCACGCTCCTTTTCCAGCCGAGATCGCCGCCGTCGAGGAAGCTGTTTGCGCTCAGCGGCTCGTTGAGGTCCTCAAGGGTGAGCGCAATAGAAGTCTGGGCGATCGGCGTGGCATAGGTGAACGTCCCGGACGGATCGAACGCGAAGGCGGCACCGAACAAGCCCTCGACAGCTCTGGCCCCACGCACGGCCTCAACCGTTTCATCGGGCGTATCGGACGTGGTCCATCTTTCGCCTGGCTTGGACACCATGGGCTCTACATCGACGCTGACGGCGTATCCCGGCTCGGCGCGCAGTTCCGCCCAGCGATAGCTGCCGTCAGCCTGGCGCCGCCGGTAGCTGACAACCTGGGGAATGCCGTGCCAGAACGCGCGCGCCATCGCCTGTTCCGTCGCAGGCCTGTCGTGGGGATGGACGAGGTTCAGCGGCGGAGCGTCGGAAGCAACGTGGTGCACCGAGACATCGGGAGGCCGGTCAGCGCCGCTCGTCGAAACGCCGGCGTCGATCACCGTCCCATACCATCCCAGTATCCGGCCGTGACCGTTATGCAGGGGCTGTCCCGTGCTCCGGCCCCAGCCATAGGCGCCATTCGCCAGCAACATGCGATGCTCGACATTGTAGGGTTCGCCGGAGCGAAGGCTGTGGCGCCACGCCGCCGCAGCAGCCTCGTAGTCGTCCGGATGGATCACCCGCTTCCATCCCAGGGAACCTTCTTCCGGAGGCGTGTTGAGTTCGTCCAGGCTCAGGTTCAGGAACGTGAGAGCGTCGGGCGTCACATACATGAATCTGCCGTCCGCATCGGTCGCCCAGGCGTTGCCCACGACGCTTTCGACGATTTTCGCTGCCCGCAGGATTTCGGCGTCTGAACCGGATGCTAACGTCATCGGCTGGTCCTCCTCGCGGCCATACCAGACGGTGGCCGCGTCAGGTTCGAGCGTAGCATTTCTCGTCGGTTTCGGGTGTTGCCAATTCATCGTCGCAGGCTACAACCGACACTGGTTCAGGGCATCCTATGGAAATCCATGTATGCTTCGTGAAATTCGAGGCGTGCTTAGCAGCGAGCCGGACAGGTTGGATGCTCGCCTGCCTTTTCGTCGGCCGTGGGGAGAAACCGGAAAAACCCCCACGTTCATCATCCCTGTCGCGTCCGGTTAACACGGCCCGCCCGTTCAATTTCGCGTCTTTCGCCGCCACGTACATCTGTCCTCGGGGATAGGACGGACGAGCTTATTGGTAGCCGATTCCGGCAATGTAGTTTGCCAGGAGCTTCTCCTGGAGTTCTTCCTGCTCGAACAGCGCTTTCATCGCATCGCGGATATCGAGCACCCCGATAGGTCTCGCGCCCGTGTCAAGCACAGGCACGTTCTGGAGACTCCGGGCAGACATGGTTTCCCAAATGGCGTGGAGATCATCGTCGGGCGTGCAGGAGAAGAAGGGACTGCTCATTAATGCCGATACATTGGCCAGGCCGCCCCCCGCGGCAGCCATATGGCGCACGAGATCCGACTTGCTCAGGACGCCGGCGGCCAAACCGTTTCCACGGCAGGCGACGACCAGTCCGATGCCGGGTTTCAGGAAGGAAACCGCCGCTTCATGCAGTAATGCGTCGACACCGACGATCGTCAGGCGAACCGACGTCATTGGGCTGAGTTGTCCAACAAGCATGGAAACCTCCTCGATAGGGGGACGAGCGGCGCCGCGTGCGACGCCGCCCGCTTCGCAACGACCGACCGCGGATCACTGCGCGTAGGTCGTCAATTCCGTTTCGTCCGTATCGACCACGAAGACGGCGAGAAGGCGCGCGCGTTCGGTCTTGCTGGCATTCTCACTCACCCCATGGCGATCGCCGGGGAACTCCGAAAAGTTTTCGCCTGCATGATAGGTGATGACGGGACCGTCATTGACTTGGCTGCGGATCGCTCCCTCCAGAACTGTGGCGTAGATGAAGGCGGAGTCAGGATGGGTATGGGCCGGCGATGAGCCGCCGGGCTCATACTCGACGATCACGCCCTTCATGCTCTTGCCGGGAACGTTGGGCAGCGGCTGGTCGTAGACGACGGCAACCTTATCGTCATGAGCCGACGCCGGCGTGGCCGCCATGGCCGCCAGCAGCGGCAGGGCAAGCAATTTCCTGATCATGGTTTTGTTCCTTCGTTTGGGAGTCCAAGTATATGACGGCGCCTCGCCGTCACGGCTTGCGGGCGGAAGTCCGAAGCCAGTCGTCGAAGCGGACCCGACCGATATGCGGATCGGCGCCGGGCACGAGCGAGCCGTCATCGAGTTCGACGCCGAAGTAGAGAGCGTGGGGATCGGCCACCACTTCACGAGGGTCGCCGAACTTTTTCAGGTAGCGGGCCACGAGTTCGTTGAGCGGAACGCGATCCGGCCCAGCGATTTCGATCATGCCGTTCAGGGGGGGCGACAGCGCGACCTGCGCCATCACGTCGGCGACGTCGTCCGAGGCGATCGGCTGTACGAAGGCGGTTGAAACGAGAGCCTTGCCGCCGACCGTCCCGGACTGGGCGATAGAGCCCATGAACTCGTAGAACTGCGTTGAATGGACGATGGTGTAGGCAATGCCGGATTCGCGGATCAGGTCCTCCTGGGCCTTCTTGCCGCGGAAATAGCCACTGCCCTGCAGCCGGTCCGTGCCAACCACGGAAAGTGCGATGTGATGCTTCACGCCGGCCGTCTTTTCCGCGCCCAGCAGGTTGCGGCCGGACGCCTGGAAGAAGTCCATCACCGCCTTGTCCTCGAACGACGGGGAGTTGGCCAGGTCGACGACGACCTGCGCTCCGGCGAGCGCTTCGGCCAGACCCTCGCCGGTGACGGTGTTGACGCCGGAATTCGGGGACGCCGCGATGACCTCATGACCCTTGGCGCGCAGCCTCTCGACTGTCTTGGAACCGATGAGGCCGGTTCCGCCTATGACGACGATCTTCATGACTATCTCCTGTTCTGCTTGGGAATTATGTGATTGATGGATGTCGGCGTCGGCGTCCGGCTAGCGACGTATCCGACGATTTCCGGCTTCAAGGCGCCGCAAGTTGCCCCATAGGTCGCGCGTCAGCGCGAAGGTCCTTTCCAGGAAGTGCCTCAGATGCCGGCCCGCATACCCGGGATCCCGCGGAGCTTCGGTGTGCGAGCCTACATGGCGCCTTGGCGGCGACGCCGGCATCGCTTCATGCCCCTTTTCGCGCAGCCTCTCGACGGTTTGCGAGCGGATGCTGGCGGTCGCGCCAATGACCAGGATTTTCATGCTGGCTATCCTTGCACTTGTAGAAGGCATCGGGGGACGAAGGCCGAAAAGCGTGGGCGCTTTACTGTCTCGTCGCGGCTTCCTCGATGACCGCAGCGACTTCGTGAGGGTGGGACACCATCAGGGCGTGCGACGCACCGTCTACGACGACGGTCTTCGCGGAATGGGCGCGGTCAGCCATGAAGCGCATCACCGCCGGCGGAATGTTGCGATCCTCTGAACCGTAGATCCAATACGAAGGCAGCTTGCGCCATGCAGGCTCACCCGAGGGCTCGGCGAGCGCTGCCTCCGTGACCGGTCGCTGGGTGGCCGCCATCAGATCGGCCTGTTCCTCTGGAACGTCTGCAGCAAACTGGGCATGAAACTTGCCGCGCTCGATGAAGAGATCTCGCTTACCGTCAGGCCGCTCGACCGGTACGATTGCATTCGCCAGCGTGCTTCCAGGAAACTTCGCCGAAAGCGACAGGCTGGACTCGCCGTTGTCGGGGGCAAAGGCAGCGACATAGACCAGCGCTTTGACGTTGGGGCTGTCATTGGCGGCCTCGGTGACGACAGGACCACCATAGGAATGGGCAACCAGGATGACCGGGCCGGAAATCGAGCGGACGACCGCAGCGACGGAGGCGGCATCGGAGGCGACGCTGCGAAGCGGGTTGGCGGCGGCGACGGCCGTATAGCCGTCCCGTCCCAGTTCGGCGATAACGCCGTCCCAGCTCGAAGATTCGGCGAAGGCACCATGGACCAGCACGACAGTTGGTTTGGACTGTGCGGCGGAGGGCTGCACCGTCATGCCGGCAGACGCCGTCAGGGCGGTAGCCAGCGCCAGGATTTTCGTGATCTTCTTCATTGCGATCTCCGTGAGCAAGTGGCGGTTGTCGCAACGGAGAATGCGTCGGCATGACGTTTGCCGCTATCGAACGTACGGATCGGTGGTGCCGTACCAAGGTCTAGGATCGATTCGTCGCAACATGCCGCATTCAGGCCGGGCCAAGTGCGGCCGCCGTCAGTTGCAACTGGCTGCACAGATTGACCACGACGATCACGACACCCAAGGTGGAGATGTCTTTCGCCGACAGGCCGATGTCGACACGATCGTCAACCGATTTCAGATCCACCTGAGTCAGTGATGATGTGCCAAATATCTCCGCCCATTCGAGCGCAGCGCGTTCCCGCGGGCCGAACAGGCTCGAATCCCGCCAGGCCGAGAGATGGCAGAGTCGCATAGGATGCTCTCCCTGGCGCTTCGCCAACTCGATGTGCGCGGCAAGGCTTGGTGCGCAATGGTTCAATTGTGCAACTCTTGCAGCCACGAGATTGAGGACCGGGTCTTCAACGACAAGCGAATGAAAGACTGTGAGCAAATCCCCGATCGAACGACAAAGGCCGGAGGTTTGTCCAGAAAGAAACGCATGCCAGGATTCGGAACGTCCGGAGGCCGGCATAGCTGCTGACGGAGGGGCGGTTCTCATGTTCGATACTCCGAAACGACCAGACGGGCATGCGTAAATCTGCCGCCCCCAATGCTCCGGCCACTACTACCCTCACGGCTCGCGGATCGATGCCACGGTCGATGTACTCCGGGCCGGAGGTCTATGACCGTTTGTGCCTGCCGGACAATGGTTCCGGGTTGTCCATGCCCACGTGCGAGCAGGAACCTCTGCACCCGTATGGTAAAGACAGTCCTCCCGGATAATCGATGCCGTCGAGCGCGATTCGTATTTTTCCCGGTGCATAGCCGTTGCACGGCCCAACACCGGAGAACTGAAATGAAGATAATCACCATCGCAGCGTCCGCGCTCCTCATCGCCGCAGGAAGCGCCCTCGCAGGAAGTGATCACTATGGATCCGATTGGAACTACCCACAGTCGAGCACCGACAAATCGCACACGTCGTCCACGAAGCCGTCGAACGACAGCGTTCGCAAGAAGGCGCCTGCCACCGTGTACAGGCCGACCGTTCCTAACGACGACTATGGTCAGGGCCACTGGGGCAATCATTAAGCCCGTCACGGCCCTATCGACAGCAAGGAAGGCCGGAATTTTCCGGCCTTCCTTATTTCTAACCGTGCGATGGAACATGTCGATCGGGCGTACACACCGTCGTCACAGGTGGGCCACAAGGTGACTGTTACCGAACTGCGGGCAAGAGCAGTGTCACAGTGGTGCCAACCCCCGATTTACTGGATAGCTTTATTCGACCGCCTGCTTCCTCAGCGAAGCGTTTCACAATGGGGAGACCAACTCCGCCAAGGCCATCGCTCTTGGTCGTGAAAAACGGATCGAGAGCACGCTTCATCGTATCGTCGGTCATGCCGATGCCGATGTCTTTAACCGTCAGTTCGATTATCGTGTTTCCGGTATGCGGAAACAACGCAGCCGCCGCAATCGTGATCGGGCCGCCGTTCGGCATTGACTCGCGGGCATTGAGCGCCAGGTTGAGGATCGCGCTCTGCAATCCAAGAGAGGTGCACTTCACCGCAGGCAGGGCGGGGCCGAGGTTCAGCACGAGACGATGTTTCGGCGGCCAGGTGGATTGGATCAGGGCCACGATCTCCTCCAGCGACTGTGCGACGTCGATATGCGCGGCTTCGGTGACGTTGCGGTCTGCGTGATGAAGGGACTGTCTTACGAGAACGCCAGCACGTTCAAGGGAAGCCCTTGCGCCGGAAATCACCGGCTCCAGCGTCGGCGCTACGTCAAACCTCGAACTGCGCGCAATGATGTTCACCGCCGACGAGGCGATCTGGATCAGATTGCCCAGTTCGTGGGCCACGCCGGCGCTCTCGAGCAGACCGCGACGCTTCAAAAGAGCGGCATCGTCGGCGTAGGCTGGGAGAAATGGTTTGTTCGGTTCTGGTTGCGACATGACGTAGCCCCTCTTCCTTCTGCATGGTGGGCGGTTGACGGTGAAACGCTAAGCGCAGGCGGAAGCGCGGTCGATTGGATCAAGGGGTCGGGTCCGTCATACCCCGGTACAGGTCGCTGGGGCCGGCGCGCTCGCGGGTTTCGCCGCATCCGGCCGGGCGGCGTCTCTCAAGGCTTCGAAAAGCCCTTCGTGCTGCATCGCCGTACCCACGGCCGGTCGAGTTGCAATTCTAATCCGGAGCGTTTCGAGCGGCTTGGGAACGGAAACGCGGAAGCGCCTGGCCCAGAGCAGCATGACAAAGAGATAGAAATCGGCCACGCCGGGTGCGTCCCCGAACAGGTAGTCCGTCTTCAAGTCAGTCGCGAACAGTTCCAACAATGCCGTAATCGACCGGCTCGCCTTGGCTTTTTCCTCTTCCCTGCCTTGGTGCCACATGGGCTTGAAGGCTCGATGGATCTCGGTGGAGATGTAAGTCAGGGCCTCCAGCGTCCGCGTACGGCCGAGCGGGCCGGCCGCGCGCAGAGCGGGATATTGCGAGGCGATCCAGTCGAGGACGGCTATGTTCTCCGTCAGGATCTCGCCGCCATCCAGCACAAGGGCGGGCACGTATCCCTTCCGGGTGACCTCGGCGAAATCGGCTCCGGATGCCGTGCGTTTCGTCTTGAGGTCGACGGCCTCACGCTCAAATGAGGCGCCGGCCTCCAGGAGGGCGATATGGTCCGCCAGGCTGCAGGCCAGGGCGCTGTAGTAGAGTTTCATGGAACGTCTCCTCGTTTCCGACAGGCTGTGGATCAGGCGCGCTATGCGCGTCTCTCCTGGCTTGGCACGGGAGACGGTACGAACCATGTGGCTTGAGGGCGAAATGCCCAGGCTGTCAGGAGAGGTCTTCCTGAACCAAGGTATGGGAAAGGCAGCCTCAGGCACGATAGCAGGCGCCTGCGGAAGGCGCGCATAGTCGACCCGTCCTCACTCCCACCAAGGAATCCGCAAATGACGCCTCGTTTCGCTCCCTTCAAGGTCGCTCCCGACCTCACCAAAACCCTGCTAGACGTCGAGAAGGCCCTTGGCGCCGGTGGGCTGGAACACGGCCTTGGCGAACTGGTCAGGTTGCGCGCGTCCCAAATCAACGGCTGCGCCATGTGCATCCATATGCACGCGATCGATGCTCGCAAGAACGGCGAAACCGACATGCGCATCATTATGCTCGACGCCTGGCGGGAATCGTCGCTCTACTCCGACCGCGAGCGGGCAGCGCTCGCCTGGACGGAATCGCTTACGAACATCAGGAAGACCGGCGCGGCGGATGCCGACTATGAGCTGGTCAAGAGCCAGTTCAGCGAAGCCGAGATCGTCAATCTGACGGTTATGATCGGCGCCATCAATCTCTGGAACCGGCTGCAGATCGCGGCCCGCGCCGTCCACCCGGTCCAGCAGACAGACAGAGCGGCCGCCTGATCCGCCGCGTCAGGCCGCGAAACGGTCCCGTCCTCCCGCCGTTTCGCCGCTCTGCTTGCGGGCCGCCCTCGCCCCCCCAACGGGCGCGGCCCGCAAGCTCCCAGAATCTACGGAGGAACGTCTCAAGCGAGGAACGATCCGATGAGCGGTGTCCATTCAGCCTATACGCCGACGGCAGCATGGGAGCGGTGGCTCGATCGGCGGCTACCGCTGCCGAGATTCGTGCACGGTTCCTTCATCGCTTATCCCGTCCCGCGCAACCTTAACTACGCCTATACGTTCGGCGGCATTCTCACCATGATGCTGGCGATGCAGATCGTCACCGGCGTCGCCATGGCTATGCATTATGCGCCCGATACCACGCTCGCCTTCTTGTCCGTCGAAAAGGTCATGCGCGATGTCAACTATGGCTGGCTGCTGCGCTACATGCATGCCAACGGCGCATCGTTCTTCTTCATTGCCGTCTATATCCATATGGGACGCGGGCTGTACTACGGCTCCTATAAGGCGCCGCGAGAATTGCTGTGGGTTCTCGGCTGCATCAATTTCCTCCTGCTGATGGCGATCGGCTTCATGGGCTACGTACTGCCATGGGGCCAGATGAGCTTTTGGGGTGCCACCGTTATCACCGGCTTTTTCAGCGCCATCCCGCTGGTCGGCGACTGGATCCAACAACTCCTGCTCGGTGGCTTCGCCGTCGACAACCCGACGCTCAACCGCTTCTTTGCGCTGCACTACCTGCTGCCGTTCATGCTGACGGGTGTGGTTGTGCTGCACATCTGGGCCCTGCATGTGGTGGGCCAGAACAATCCAACCGGCATCGAGGTGAAATCGAAGACCGATGTCGTACCGTTTACGCCGCACGCCACCGTCAAGGACCTGTTCGGGGCCGCCGCCTTTCTGGTAGTTTTCTCCTATTTCATCTTCTATCTGCCGAACTATCTCGGCCATCCGGACAACTACACGGTTGCCAACCCGCTGAAGACGCCGGCCCATATCGTTCCGGAATGGTATTTTCTGCCGTTCTACGCGATCCTGCGCGCCATCACCTTCAACATCGGCCCGATTAATTCCAAGCTCGGCGGAGTGCTCGCCATGTTCGGCGCCATCGCCGTGCTGTTCCTGGTGCCGTGGCTCGACACCTCGAAGGTTCGCTCAGCTGTCTACCGGCCCTGGTACAGACTATTCTTCTGGCTGTTCGTAGCCGACGCCGTCTTCCTCGGCTGGCTGGGTTCGCGGCCGGCGGAGGGCTCCTATGTACTGATGGCGCAGCTTGCGACGCTGTTCTACTTCACCTTCTTCCTGATCGTCATGCCGATGCTGGGCCTCGTCGAGACGCCACGGCGCCTGCCGAACTCGATCACCGAAGCTGTGCTCGGCGAAAAGCAGCAATAGAGCCTTTCATGCCCGATCTGGCTTTGTGGTGGGCTTCGCCGCTTCCCCAAATTATTGCCGTCGGCATCGCCGGCATCGTCGTCTGGTATCTTATTCCAGTCCGACACGCTAATGTGAGGCTGATCGTTCAAATCGTCTTTTTCCTGGCGATGTCGGCTGTGCTCCTTGGAGGACGGATTGTTCCTTACGAATCCGCATCGGGCGACGAGCCCCCAACTGGCGCCGTACTCGCCGCTTCGGCAAAGCTGCTGTGGTGGGTTCATCTTGCCTGGGCTTTGATAGGATTCGTCCGTATCTACCTTGTCATTGAGGGAAAGCCGCGCGAGGCGCGCCTCCTGCAAGATCTGGTCGTCGGCATCGTCTATATCGGCATGTTCCTGTCGATCCTTGCCTTCGTATTCGCGGTGCCAGTCGGAACGCTGATCGCTACCTCCGGCGTGTTTGCCATCATCCTCGGTCTGGCGCTTCAGAATACGCTGAGTGACGTATTTTCAGGCATAGCGCTCAATCTTGGCCGCCCTTATGTGCCAGGCAACTGGATCGTCCTTAGCGATGGCACCGAAGGTCGTGTCATCGAGACGAATTGGCGCGCCACTCATCTTCTGACCCCGGCGCACAACGTGGTCGTGCTGCCGAACCGATTCCTCTCCCAACTCGGCTTGACGAATGTCAGCAGGCCGGACGAACGCCACAGGCTTACGGTAAAAGTCAGGTTCCTTCCGTCGACTACGCCAGCCGTCGTCGTCGATGTCATGCGCGTCGTCCTGATGGGCAGCAACACGATCCTGAAGGACCCGTCGCCTTATGTAGCCGTCAAAAGTCAGGACGCTGCGGCCATTGAAGCCAATCTGGTTTTCGCCGTGGCGGATGTCGAACATCGGGTAACGGCACGAAACGAAATCTTCGACCTCGTTTATCGACACTCCAGATCAGCCGGCCTGCTTCTGGCGATGCCGTCTTCAGCATCGATCGCCACCGGCCGCTCGCCGCAAAGAGTCGTGGATGATCCGCGCCCCACACCGATGGAACTAATCGGGGCGATACCGGTGTTTTCGACCTTGACGGATGGCGAACGGGAAATGCTCGTGGCAAAGATCGCAGTCCGCGCTTACCGCAAGGACGAGATTATCGTCAGGCAGGGCGAGGCGCTGCCGTCACTCATGATACTTCGCAAAGGCGTGATCGTGAGGGAACTCCAGAAAGACGACGGACGTATTCAGGAAATCTCCCACCTTTCTCCCGCTGATTTCTTCGGCGAGACAGGCCTGCTCGCCGGGATTGGCGAAATGGCGACGCTACGGGCTTTGACCGACGTACTCGTTTTCGAAGTAGATCAGGAAAGCTTCGCACCCTTGCTGCTCGAGCGCCCCGAACTGGCAGAAGACCTCGCAGCGATCCTGTCTGCGCAGATGCCGGCAATTGATGAGGATCGCGAGCATCGGCATCAGCGCCAGCATTCAAAGTTCGCCTTGCTGGAGTCGATTCGAAAGGCCTTCCGGCTCGCGCGAACGAATGCTCGCCATCACTTATAACATGCGGTTTATCTCTATGATCGTGCCCTCATCGACCGTGCCGTCGAACCAGACCTCGAACATGGTTTCAAGGAGAAATTCTCGAGGGCTCGCTGCAGAAAACAGGGTGAGCGAGGCATGCAGATCTCTCGCGCCGATCTCGCCGAAGACGGCCCGTACATCGGAGGAAAACAGCGGCAGAAGCGCTCCAACGCATTCACGGTAGCGCCCTCCTAGAAGTGGAGAAGACAAATATGCCTTGGCTTCATCGAGCGATGTGATCGCGTAGTGACCAGGAAAGTCATATCCCTTGGCTAGTCGCGGGAAGATGAATTTCATGCAGGATGAATCCATGGTCCCCTTGCGAAGACAATCGAGCGTCTTCTTATACGCATGAGCCTGCGCTTGGATGAACCGACGCAAATCGTATTCATCACCCACGTCCGACAGTAGATGCCACTGTGTCATGAGCGGCTACCCGGCAATCACGTCAAGATAGTCCAGGTGGTTGGCAAAGAACCGGCTCATAAAGGGACATTTAAGGACCGCCTTGCGCCCGGACGCGCGAAGCAGGTCGAAGATGCCCTGCGCCAGGCGCGAGCCGATGCCCCGACCGGTGAACTCTGAAGGAACCTCCGTATGGAACAATACGATACGGTCGTCTTCCACCCGATAGTAGGCGGAAGCGACCAGCCCCTGTGAGATCGGCAACTCGAAACGATGGAGTTGCCTGTTTTCCTGAACTTTTGCGCCCATTTCCGATCTCGCTCTCCTGACGCCTGGCCGGTGGCGACCAGCCAATGCTTGGCGAATTTGTGCTGTCGAGAACGCTAAATCTGCGGGCATCCGCTCGCGACTGGATGGAAGATCAGGACGATCCACACGGTTGGCGTGTTCACCTGTCCCATCCAACGCCAGAACATAGACCTTCGCATTACCCGACAGACACCTGCGTCGGATGGTCTGATGGGGGGCCTCAGCGCATCCTCCTGCCGTCGACGCTGAGCAGGTCGATTGGCGTCGAGGCCAATCCAGCCGTTCGCCCAGCATCAACAAGGGCCAGGCCAATGCAAAACAATGTCTTTTCACCCGTCCGCGTATCGCGCCGTGATGTCTTGGTCGGCGCGGTCACGATCACGCTGACAGGCGCGCTGCCCACATTCGCCCAGCCACAGGGGGAGCGAACCATCCCCTCTCACGAGCCAAAGCAAGGATCAATCAACATGAGCACCATCACCGCCAAGGACGGCACCGAGATCTTCTACAAGGACTGGGGGCCGAAGGATGCCCGGCCGATCGTCTTCCATCACGGATGGCCGCTGTGTGCCGACGACTGGGACGCGCAGATGCTGTTCTTCCTCGGCAAGGGCTACCGCGTCGTCGCGCACGACCGTCGCGGCCATGGCCGCTCGGCACAGGTTAGCGACGGTCATGATATGGACCACTACGCCGCCGATGTCGCAGCCGTGATCGAGCACCTCGACCTCAGGAGCACCATCCACATTGGGCATTCCACTGGTGGCGGCGAGGCTGTCCGCTATGTCGCCCGCCATGGCAAGGGACGGGTCGCCAAGCTCGTCATAATCGGTGCGGTGCCGCCGATCATGGTAAAAACAGCTACCAATCCCGGCGGGCTGCCGATCGAAGTGCTGGACGGACTTCGTCATTCTCTCGCGACGAACCGTGCGCAGTTCTACATCGACTTCCCCTCGGGTCCTTTCTACGGCTTCAACCGGCCGGGAGCGCAAGCAATACCCGGCATCATCCAGAACTGGTGGCGCCAGGGCATGATGGGCAGCGCCAAGGCCCACTATGAAGGCATCAAGGCATTCTCTGAAACCGACTTCACCGAGGATCTCAAGCTCATCGAAACGCCGGCGCTGGTCATGCACAGCAAGGACGACCAGATCGTGCCTTTCGCCGACTCGGGTCCGCTTTCGGCCAAACTGCTGAAAAACGGAACGCTCAAGGTCTACGAGGACCTGCCGCACGGCATGTGCACCACACACGCCGATCTGGTGAACAGCGACATCCTCGCATTCATCCGCAGCTAGGCTGCCGCTTCTCTTCCCGGAACCGATCGCAGGCCGGCTTACCCCTTTGCCGGCCGGCGTTCGTCCGGTTTCGATCTCCCGACGATCGAGCCACCGCATCTTTTCCTCGACGCTTCGAGCAAAACCAAGGAACACTTCATGTCGACATTCAAAGACAGGGTCGCTCTCGTTACAGGTGCCGGTTCAGGTATCGGACGAGCCGTGGCACTGGCCCTGGCCGCCCAGGGGGCGCGGGTCGTCATCACCGGGCGCCGTTCCGAACCACTGGAGCGGGTAGCGGCAGCCCAGGAGAACATCGTCGGACTGGTTGCCGATGTCGCCGAGCCGAAGGACGCAGCCAACAGCGTCGCAAAGGCCGCGGAGACTTGGGGGCGCCTCGATATCCTTGTCAACAATGCTGGGGCCGGCGCCCTGGCGCCCCTGGCCAACGTCACCGCTGACCGGATCAGGGAAATCTTTGCCGTCAATGTTGTGGGGCCGAGCCTTCTTGCTCGTGAAGCCCTGCCGCACCTTTCCAAAACGGCAGGCACGATCATCAACGTGTCGAGCACGTTCGGCCACAAGCCGGGGGCGGACCTGTCGCACTATGCTGCGAGCAAGGCCGCCCTGGAGCACCTGACCCGCTGCTGGGCGCTCGAACTGGCATCGCAGGGTATCCGCGTCAACGCCGTCGCCGCGGGACCGACCGAGTCGGGAGCTCTGACCGGCATGATGGGGCTTTCGCCGGAACAGGCCGCCCTTGTCGAGGAAGCGGAACGTGAGCAGATTCCTCTCAAGCGACGCGGTGTACCCGACGACGTCGCGCGCTGGATCGTCCATCTATCGGATCCGGTTTCGAACTGGATCACCGGTCAGGTGATCACGGTCGACGGCGGCCTGAGCCTAACGTGAGGGAAAGCAGGCTTATCGGCAACGCGCGGCGGGCAGCAGCGTTGCCGAGCGTCGGACCCTGCCATCGTTCGTCTCTGCCAGTCCTGACGAGCAACCCGTCGTTTTCGACAGGATCGGTCCAAACGGTCGCAAAAGGAGAAGAACTTGACTGCCGCTCAAAAACCCCTCGGCACACTCTTCGGGCCATTTACCACGGCGGAAGAAGTCGCGCGCGATGTCGATCTTACGGAGAAAACGGCGATCGTGACAGGCGGTGCGTCGAATCTCGGCCACGAGACGGTGCGCGTCCTTGCGTCGAAGGGCGCACACGTTATCGTGCCGGCGCGTGACGTGGAGGGCGCACGGCAGTCTCTATCCGACATTCCGCGCGTGCAAGCCGTTGCGCTGGATTTACTGAACCCTCACTCGATCCGCGGCTTCGCCGAAGAATTTCTCGCGACACACAGTTCGCTTGATCTTCTAGTTCTGAGCGCCGGCGTGATGGCCACACCTTTGTTTCGGGACGTGGAAGGACACGAAGGGCAGTTCGCGACAAATCACCTCGGCCATTTCCGCCTGACGGCCGCGCTGTGGCCCGCGCTCTGCGCCGCCGGTGGCTCGCGCGTCGTCGTCCTGTCGTCGCGCGGGCACCAGCTTGGCGGGTTCGATCTCGGCGATCTCGATTTTGTCCGGCGCCCCTACGACAAATGGCTTGCCTATGGTCAGGCAAAGACGGCCAACTCCCTCTTTGCAGTCGCACTTGATGGACGTGGTTCAGGACACAATGTCAGGGCGTTCTCGGTTCATCCCGGCTCGATTCTCGGACCGCTCGCGAGGCACCTTACACGAAAGGAGATCGACACGTTCGGGGCCATACATGAAAATGGCACACCCGTGATCGATCCTGCCCGGGATATGAAGACTCCTGAACAGGGAGCGGCCACGACAATTTGGTGCGCCACGGCACAAGAACTGAACGGTATCGGAGGCGTTTACTGCGAGGATTGCGATATCGCGCCGATCGAGGTTGAAAGCCGCTTCGGCGTACGTCCCTTCGCGGTCGACCCGGAAATTGCCGAATCCCTTTGGGCAGAAAGTGTCCGCGTGACAGGAGGCGATCTGGACGAACGGCCGTAACGCCGCAAGCGCAGCATCGGCGTGGGTGGCGGTCCACAGCGTCTATGGCGCCGGTGACATAGAAATGGCGCTTCAAACGTTCCGCTAACGGCTTGTGATAGGCGTTAACGCCAACAATCCCTTCCGCCTATTGGGCACAAATCACCGGCTGTCGCCGGGACGGCAGGATGTCGCCGGCGCCTTGCCCAAAGATACTTTGCAACGCCTGTCGGCCGGCGAAGGAGCCGAGGGCGCACGATTGGATCCATCACGATCTTGCCGATCTTGATGCCCGTGATTTCGATTCAACGTTTCCAGCATCTCGACCCGGGCCTTCGATTTGCAGTCGTTCACGCGGGCGATCAGACTGCGACCAATCGGGCTACCAATGAACCCTTGGCGGCATTTCCAATCAATCCGAACCTTCGTGGCGACTTCCCCTCAGTCATCACCGTATATGCCTGATCTCTCGTGCTTTTCCCCGCATCTGGACAGGCTTGCAAGCCATCTTGACCGGCATTACTTCCGTGGGTCGGCCGCCAGTACGATCCCCTCAAGCCCTTCGAGATACTAGGACGGAACCAACCTGAAATACGCAATGTTGAAAGGACTCCGTGCAGACAGAAAGCATATTGTTGACAATGGTTTAGCGGATCATCCGGGTTGACGCCGCTGCCGCGGCGCCATAGGCCAATCATCCACCCAGGGCCGTAGGCCGCGAACAACGACATACGTCGGCGAACGACCTCTCGGCCTCACCTTGAAACCACCTGACGGGGATGAAGGATGACCAGAATGCCAAGAAAGAAGACCGGAGAATTCAACTATTCCGAGCTCAACTTGCAACCCGACGAACTGGCACTCGTAATGAAGTTCGGGGACAGGCTCGTGAAATCGGGGCGGCGAACGACCGAGGAAACCTTTAACGACGGCGAGGATTTTGCCATCGCGGTGGAACTTATCCCAAAAGGCACCTTCGGCAAATGGTTGGCCTCCGTCTCCAATTTCACCCGCCAGCATGTCCACAGCTTCATCAGGATAGCGACCGTCCTCAAGGATCACAAGGCGCGGCTGGTGCAGGCACGGGTGCCCGCAACGATCATGGGCAAACTCGCCGCTTCGCCGAAACACCTGCCCCAGGTCCTTGCTGAATTCGAAGCCGGACGGAGGCTGACCGGCACACAGGTTGCCGCCATTATCGGCGGTGAGAACGACACTACAGCTCCCGACCTGCCCAACGCTGGGGGAATCGCTGGGCTCAGGGCGAATGCGCAGGCAAAGCTGAAATTCGGCATGGCCGAATTCGTCCATAACGTCGCCGAGATCATCGGTCATATCGAGACAGCAATTCTCCCGGCAAAGGAGGGCAAGCGGGTGCTCAAAGGCCAGTTGGCCGACAAGATCGAGCACCTGGCCAGGCTAACCCGCTTCCAACTCGAGAATCTGACCCACTTCGTCGAGCTCAATCCGGGTAATTCAGCAGCGTCACAGGTGATTCATTTCCCCGAAGGCAGCAAATGGCGGCGTGTGACGGAACTCCTGTGGGTCCTCGGCGGGCGCGATAGCTGGCCGCGGGACGAACTGGCCACCTGGTTGTCAGTAGAAGTGCTCCCACTGCTTGCTTGGTCGATCCACGACGGGAAAAGCGTCAAAAAATCCCCAACCTTGAAGACCTGCGCGTAGGTAAAATTATTTTACCGACTGTCCAAGGATATCTGATCTGCCTCCGCTAAATGCCCTCGAATCGGCTTAGAGTTTTCCGCGCCATTTTTCCTGGCTGGGAGAGGAGCGGAAGCGATGAAGGCATCGCAATTTTCGGACGCGCAGAAAGCGTTCATC
>Ga0182735_1001225_pt1 | contig 17569 bp, 15 predicted proteins | sample eDN5th30CKraftMG_FD_128524 | JGI IMG/M metagenome (GOLD analysis project Ga0182735, IMG submission 128524) | Enriched Miracle-Growth compost microbial communities from Emeryville, California, USA - eDNA 5th pass 30_C Kraft MG (version 2) (version 2) ... | reverse complement strand
CCGTGACTTTGGATACCAAATGAATAACATGCGAAAAGTTCTGAGATTCCTTAAAGGACTGTACCTTTACATGCTCACAATGTTTGCTCAAGTCATTTCTTGCCAAATCAACCAGCATAACATGTTCTGCGCTTTCTTTCGGGTCATTTTTTAATGATTCTGCAATCTGCTGGTCCTCCAAATCATTTCCACTCCGTTTAAAGGTACCTGCAATAGGATAGATCGCAGCCTCATTGTTCTTAATCGTAAGCTGAGACTCCGGCGAAGAACCGAATAGCTTGAAATCTCCGTAATCAAAGTAAAAAAGGTAAGGCGAAGGATTGATCGAACGAAGAGCCCGGTATACATTAAATTCATCGCCTAGAAAAGAACGCGAAAAAGCTCTCGACGGCACGATCTGGAAAACATCTCCTCTGAAAATATGTCCTTTCATTACTTCCACGATGTCCTTGAATTCCTGATCAGTAAGATTTGAACGCTCTTCCCCATTTAAAGAAAAGTGATAGTCAGGGAAATCCTTATTCTGGATCAGGTATTCAATGCGCTCTAAGCCATAAGGCTCCTCATCGGTAGCACGATGCTCAAAAAGATAGAGCTCATTCCTAAAATGATCGATGGCAATAACATATTGATAAATGTTGTATTGCATAAAAGGGATATCCCTCGAAGGGTCGATCTTCGTCGTCAACGTAATATCTTCGAAATGAGTAATGGTATCAAAAGTAAAATACCCAAAAAGACCATTCGATATAAATTTGAAATCCGCATCCTGATCACTTATAAAAGAAGAACAGAAATCGGAAACTTCCTGGCGAAGATCAATGGAATCAGCAGGCTTACCGATCACCTCGCCATCCGGATAGCTGATCTCCAGTTCATTTTTGTCCAACTTTATTCCTGCAACCGGAATACAGCACACATAGCTCATATTATTCTCACGGCTATGATAATCAGAACTCTCCAGCAATAAACTATTTGGAAAAATATCACGCAATCGCAAATAAATACTTACCGGAGTGGTGGTATCGGCAAGCATCTTTTTATAAGACGTTTTAATTTTTATTTGTTTCATTTCACTAATTTTTATGCATAAAAAAACCCGACATTTTACACGTCGGGTTCGTTATTAATATAATATCTATTTGTTTACTATATAAGTTTCCCGGCGCAGTTTTTACCTTGCCACCACCAGTTGTTTATATAGTTATTGTTTGTCATGCAAGCAAAATTATAAAGATTTCTCACAAACAAGAATTTTATTTAAATTATTTTAAGACATTGCCCAGATCGGGATTCCGCTCATCTGTATAGCAAGAATCACTACAATAGCAGCAATACCATAGAAAATGGCAACTGTCCTATGCTTTTGATAAGATTCGGAGATCTTCTTCGATTTTGAATGACCTATTGTAACTAATACAGCAGCAATAATCATCATGAGAATGTGCTCAACCGTCCAGTAACGGCTGATCGTGTCTTTCATTGCCAAAGCCATGTCATCCAAACGAACCTTCGGACTATAAAAATAAAGCACCAGACCTAGCAAGATCTGTATATGAAATGCAATTAAAGTAAACAGGTTTAATTTCCTGCTGCGCGGAGTATAGTTACTTCTGCTTAACCAACCCGATAACGCGCCAACAATAGCAAGAATAAGCAATGCCAAAGCTACAAAACGCCATCCCGAATGCAAATGTTTCAATGCCAAATATAGGTTCATATTCTTTTCCTTTTTAAATCCAAAGCTACAGATTTTTTCGGGATGCCCAACTATTTCTTAAAAATTTGAATCACTCTGACCAGCAAATCTTCCAAATTCCTATATTTGCTTTTGCACTGTAAAGTATAGTTAAGATCACATTTCTTACAAAATGATACTCGTCATTTTTATGGAAGAATCTTTCTATATCTTTGAAGAGCATTTCATTAGAAACTAAAATAAGTCTTGAGATATTTCTGTACATATATTCTATTAATTACCCTGACGTTGCAATCGTTCTATCGCAACATCATGTTTATGGAATATCAAATACATTTACCCGAGTATCTGGCGAAATGTATAAACAAAGACAAACCTGAACTCCACTGTAATGGTCAATGTGTATTCATGGAGAAAATAAAGGAAAAGGAGCAGAAGGAAACAAAAAAGAACTTAGTAGTATACGAGTACAGCGCTCTATATGTACACAAAGAATATAGTACCCTTACGTTGTACCAACCAAATGAAGTAATAAGTGAAATCTCTTTTTCACCTTATTTGAATAATTACGGATTCGAATATAACACCTCAATTTTTCGTCCTCCGATTAATTAATTTTAATCAGCAGAACAATTTAACGTCAACCTGGACAGGAATGGATGTGTCTTCGCTTCAAATAGAAGCCCGAAACTGATTTGCTTGCCAGGTCGGTACAGTTCCATGCTTTAATGCAGATTTGAAAAAATTATCAGCGTAAATATGCGCTGTAATAATACATTCTTAATCTTCTACAACCATGCCGGTCGTTGCCTCTGACGCTATTTTAACTGAATAATAGCCTGCTGCACCTCAATATTTTTCACGAAACATCACCAACAATGAAAAGAACGATATTTTTTCTTGCCGTATGCTGTGCGGTAATGTCATGTACAAAAGACAAAACGGATTACGAAGCAGAGATAGACACGATAGTCACCGAACATAATGAGTTTAAAGAAGCTTTTGCTATCAATAGCGAAGAGTATAAGATCAGCATAGAAGCATTAAACGGAACTTTCTATAAGGGTTACAACGAAATCCGTCTTAAGATAACCAATACCCTGACCAACGCAAAGGTAAATGCTTCTGCTGTAACATTCTTACCAATCATAACTCAAGCTGACGGAAGTACGATTTCCTGTCCTCACCGATACAATTTACAATATATGTCCGATGATAGCTATTTCTCGGGATACTCCGTATTTACGGCAGAAAGTAACACCAATGAAAGCTGGCAGCTTTATATCAGTTTTACCGTTTCTAATCAGACTTATACAGTAAAGCTACCTGTTACTGTCCAGGAACAACCTAATAAAAATCTGAACATGACAACATTCACCGGGGCCGATAACGAGCAGTACTTCATTGCCTTAATATCACCGCAAAAGCCGAACGTTGCTGAAAACGAATTAATAGCCGGCATTTACAAATTCAATAAACCAACCAATTCTCCGCCACCCGGAACTTTCCCCGATCCTTCACAATTTTCATACAATGAAGTTAGTGGTTATACCCTGTTGCTAGACCCCCGAATGCCCGAACCTTCGATGGGAAATCACTCTTCCCCCAATAATAAGAATTTGACTCAGCAAAGCGATGGGCTTTATCATGGGGTTGTCAATTATACCATGACCGGAAACTGGACATTGAACCTCATTATGTTGAACGAAAACGGACAAATCTTAAAAGGGACCAAGGTACCCGGAGATTTTACACCAGGGGTCGAAGGAGCTAAAAGTGAATTATATATTGATATTTTATTCTAAGATTATGAAGAAATTAAGTGTTATTTTTTTAGTTCTTTTTCTTGGAATGAACGCAAATGCACAAGATGCTGAAACGCCAAGAGACACCAGCAAACACCTGGAAGAAGTAAAAATAATCGGCATCGCCAAAAGAAAGATCGAAACCGAAATGAAAATGGCCGTTTCGGTCGATGAATTCCTCGCATCTTCCGAAAATATAAGTTTTATTAAACGTGGGGCTTATGCATGGGAGCCTTTACTTAATAACATGAGCTCAGAACGCTCTACGCTTACAATAGACGGAATGCACATTTTCGGAGCATGTACCGACAAAATGGACCCGATCACCTCATACGTAGAAAGTAATAATCTTTCTACCATCGATATAAAATCCGGCCAGGAAGGCAGCCTGCACGGCGCTACCGTTGGCGGCAGCATTGACCTGAAAAGAAAAAGTACACCTTTTGGACTCGAAAAGAAATTTAGCGGAGCTTACCAAACCGGTTTTGAATTCAATAACAACCAGTTTTATAATCTGGCAAATGCATCCTATGCAGGCGACAAGCTTGTGGCAGACGGAAGCATTTCCTTTCGGAAAGCAGACAATTACTACGATGGGAATGAAGATGAAATTAGGCATTCGCAATACAATAAATTCAATACCTCCCTGGGGCTGGCATATAAAATAAGCCCTTTATCTTCAGTAAGAGTAGAGGCCATCTTTGATCAGGCCAAGGATGTAGGCTACCCGGCTCTTCCCATGGATTTATGGCTTTCACGCGCAATTATTACATCTGCCTCCTACAAACAGCTATTTGAAGAAGGATTCGTGAGAGTTTGGGATACCAAATTGTATTTCAATGCAATCGAACATTATATGGATGATACTACACGACCTGAAAACCTGGTTCACATGGATATGCCGGGCTGGAGCACTACCTACGGGCTGGTTTCTAAGATAAATCTCCAGGAAGACCGTTATTCTTCTGAAATACAGCTAAACGCATACGGAAACACATCCATTGCAGAAATGCGGATGTATCCGCAAGACCGGAGCAAGAGAACCATGTTTGCCTATAGCTGGCCATGGGTCACAACCCGTTATACAGGCCTGTCTATGAATAATTCCTGGGAAATTTCAGATAAGAGCCAGTTAAACTTCGGAGGTTCCTTAGGTCTGAATTATAATTATTCCAAATACGTAGAGTTCAACTGGATTTTCTATCCGGGTGCATCCCAGAAAAAAAACAGGCTTCTACCTGGTCTACACGCTAGCTATGAGTTGAATATCAACCAGTTCGACTTTTCTGTTGGAACAGGATATGGGCATAGGGCACCTTCCGTTTCGGAAGCTTACGGATATTACATCTACAACAGCTTTGACCGCTATGATTACATCGGAAACCCTGATCTGAAAAATGAAATTTCTTATGAAGCCAACGCGAGTGCCGGGTTTAAAAACGAAAAAATGAGCATCGAAGCCAAAGCAAATTATTTCCACATCCAAAATTACATCATCGGGAGAATTTTGAGCCTGGGGAGCCCGATGAATTACCAGTCAGTTGGCGTGAAAGGCTATACCTCATTAGATCATGCCAAACTTTTCAATCTTACCATAAACGCCAATTATGATATTTTACAACATTTACATTGGAAAGGCGTACTCAACTATGCACGGGCAACCGACGACAAAGATGGAAACCTGCCATTCATTCGCCCGTTGAGCTATCAAACATCTCTTCATTTCATGCACAAAGGATTCAGTGTTCAAACTTCACTGAACGGCGATTTTAAGCAGGATAATTACAGCCCTGAATATGGAGAAGACCAAACGCCGGCTTACATGATCTGGAATATCTCCGGCGATTACACCTTCAATATTAAAAACGTAAAAACAGTTTTGCAAGTCGGTGCGGAGAACATATTCAACGAGTATTATAGCACCTACGCAGATTGGGGTAATATTCCGAGAATGGGGCGCAATATTTTCACTTCATTGAAATTCAATTTCTGATAAGATGAAAAAGGGGTTTAGTGCATTGCTAATGATTTTATCCTTGCTGATTGGCTTTCAGCAAACGATCATTGTCATGCATTTTAAGCTGAACCAGGATGCCCTGGAAGAAAAGTTTTGTATCAACAAAGATCAGCCGGAATTGCAATGCCACGGAACATGTTATTTAAAAAGGCAATTGCAGAAAACAGAAAGTAACGAGTCTGCTCCAATCAATATCTACCAAAAGGTTGATATGCTGCCCATTTCAATCATTAAATTCGAAACAAAAAGCCAGACAGCCGAAATACAGGTTAAGATAGCTACTTATAAAGAAATCCTGTACAAGGAACCGCCCCTGGAAATTTTTGTACCGCCTCCCAATGCCTGATTTATAAATGAATTCAAAGTAAATTATTAAATCAAGACAAGTAATTAAGTACAAAAATGAAAAATTTAAAGAACTATCTGATCATATCAGCATTCTCACTAGCATTAGTATCCTGCAGTAAATCCGATGATATTCCTATCGCAAACAATATTACGTTGCATTTCGATAACACCTTTAAAAATACAACGATCGTTCTGGGAGATGCAGCGTCTTCAAGTGCAACAACCAATACTTCTGCTAAAGGGCAGGTTCATCACTTCTCAGAACTAAAGTATGTAATTAGCAACATCCGCCTTATAAAAGCAGATGGCAGTGAATTTCCATACAACGTGAACAATTTAGACCAGGGAGCAACGGTGATCAACCATTCAAAATCGCAGACGCTGGACTATGTGTTGAGCAATATCCCTGCAGGTGAATACAAACAGATAAAATTCGGATTGGGAGTCAAGCCGGAGCTGAACACGCTAGATCAAACAAAATTCCCGAAATTCTATACGGAGGCCGGGGCTAACGATACAGAGATGATGTGGGAATGGGGAACCGGATACCGTTTTACAAAACTGGAAGGCTTTTATGATACCGATAATAAAGAAATGTCCATCCACACAGGAAGCACCGTTGAAGGCACCGAGGGTGCATACACACAAGGCGTTGATGCATACAGAGATATAACCTTAGATCTTACTACCAACGCGGTCGTAGGCCGTAAAGCTCCAAAAATTACTATTAAAGCAGACTTCGACAAACTGCTGAGTGGAAAGACCAATACGATAACCCTATCCACAGGAACGGGAATGGGTGACAATGCTACGCCCAATATCCATACTGCAGCTCAAATGGTAAAATTTGTTGATAATTTAGGCGGAAACGGTTCAAGCGATCTTTCCGGAATGTTTTCTATCAGCAGCGTAGAAAACTAATTAATTCCAAGAGCCGCCAGAAAGTTTTAAAAAGATGGCGGCTCTTTCCCAAATGTTTTTACAAAGTGCTATTTTGAAATGAAAAGACTATTCGCAATTTTACCAATCTTCCTATTGCTGCTATCCTGTAGCAGAGATGATGTCATTGAGCCAATACCTTACGAAAATCCCGAAATTCCACTGAATATCCCTGCCGGCTTTCCATCATTGAACAGTTCGGTAAACGGAAATAAACCCACTAAATTTGGCGTACAATTGGGCGAAAAGCTTTTCCAAGAAAAAATGTTTAGTGCAAACAACACCATTTCCTGTGCCAGCTGCCACCAGCCGTCGAATGCCTTTTCCGACAATCATGCTCAGGCCCTGGGCATTTACGACCGGGTAGGTCTGCGAAATACACCGCCAGTACAAAATATGGCATTCATGAAGTTTTATAATTGGGATGGTAATATCCTTCAATTAGAAAAGCAACCTCTGGTTCCTATCATAACGCATGAAGAAATGGACTCTTCTATTTTGGAAGTCATTAATAAAATTAGTGCTGTAAACGATTACAAGAATCTGTTCAAAAAAGCATTTGGCGATGAAAATATCACTCCTGAGCGAATTTATCGAAGCATCGCACAGTACGAATATACCTTAATCTCTGCCAATAGCAAGTATGATAAAGTAAAACGAAACGAAGGTGCAATATTTACAGAAAGCGAAGCACGGGGCTATCAGGTATTTAAAATAAAGTGCGAAAATTGCCACAGCACGGAACTATTTACTGACCAAAGCTTCAGAAATGTTGGTTTTCCTGTAAATCCCAGCACAGAGGAAGCGGGGCGTGCAAGAATAACAGGAATTCCTGCAGATTACATGAGATTTCGGGTCCCCTCGCTAAGAAACGTCGAACATACTGCACCTTATGGAAGCTTCGGACAGTTTCCAACGCTAGAAGCTGTTTTGGATTATTTCAACAATGGCGTTCTGGATGCCGACAACCTTGATCCCATTTTGAAAGAGAACGGTAACAGGATACCCCTAACCGAACAGGAAAAACAAGATGTCATCTCCTTTATGAAAACTTTAAGCGATAATACATTTGTTGGAAAGCAATGGCTATAGCTGCCAAAAAACATTTTTCAAAAGGTTCATTTTTGTGCTACAATCGCCAGTCTTCAATTTTTATTCGCAGAAATCTATAAATTAGCGAACAAAACGCTTCGGCTTCCCGAAATGTAGAAGCGTAACTTAGAATATCAAATGAAAGTTATTACAAATACTCTATTAATAAGTTTATTCTCTATCCTATTTTTAAGTTGCAGTGCTCAAAATAAGGATTTATTTACACCGATAATCGCTTATCAATCAGACGATTTGATTATAACACAGATATCCGAAAACACATTCGAGCATACCTCCTTTTTACAAACGCAGGACTTTGGAAAGGTTCCTTGCAATGGCCTCATAGTGACCAATGCCAATGAGGCAATTGTTTTTGATGCTACCGACAACGACAAAAGTTCAGAAGAGTTAATCAATTGGGTAGAGGAGACTCTGAATTGTAAGATAAACGCGATTATTGCTACGCATTTCCATGATGATTGCTTAGGTGGGTTAAATGCATTTCATGAAAATGATATTTCTTCATACGCGTATTTTAAAACCATTGAAATTGCCAAGGACAACAACCTCGTTATTCCCAAAAACGGCTTCAAAGATTCACTTAATTTAAGGGTAGGCAGTGAAAAAGTCATTGCAAAGTTTTTCGGGGAAGGTCATACAAAGGATAATATAGTTGGCTATTTTCCCGCCGAAAACATCTTGTTTGGAGGTTGTTTAATAAAAGAAGTAAATGCAGGTAAAGGTAATCTAGAAGATGCCAATGAAGCAGACTGGTCCAATACAGTTGAAAAAGTTAAAAAAGAGTATCCAAACGTAAAACTTATTGTTCCCGGACACGGAGAATATGGGAACAAAGAACTTCTTGATTATACAATCAACTTATTTAAGACACACTAAAATAATCAAAGGACTGCCTGCCGCGAGGTAAACCATGGTTATACCTTGCTTTACATGCTTCCGTAGTGCTGCGTTGTTCCTCCGTTGAGTCTTCGTTATTTTAGCACTTTTAACGTAGATACAACGGAAGAACCTTTCAAAATGCTCATTTTGAAGTAATAGAAGACTATTTAAAAGAATTTAGGGCTTATTCATTTGTAACCGAGAGTCCTTCGTGCTTTAGAATTTTGCGGTAGACTTCTATTTCCGTCCAGGTGCCTTCCAGTATGGTGCATTTTCCTTTGGTGTGAACGATCCAGGCAATCTTTTCTGCCTGGCCATCGGTATAATCCAGGTATTTGACCAGGCAATAAATTACATGTTCAAAGGTATTGGTATCATCATTCCATAAAACCAGACGATGATTTCTGTTTACCATCGTTAATATCTCATCCAGGGTATAGGTTTTTTCCTCGACTTGAGTATCCGCCATCTTTTTACAATTTTTATTTAAAGAGAATTAAGATTGTATGTTATTTCTTCGTTTTTCTAATTTGCTGCTCTAATGAGTTCCACATTTCATCCGGGATCTCTTTGAGATCGTTAAACTGTCCGGCTCCCTGCAGCCATTCGCCGCCATCAATGGTAATGATCTCGCCGTTAATGTATCCTGAAAAATCGGACAGTAAGAAAGCCGCTAAGTTTGCCAGTTCCTGGTGATCACCCACCCGGTTAAGTGGAACGCGTTTTCTGAAATCAAATTTCTGAGCTAAATCACCAGGCAGCAATCGTTCCCAGGCTCCCGGTGTCGGGAACGGACCCGGTGCTATGGCATTGTGCCTGATACCGTATTTCCCCCATTCTACAGCGAGTGATTTGGTTAAGGAAATTACACCGCCTTTTGCTGCTGCTGATGGAACTACATATCCTGAACCCGTAAAAGCGTAGGTAGTAACGATGTTTAAAACGCTGGCAGCCTGCTTAGCGGTAATCCAGTGTTTGCCAAAGGCCAGTGTACAATGAACCGTTCCCTTTAAGACAATATCAATGATAGAAGAAAAGGCATTGGCTGAAAGACGCTCGGTAGGAGAAATAAAATTACCGGCTGCATTATTCAATAAAGCATCTACCTTTCCAAAGCGAGCCAGACTTTCCTTTAACAGGTTTTCCACTTCTTCGTAATTTCGTACATCACAGGCTACGGGCAGTACTTTTCCGCCGGTTTCATTTTCCAGCTCACGGGCAGTATCCTGTAAAACATCCAATTTACGGCTCGTGATCACCAGGTTTGCACCTAGCTGTAAGAAGTAAGTTCCCATTGCTTTTCCCAGGCCGGTTCCTCCACCGGTTATGACAATGGTTTTCCCTTTCAATGAGTCATTCCGAAGCGCACCCTGGCTGTGATTGCTATTTTCCATTTTTCTTGTTACCGCTTAGATTGGTGATGATGGTTTTCAGAATAGAGCGCGTAGAGGGAGACCACCACTGCTTTAAAATGCTGTTTAATACTTCATCAGAGGTATTTCCCATCTGGTTGATCAGATCCTTGCGCATATTCAATTTACTCTGCTGCCAGGTATTTGCATCCTGCTGCTGGTATAAAAGCAATTGCTTTTCTGCCCGGCTCCGTAGCTTATCCGGACTTACAAGTTCATCGATCAGCCCGATCTCCAATGCCTGATGCGGAGTGAAAAGCTTTCCTTCAAGAAGATTGCGATAGGCTCTTGCCTGCCCGATCCAGAAGCTGTATAAGTGAAATATGCTATCCGGGACAATGATGCCTACCGGCACCTCATTCAACCCGATAATAAAATCGCCCTCATTCATTACGCGATAATCACAGCAAAGAGCTAAAACGCATCCACCGGCCGGACTGTGTCCGCTAATGGCAGCAACGCTGGGCTTTTTAAAAGCTACAAAGCTTTTTACAAAATCCAGAAACAGTATCCAGAATTCTTCGATCTCTTTTTCGTTATAATCGAAGAGCTCGATCAGATCCAGGCCGGAGCTGAAGAAGCGCTCCTTGCCATGCAAAATAATTCCGGCTATGGAATCATCATTCTCAATGCTTTTCAAGAGGGTGTTCAGTTCCTGCAGCATTTTTGAATTGATAGCATTCGACTTTCCCCGATCTAAGCCTATCAGGGCCATACGCTCGTTTATCGTTACTTTTAAGGTTTCCATTTTCCGGGATATTTTGAACTGAAGCGTAAAGATACGATTTATTGAAGGAGCAATAAATAAGGATTACCAAGAAAATGCCTCAATAAACCGGTTAATTTGATAAAAAAAATATCTTTGTAAATATTTGAACTTTTTAAAAACATATTGGCAACGAATAAGTAATTATGAATATTTTAATAGTAGGTTCGGGAGGAAGGGAATGTGCTTTTGCCTGGAAGATCTCGCAAAGCAAACAAATTGATAAGCTATACATTGCACCGGGAAATGCCGGAACAGGGAATTATGGCATCAATGTACCTTTGAAGGTAACTGATTTTGAAGGCATTGCTTCTTTTGCTATTGAAAATGCCATTGATATCGTTCTTGTGGGCCCTGAAGAGCCGCTTGTAAAGGGAATTCATGATTATTTCTTAAGCCGTCCGGATTTAGCAGGGATTGCGGTTGTCGGGCCTCAGCAGGCCGGCGCTCAACTGGAGGGAAGCAAGGATTTCTCAAAAAAGTTTATGAATAAGTATGGGATCCCAACAGCTTCTTCTGAAACCTTTACAAGAGAAACTTTGGAAGAAGGCTTGGCATACCTGGATAATCATAGCCTGCCGATTGTTTTAAAGGCAGACGGATTGGCCGCCGGGAAAGGGGTGCTGATCTGCCAGAGCAGGGAGGAAGCGAAAACAGAGCTCAGGGCGATGCTGATGGATGCAAAATTCGGAGAAGCGGGAGACCGGGTTGTGGTAGAGCAGTTCCTGGATGGTATTGAGCTCTCAGTATTTGTGCTGACAGACGGAATTTCTTATAAAATATTGCCTTCGGCAAAAGATTATAAACGGATTGGTGAAGGAGACCAGGGTTTAAATACAGGAGGTATGGGTTCCATTTCTCCGGTGCCTTTCGCCAGTGATGAATTCCTCAAAAAGGTAGAAAATCAGATTATTATTCCTACCATAGAGGGCTTAAAAGAGGAGAAGATTCCCTATAAAGGTTTTATCTTCTTAGGCTTAATGATGGTCAACGATGATCCTTACCTGATCGAATATAATGTCCGGATGGGCGATCCGGAAACAGAAAGTGTATTGCCTCGGATCGAAAGTGACCTTGTTGATCTGCTTTCGGGAGTTGCGAATCAGAATTTACATGAGAAAACCTTAACTTTATCTTCCAAGACGGCAGCTACCATTGTGCTGGTTTCAGGAGGATATCCTGAAAAGTATGAAAATGGAAAGGTTATTACCGGGTTGGAAAACATCCATGAATCTCTGGTTTTTCATGCCGGAACCACATTAAAAGATGGAACTGTACAGACCAACGGCGGGCGCGTGCTGGCTATTACCGCATTGGGAGATGGCCTTTTTGAAGCTTTGCAACAGGCTACCGCTGACTCGGGAAGGATCTTCTATAACGGACGTTATTTCAGAACCGATATCGGCTTCGATTTAATGAAATATATAAATAATTAGAATTGGTGAAAAAACTCTTTCTATTGGATGGAATGGCGCTGATTTATCGCGCTCACTTCGCATTAAGCAAAGCACCTCGCTTTACAGCAGCCGGTATCAATACCTCTGCCATCATGGGCTTTACCAATACCCTTTTGGAGGTGTTAAAGAAAGAGAACCCTTCACATATTGCCGTGGTTTTTGATACGGCAGCACCTACTGCACGCCACATTGAATTCGAGGCTTATAAAGCACACCGGCAGGCGATGCCGGAAGATCTTTCAGCAGCTATTCCCTATATCTACCGGATTATCGAGGGCTTCAATATTCCTGTTATCACTTATGATGGCTTTGAAGCCGATGATATTATCGGAACGCTTGCAAAGAAGGCGGAGGCAGAAGATTTTACAGTTTACTGTATGACCCCGGATAAAGATTTTGCACAGTTAGTTTCTGACCGGATATTGCTGTACCGACCTGCAAGAATGGGCAATGGCGCCGAGGTCCATGGCGTTAAGGAAGTTCTGGAGAAATGGGAAGTTGAAAGGGTTGAACAGGTAATCGATATCCTTGGTTTATGGGGAGATGCGGTAGATAATATTCCGGGCATACCGGGGATTGGTGAAAAGACCGCCAAAAAGTTGATCCAGGAATATGGCAGCATCGAGGAGATTATTAAAAACAGTCATGAACTGAAGGGTAAGCAAAGGGAAAACATTGAAAATTTTGCCGAACAAGGCATCATATCTAAAAAGCTGGCAACCATTCTGCTGGATGTGCCGATTGATTTCGATGAAAAAGCCTTACGCCTGGAAGAGCCTGATAAAGAGCTGCTCGAACCTCTGTTTGCCGAATTAGAGTTCCGGACCTTAGGAAGACGGGTCTTTGGCGAAGGCTTTAACGTCAACGAGTCTAAGCTGCAGGAAGGTGCTCAGATTGATATGTTCAGTCAGCCGCAGCCGGCAGGTACTTTAAACAAATCAGAATACGTAGCTCCCGAAGTTGGCAAAAATATTGATAATACAGAGCACGATTACAAGATTGCTCAGACCGACGAAGAAATCAGTGAGCTGATTCATTATCTGAATCAACAAAAGTCGGTCTGCTTTGATACAGAAACAACCGACATCGATGCCAATTGCTGTGAACTGGTAGGTCTTTCCTTTGCTGTAGAGGCCGGGAAGGCCTGGTATGTTCCGGTGTCGGATAAGCGGGAGGAATGCCTGCGTGTGTTAAATCTTTTTAAGCCAATCTTTGAGAATGAAGAAATTGAGAAGGTTGGTCAGAATCTGAAGTATGACATCCTGGTATTAAGCTGGTATGATATTGAGGTAAAGGGAAAGCTCTTTGATACCATGCTTGCACATTACCTGATCGATGCTGATTCGAGACATAATATGGATGTCCTGGCAGAAAACTACCTGGGCTATTCGCCAATCCCCATTAGCAAGCTTATTGGTGCCAAAGGAAAGAAGCAGGGAAATATGCGCGATGTTCCTGTTGAAGATGTTGCACCCTATGCTTCCGAAGATGCAGACATCACTTTGCAGCTAAAGGAACGCTTTTTACCTCTATTGGAAGAAATAGGCGCACTCTCTCTAGCCAATGAAGTAGAGTTTCCTCTTATTTATGTTCTGGCAGCGATGGAACGTGAGGGCGTATGCCTGGATGTGACTGTTTTGGGAGAGATCTCGAAGATCATTACACTGGAAATCGTTGAGCACGAATGCCAGATTCATGAAAAGGCTGGTGTTAAATTTAATATCGCATCGCCTAAGCAATTGGGAGAGGTATTATTTGATAAATTACAGCTTGATCCGAAAGCTAAGAAAACCAAGACCGGGCAATACCAGACAGGGGAAGATGTATTATTGGCGTTAGCCGTAAAAAATGATATTGTTCAGGATATTTTAAATTTCAGGCAGCTACAAAAGCTGAAATCGACCTATGTAGATGCGCTTCCTCAGCTTCTAAATGTGAAGTCTGAACGTATCCATACTTCTTTTAACCAGGCCGTTGCCTCAACGGGCAGACTGAGCTCGACCAACCCCAATCTTCAGAATATCCCAATCAAAACAGAAAGGGGCCGGGAAGTAAGGAAGGCTTTTGTGGCTAAGGATGACAATCATGTGATCATGGCTGCCGATTATTCCCAGATCGAATTGCGGATCGTTGCTGAAATAAGCGGCGATAAAGCCATGCGCGAAGCCTTTATAAACGGAATTGATATCCATACGGCGACTGCAGCCAAAGTATATGGCGTTACGCTTGATGAAGTGACCTCTACAATGCGTAGAAACGCAAAAGCTGTCAATTTTGGAATTATTTACGGCCAGTCAGCCTTTGGCTTATCTCAGAATCTGGGCATACCAAGACGGGAGGCAGCAGAGATCATCGAGCAATATTTTATTCAATACCCGGGTATTAAAGCCTATATGAATGACACCATCGCCTTTGCCAGAGAGCACGGCTATGTGGAAACCTTGCTGAAACGGAGAAGATACCTGCGGGATATAAATTCTCAGAATGCAACTGTTCGCGGATTTGCTGAACGAAACGGGATTAATGCTCCTATTCAGGGATCTGCTGCTGATATGATCAAGATAGCGATGATCGGGATTCATAATGACATAAAACAACATAACCTCAAAGGCAGAATGACGATGCAGGTTCATGATGAGCTTGTATTTGATGTGCCCAAAGATGAAATTGATATCTTTAAGGAGATCGTTGAATCACGGATGAAAAATGCAATAAAAATGGAAGTTCCTATTGTAGTGGAAATAGGGATCGGGACAAATTGGTTAGAAGCTCATTAATAAGCAACTATGTTATATTCAGCATTTCAGAATAAACACATTGAGGCCGGCTGCGATGAAGCCGGGCGCGGTTGTTTAGCAGGACCTGTTTTTGCTGCAGCAGTGATATTCCCTCCTGATTTTAAATATGTGGGCATTGATGATTCAAAGAAACTAACAAGCTCACAGCGTTATGCTTTGAGGGAGCTCATTCAGAAAGAGGCGATTGCCTATGCGATCGGACAGGTAGATGCTGAAGAGATTGATGAAATTAACATCCTGAATGCTTCCTTTCTTGCTATGCATCGTGCGCTGGATCTTCTGGCGATTTCTGCGGAGTTTCTTATCATCGATGGTAATCGCTTTAAACCCTATCGTTCCGTTCCTCATCAATGCATTGTTCAGGGAGACGGGAAATATTTATCCATAGCCGCGGCTTCTATTTTAGCAAAAACATACCGCGATGATTATATGGCGAACCTTGCCATCCAGTATCCTCAGTACGACTGGAAAAATAATAAAGGCTATGCTACGCTGAAGCACCGGCAGGCAGTAATGGAACATGGCCTGAGCCCTTATCATCGTAAAACCTTTCGCACGAATGCACTGCAGCTCGAAATATTTAGTTAATTAAGGGCTTTTATGTACTTTTGCGAGAATTTTATAATTAATAATCAATAATGAAGAACACCGCTCTAACTGATGTGCATACCTCTTTAGGTGCAAAAATGGTTCCTTTTGCCGGTTTTAATATGCCTGTTCAGTATGCGGGGATCAATAGTGAACATGAAGCGGTTCGTAGTTCAGTAGGTGTTTTTGATGTAAGCCATATGGGTGAATTCATCCTGAAAGGGGAGCATGCACTGGATCTGATCCAACGTGTCAGCGCCAATGATGCTTCTAAATTATTTGATGGAAAGATTCAGTATACTTACCTGCCAAATGAAACAGGCGGGATCGTGGATGACCTTTTAGTTTACCGGATCGATGAGAAAACCTATTTATTGGTTGTCAATGCTTCCAACATTGAGAAAGACTGGAACTGGATATCGAAATTCAATACAGATGGTGTTGAAATGATCAATATCTCTGACCGGACCTCCCTACTGGCGATACAAGGACCAAAATCGATCGATGTTCTTCAAAAATTAACCGATATTGATCTAGCGGCCATGGAATATTATAGCTTTCAAAAAGGTGTTTTCGCCGGGGTAAATAACGTATTGATATCCGCTACCGGCTATACCGGGGCGGGAGGCTTTGAAATCTACTTCGAAAACTCTCACGCAAAAGCGATATGGAATGCTATTTTTGAGGCCGGGAAAGAGTACGGGATTACTCCCATCGGCTTGGGAGCACGTGATACCTTACGTTTAGAAATGGGCTTCTGCCTATATGGGAATGATATCGACGAAACAACTTCTCCGTTGGAAGCCGGTTTGGGATGGGTAACAAAATTTACGAAACCCTTCATTAATTCGGAGAATTTAAAAAAGGAAAAGGAAGCCGGCATCCCTAATAAGCTGATCGGCTTTGAACTGATTGAACGGGGGATTCCTCGCCAGGGCTATGAGATCCAGGATTCATCCGGAGCCAATATTGGATATGTTACTTCGGGAACGCAATCGCCTACGCTTCAAAAGCCCATTGGTTTAGGCTATGTTAAGAAAGAGTTTAGTAAAGAAGGAACTGAATTATTCGTAAATATTCGTAATAAGGCTGTCAAGGCTGTTGTGGTAAAAACCCCATTTATAAAAATAAGATAGATATTGAGCAAAGAACCTAAACCAAAAACAATAAGCGTATGCTTATCACCGGCCATGCTGCCTTTACATACCTTAGAAGGTAAGATTGCTGTTATAATCGATATTTTCAGAGCCTCTTCTTCCATGTGCTATGGTATCCATAATGGCGCTAAGAGCATTATACCTGTATCAACGATCGAAGAGTGCCTTTCTCATAAAAATGAGGATTGCTTATTGGCGGCCGAACGTAACGGCCAGGTCGTAGACGGATTTGATTTTGGGAATTCACCGTTTTCATATACTGTTGAGAAGATCAAAGGAAAGACCATCGTATTAACAACAACGAACGGCACGCGATCTATCCGGCTTTCTATGAATGCCAAAGAAGTGGTGCTGGGTTCTTTCCTGAATTTGACGGCCTTGTGTAATTGGCTTGCCAGACAGCCTGAATCGGTAGTCTTAATTTGTGCCGGCTGGAAAGATAATTTTTGCCTGGAGGATACTTTATTTGCCGGAGCTGTGGTTGAAAAGCTTCTGAAAGACTTTGAAGTGCATGATGACGGAGCAACCGCATCGCTGGATCTATATCAGCTTGCAAAGCATGACCTGAACGGTTATCTGAAGAAATCGTCT
>Ga0182735_1001224_pt1 | contig 17585 bp, 8 predicted proteins | sample eDN5th30CKraftMG_FD_128524 | JGI IMG/M metagenome (GOLD analysis project Ga0182735, IMG submission 128524) | Enriched Miracle-Growth compost microbial communities from Emeryville, California, USA - eDNA 5th pass 30_C Kraft MG (version 2) (version 2) ... | reverse complement strand
GCCTCTCTCGCATGGCGCCAGACCATGGGCGGTCGGAACAGATCATAGGCAGGGGCACGCCCTATGCCCCATGCATACGCCGCCCCAGCTCGGCTTAAGCCGCACGCTTGGCGTAGACACCCTCCCCGTTCGACATATGCCCGAGACAGTCATAGTCTCCGAACACGGCATCGAAGCGGGATGCGATCTGGGACAGCCAGCGCTGTGCCCGCGGTGAACGAGCCGTGCGCCAATCGGCGTCCCAATAGGCCCCATCATCGCGTTCGACGATCCAGACGGCAACCAGCCCGCCATAGACCGACACGCCGAAATCCGCATAGGCATTGCGCATGAGGATCCGGTCCTCCCGGCCGCGCCAGCCGTCATGCGGGATCAGGGACGGGAAGGCTTTGGCGGCCCGCTCGCGCAAGTCCTCGCGCAGCCATTCGTACTCGAATTCCCAGTCGTCGTCGCACTCCACGTCGAGCACAGTGAAGGCGACAATTGCGCCGCTGGGATAGCTGACTGATCGGCCCATGGCATCCTCCCTCAGGCCGCAAGCGCAGCGTCGTCGGACGCATCGTCAAACTGCTCGGGAATGATCTTCCCGCCGAGCTTTAGGAGCAGGCTCGATGCCTCTTCGGCCTTGGCCGCAGCGGTCAGGATGGCGCGGTCGTCGTCCTTCAGAAGCTTGAGCCAGTGCTCGATATAGCTCGCGTGACTGTCGAGATGCGTGACCGGCAGCCCCAGCTCGGCACCCAGCATCGCGCTGGAGAGTTCCGCGACCAGTTCCTCGGCGGCATAAGCCGCCGTACCGAAGCGGTTCTTGAGATCGCGGCCCAAGCGGTTGGGATGGCCCGTCCAGTGCGACAGCTCGTGGGCGAGTGTGGCATAGTAGTGGTCGAAGCCGGAAAACAGGCTCGTCGGCGGCATCGTGACACGATCAGCAGTCGGTTCGTAATAGGCTTCGCAACCCTGGTGGCGCAGGTTGACGGGGATGGCGGCGAAGAAAGCGTCGAGTTCGGCCTCGCGCCCTTCAGGCTCGACCAGTTCCAAGGTTGCAGCCGGATGAAAGCGCTCAGGCAGACCTTCGACCTGATCGGCATTGAAGACCGGATAGGCCTTCAGCACCCGGCGGGCTTCGTCGGTCTTTTCGCCGGTGTCGGGGGCTTCCACCTCTTTGGTGTAGCTCTTGTAGAAGATCGCGATGGTCGACTTCTCGCCCTTGCGAACCTGGGCTCCGAGCGATTTTGCCTGATTGTAGGTCATCCAGAACGGCGAAGCGTAGCCGCACATGTCGGCGACCATCCAGAGCCAGAACACATTCATGCCGCGGTACGGAATCCCGCAAGCCCGCAAGGGACGGAAGACAGGGACACCGCGCCACGGCTTGATCCACGGCTTCGTGCCGGCTTCCAGACGCGTGATGATTTCCTGGGTGATGCGGGTGGCGGGCGACACGTCGCTACCCTGCCGCTTGCGATAGGCCATGATGGTTCTCCTGATTGAGGCATCTGGACAGTCGGCGACGGGTTCGCCGGTCAGTGCCACAGGGGCCCGAGCCCCCTCTGCTCTGCTCCCAAAAAGGAAGCGGCCCTCCGGCATGAGCCGAAGGACCGCTTCTCGAGGTGCGAGTAGCCTAGCCTGTCAGGAGGAGGTCAGGCGGCCAGCTCGCGGGGGGACTGATCTTCGGTATCGTCACCGGGCTCAGCGTCGGTGGCGTCGATCTCGGCTTCGCCAGCCTCCGGGGCAGCGGAGGCAAACCGCATGACCTCAGGCACCCAGGCCAGGGCCTTCTCGCGTACTTCGACCTCGGTGATGTAGGTGCCCGCGAATACGCGCTCGGCGCTCATCGCTAGGTCACCCTTCTTGACCGCAGCAAAGCGCGAGGAAAGCTCGAGACCGCCAACATCGGTCAGCGCGTCGAGGATCACCTGCTTCGACACCCGGTCGAAGTAGTTGGCCGCAGTCGGTCTCCACCACTGCGCCATGTCGATACCGATCAGGCTGCCAAGGTGATCCTGGAACGGCAGCTGACGCTCGCCCGTCATGTTGAGGCTCGCCTCGAGCGACCGGGCGACGACATAGCCAAGCCATGCGGCGCGGCTGTCATCGGACAGCGCACGAAACAGGTCGAAGCGGGCAGTCGCATCTTCGCCAGCGCGCCAGCTTTCGTCGAGATTGGACCTGAGCTCGGCAAGCGCGCTGCTGGCCGGAGCATCCTTGGCTTCGAAGCCGATGATCGGGCCTGCCGGAAGAGGCGCGCGCAGCGTGGTCGCAGCCCGCGCCCGCCAGTCGTGGGTATCGGCATCGGCCAGCGTGAAGACCATTATGTCGAGCGCAAGCCCCGGGTCAGAGGCAACATGCAGCGCAAGGACGTCGCGACGCTGCATGGCGAGCTCATCGACCAGGCGCTTGGACAAGGTGGTCCGGCGCTTGTCCGAACCTTCCTCGCCAGCAACGACTTCGATCCCGCTGTCGCCTTCAGCGGGTTCAGCCTGCCTTTCACCATAGAAAACCGGCTGGAGTACCGGAGTGCCATCGCGTGAAAGCACCAGGATCATGCCCGCCTCGGCCTTGAGCTCGGGCGCAATGACTGGCGGGCGTGCGCGGATTTCCTGGCATTCGCGTTCGATGGCCTCGATAGCCGCTTCGGCTGCCGCCATGGCTTCCTCGGCGCTATCCTCGTCTTCGAGGATCGCCGCATGCTCGTCGTAGGAGGCATCGAGTTTGTCGAGCCTCGCCAGTTCCGCCTCGGTGAGCGGCGCCGGTTCGGCAGGAAGCCTGACCAGCCCTTCGACCAGATCATGGCTGGCATAGGGATCGAGCGTGGGCTTGACCCAGGCGAGGCCCTGCTCGGCTGCGAGCGCCTTCGCCTGTTCTTCCATCTTCGCCGCCGCGAGGCTCTCGAGCAAGGCTACATCGACCCAGGATTCGCTGTCATCGTCATCGAACAGTTCGCGTTCGATCCGGCCGCCGGCAGCGATGTAGGCGTCATGGCCAACGAGCCGGGCACGGGGATCGCTGCCCCGGACGGTCCCGGAGAGGACCATTCGCCGAATGCTGTCGGGATTGGGCGCATAGTAGGCCAATGAAACCTGGTCGAAGACGCGGGTCTGGATCTCCTGGTCCGAGGTCGCACCGAAGGCCTTGGCGATGTCGATCGTGATCTGGCCGGAGGCCAGTGCCTCGAACACGACGGGCGCGAGCGTCGCGAGACGCAGACGGCCCTCGACGAAGCGGACCGTCAGGCCGAAGCGGCGGGCAACATCCTCGACGGTCGCACCGCCTGCGACAAGCGCGGCAAAAGCCTGGGCCTCGTCCGCTGGGTTCATGGCGAGACGGTGGAAGTTCTCCGCGAGGCTGGTCTCGACCGCCGCTTCAGCACTGTCCTCGACCACGAGGCACGTGACTTCGTGATCACGCGCGAGGATCTTGTCGTCCGCGAGCGCAAGCATCGCGCGACGGCGGCGCTCGCCGGCTTCGACCTCGAACTTGCCCTTTGCGGCAGGCCGGACGATAAGATTCTGCAGCAGACCATGCGCAGCGATGCTGGCCTTGAGCTCGGTATCGGCGGCTGGATCGCCGTGACGGCGGACATTGCGCGGAGACTGGACGAGCTTGTTCAGCGGGATCGACTTGATCATGGGACACACTCCTGATTGTGAGCCCGGCGCATCGACCATCGACGCCCAAATGGCTCAATCAGGGCAAAGCCCGCTCCACTCTTGTGCTTTCGCAGCAAATCTTCCGATAGCCACGGGCAATGACGAATGGCTATGGTTACGGTCGATCCGGTTGGCCTCCTTTTAGGCTAAGGTCTCGCATTCCTCGTGCTGAGTTTACAGTGATGCATGGCTTCCGGTTGCACCCGCTGAATTCGTCTAAAGCCTTCTCAGTGACTTACTAATCTGAGGATCGCATGATAGCAGCATAACTGGGGTTCAATTGAAAAAGCTGGAATTCATGGGGGGATCCTTTGGCTCGCGGACCTAAAATCGGATCTTCGGACATTGCTCGGATTATTGAGCAAGCCGATATTGCAAATGTCGCCGTGCGGCTTGGACTGCAGGTGGACAGCAGGTCCCGGCAACCGCGCCGTGCCATTTGCCCGTTCCATGATGACAAGGATCCGTCGTTAAACCTCTATCGCGGTGGCGTAGGGCGAGCTGAGCGCGACCATTATCATTGTTTCGTCTGCGGCGCTCATGGCGACGTCGTCTCCCTCATTCAGAATTATGAGAAGGTCTCGTTTTGGGAGGCGGTTCAGCGCCTCGCTTCGATCGAGGGTGTCGAGATAAGTTCTGTGCGCCAACCGGTCGTCAATCGTACGACTGGAGCGGCCCTTCTCGCGCGAAGCCTCGATGATATGCCGGCGACGGACCAAAAGTTCATCGCCTTTTGCGAGGAGCGAGGGTTCGATGTGGACTTTCTTCGCAGAAGAGGCGCGGCAAAATCAAGTCTCGACGATCTGATAAAACGCGCGAGAGCCGACCGCACGATCGAGGAGCAGCTCGTCGAGGCAGGCGTGCTTCGACGCGACGATGCCGGTGACCAGGTCGCTGATCTCTACGGACCAAAGTTGCGCGGCTTCTTTAGCGGCAGTCGCATCGTGTTTCCGATCGACGGGCCGCAGGGCGAGATTGTCGGTTTCGCTGCGCGCGCGCTTGACGATCAAAAACCAAAATATCTCTATTCATACGACTTTCCTCGCAGGAAATCGCTTTATGGCGAAGGCCGACTGCTCAAGACACTTCAGGACATGCGTCGTACTGGCCGGCGTGAAGTCATTAGTATATATCTTGTGGAGGGAATTTTTGATGTCCTCCGTCTCGAGCAGATGGGTCTTCATGCGTTAGGCGTTCTCGGCGCGCAGATCACGCCGGGCCAGATCGAACGCATCATCCGAATTCAGGAATTAGTTGCCGAATTTGATGGAGAGCTCCGCTTTCACATCTTTTTCGATTGGGATGATGCCGGCAAGCGCGGTGCGTACGATGCCGTGCTGCATCTCCTCAAGTTATTGGAACATGGTCATCCATTCGATCTGACAGTCGTCTCCACACCGGCGGGAACCGTGGCTAAGGTTGATCCCGACACTTACTTGCGCGGTAAATCCTCTGAAACGGCGCGGGATCTGCTAGCGGCAGCAGGCGCTGGGCCACTTGAATTTCTTGCAGCTTATCGATTGGGGACAGAGCCCTCCAAGCTAGATTGGTCGTCGGTCAACCGCCTCCGGCTCGCATCGATTGCCCGAAGCGTCGCATATTCGCTGCGCGACCAGGACTGGGCGCGGATCATCGCCACATTACCAATCGCAGATCAACATTCTGGCCTGGCTCAGTTCGCGGCCTTGGTAAGCAGCTATGGGGGCAGGCAGGCTACGTCGTCGCAGGCGCCGCAGCTTCTTGAGCAGTTTCGCGATCCTGCAGACGATCGCTCAGACCTTCTCACCGCACTGACACTCGGACGCTCGTCGACTTCGCGCCGAGAGTATCCCCTTGATGACGAAGCTTGGGAACGACTTGCGATCGCTGCGTCCCCTCTTTTTCACATCCATCGGGCAAGGCTGGCAGCGGCGGACGGGCCTTCGAGCCCGCTCCTGACGCGGCATTTGCCCAAAGGAGACGGTAAATACAGGCTCAAGGCCGGACCCGTTGCGCACGACGCAATTCTTCAGCAATATGCGCTAATCGAATTGCTGCGGGACCGCGACGATTGTCCAAGGTTTGCGGACAGCATCCCGGCCATACGATATGCGCGCGATTGTGTACTCGATGGGGGCATCTACAAGACCGGCAATGGGCGCCGACAACCCGCGTTGAGCTTTGCCTACCAGATCGACATGGCGATCGTAAACGGACTTACGCCGCCAAGGCGTGAGGGCATCTTTCGACCCTATTTCGAATGTTGGCGCTCGTTTATCGATTTTCTCGATGGCCGTATCAGGCGTTTTCGTCATGACGAGATGCAAATCCTGCGCCTCGACATCACTGGCTTTTACGATCACATTCGATCCGACATATTCGGCGATGCTCTCGCACAACCGCTCGAACGCGCACTCCACTGCCTGAATTTTGCAGATGGCGATATTGGTTCGTTCGCGCCCTTGCTCGCTCCTTCCGAACGTGCGGATGCGGTGGGGCGATCCGAAGTTTTCACCCGGTTCTTGCTCCAGCACAGCTTCGGACTTCGCTATTTCAACCCAGTTTCCGGCGAGGAAGCTATACAGGAGGCAAAGCGGGGCATTCCGCAGGGGCCTGACCTTTCCGCCTACCTCGCAAATATCGCTCTTTTCGACCTCGACGACATGATGGGCGCCGAGATTGCCAGGCTTAATGAGGCTGACACCGAACAAGGCGAGACAGAGGACCAAGACCGATGCTCGGCCGCCTACGCCCGCTACGTCGATGACGTTGTCATAATCTGCCGGGATTTCGAGACTGCCGCTCAACTTCGTCGCAAAGTTGAATCTCTGATTGCGCTCAAAGGTTTGTCGCTCAATCGCAAGAATGTGACGCCCCCACCGATGACGCGGGCGCAGGCGCGCGGCTGGATCACCGACAATCGTGCAGGTTTCGGTTTTTCCGGACCGCTTGCCGATTTGCCGACGACCGAGGCTATGGACCCGCTTGCCGACGCAGGCGAAATCGATCGGCGCACGGCGCTCGGTCTTCTCTTTGATCCGGATCTCGACAATCCGGGAAATGCCGAGATTGGGGTCGCCAAGATCAGCATCGCACTTACTGCGGCAGACATCCGGTTTAACGACCGCGCCAATGCATATCGACGCCTATGGTGCTTCGCGTCTGACAGACTGACTGACACCTCGGGCGCAGGTCTGGCTGCGTCCTTTGCAGAGCTACTCGCCAGGGCCGAACCCCGCGCATTGCTACTTGCAACCGAAACTGACCGGCTCGACATCGCGTTGGCGGCAATGGAGGGCCTAGACAGGGCGTTGCGTTTCGCGGTTCCTCCGGGCACCTTCGGTGAAGAACTGTGCGAACGCATTGCGCGCAACCTGCAGACCTTATCTGCCTCGGTACTCGACGATCCGTTTACACCGCTCGAAGCACTGCTGCTTGGCAGCAACGATCGCCGGCTGCTTTCACGTTTCGACACGCGCTGCCAGATCGGAATTATCGCCTGCCTCGCCGCCGAGCAGCTGGGACCGCGCGAACGCACGTTCCAGTTCACGCACCTGCACAAGTTTCTTCTGCCGAATATAGGTGGCGGTCAGGCCCTACCGGAGGGCTTGCTACATTCACTTCTTAAGCACGACGCCGCGTTCGAACGCCAGTTGCCGAGCCTCGTTGTTGCGAGCGGGCAATCATCGAATGCCGCCTTCTCCCGTCTTAATCAGACACTGGTCGAACTCCAGCGCGCCGCAGCCCATGGTGAGGATGAAGGTCCAGGCTCATTTACGCTATCCGAGCTGCGTGACCCCAACGAAGTCGTCAACGCTACACAATCGATCCTAAGCATCTGGGCTCCGGGGAATGATATCGATGGAGGTACCGCGCCTCCGACCGAAATCGAACTTGATGCAGCAGCGACGTTGGTCAACGTCACGTACGCCGTGTTTGGCGTTATCGCATCGCGTCGACCACGGTTGACACGGTTGATTGCTGGCGCGCCGGGCGCGATGCCATTGCCCTCGCCACCGGGCCTTAAGTCCTCCGGTATTCTCTTGTGGTGTCCTAATGGTCGCTTACTGCTCGCGTCGCCCGACGCAGCAGAAGCCCCGCCGGTTGGCGTGACTTGGACGGATTTGAATGAGCAGACTGTGCCTGGCGTCGCCTTGCGAGAAGCGACACTCCCCGCAGGCTGCAGACTGTTAGTCGAGAATGACCGGAGATGGTCGCCGGCAGAAATCGCAAATCTCTACCGCGCCGGGTTCACCCTGTTCGCGCAACAACTCAATCTCGATGCCGAACGTGTGCCAGTCCCGACAGCGTTCTCATTCTTCGCTAACATCGCAGATGACGTTATCGACTTTTCGAGCGTGCAGCTAATTTCATGGCCGGCGCCTCGGTCAAGCGTCGACGGCCACGCGTTCGTCCGTGTCGGGCCCTCGCTGGAGGCGCGCGGCGTTTACTCGGATGGAGCGGACTTGTGGCGCTATGGCTGGGCCGTGCGGGATGCCTGTAACCGCGCCGAGCCATCCCATGACGATGACGCCGGGATGGATGCCCAGGCCGCAACTGCGCTGGATGAGGATTTCCATCGGCGAGAAGCTATCGTCGCGCGCGTGCTTCCCCGGCTTTCTGGGGCCGATCGGTGGGGGCCGGGCGAGGGTGCGCCAGATAATCCGATCCCTACGCGCATCCGCCGCGCCCTGGCGTTGCTCGAGAATTTCGATCGTGCCGGCACCGCTGCCGAAGCGGCGTCCTGCTTGGTCGCAGCCGTCTCTGAAGGAATGTTCATGAGCGAGCGCATAAATGCGCTCGACGACCTTACTTCGAACGGTAATGCAGCCGAGCTTCTTGCTCGAGCGACCAGAAGGGTGAGCCGCGCGCTTCCTGAAGCTGCGAAGCACTGGGACATTACTACCCCGCACTCGCTGCCGCACCGACGTAGCGCCGCGGCTTGGCAGACACTGTCAGTGGCAATCGGGAATGCGGGCACAAACATCCCTGGCGACGCCGCGGACTCGCTAAATGCGCTGGAAGCAGGTGCTGAAACACTCGCTGCAATCGCGGATCTGCGGGCGCTGGCATTTGAAATCGCGGCCGGCTTGCCCGAGGACTCGCTTAACCTTCTCGCCGATGCCGAGTTTGATCTTGCTTGGGTATCGGACATCGTGGGCCTTGATCTAATCATGATCAATGAGGGGTCGGCAACCACCGACCCCAGTCTCGCCATTCAGGTTACCAGGGTCGTGCGCGCGTTCTGCCAAGTGGTTCTAGGCCAACGCGGGGGGCTCAATTTCGTACGCGACCAGATCACGCCGTCCGGCTGGGTCGTGCTGGTCGCTATACTCATCCAAGTCGTGCCCGTACGCCAGCTAAGCAATTTTACCCGCCCGACCCTATGGCAGATACATTCTGGACCTGCCGGTGCTGAAGCTGCGCTCCAAGGCCTCCTGCGGTATTTTGCTAGCAGCTCGGAAGCGACCGCGAACGCCCCCAATTGGCCGTGGGACGTGTTCGAGCAACTTCTTCTGCAACGTCCCTCCGATCTGCCATCGCTTCTGCGGCAAGTCACCGACTCGACGGCAATCAGCGTTAGCAATGAAATATCTTGGTCGAATCCCCGAACCGGCGACAGCCAAGCCGACCGTCCGATCATGCGCCTGGCCGACGGCAGTTCCGTCAGCCTTGCCGAGTGGCAGATTGATGTGTCTTATGTGCGAGGCGAACGTGGCGCTGCGATGGAGGCCTATCCGGTCGGCAGCCGGATGCGCTTCCCGTATTCGATCTCGCGCCGCGGCGATCAAATCCTTGGCCTGCATCTCGTTTCGCGCAAGCTTGGCGAGGCCGCATTCGGAGGATCACTCCAGACTGAGTCATCTCCTGCGGAGCGCCGGTCGGTGCCGGAAGTCATGCCTGTTCCGGTAATCGTTGAAGGCACTTTAGAGGATCCCTCTACCGGCCAGGACCCCGCGATCTCGCTAGAAAATACCATAGTTCCATCCGCGCAGTCCGATCTGACTACGCTGGATGAGGCATTGGCGCTTATCGACAGAAAGCGCGTCCGATCCTGGAGCGATCGTTCCGTTGCCAAGAATTTCGGCACGCATCGGGTTGCGCTGGTCCAATGGGATGTTGCCGACAGCTATTACAGCCCGGGACACAAGGGTGGGGTTTACGAAGGTTTGGTCTCTCCCTCCGGTGACAAGCCAGCTGACCCGGCAACCGTTAAGAATGGCGGCGTATTTCTTTCGACGTCCGAACACCGCCGCCGCGCGCTGATCCGGGAAGTTCTGAAGGCCTGCGCGGAGTTCAAGGTCGATGGCCTCGTATTCCCGGAATACAGTCTCCGACCGGAAACGATCAACTGGCTCGCGCGTCAGCTTAAGACGCAACCACGGCAAATTACCGTTTGGTGCGGCACCTTCAGAGTTCCCAATGCGACGCAACTCGACCTGGATTTCAGTGATAACGCGACGGCCCCCTATAGGTCGTCCATCGACGGACCGTTACCACCGGGGATCAACCGTTGGGAGGCGCATACAGCCGTTTTGACCTGTCTGCAGGCGAAGGTCGATGACCGCGCGATCGTGAAAGTGGAACACTATGCGCGGCAGAAGCGCTACCCATCCGCTGCGGCCGGCGAATTGATCAGGCCGCCATTCGACCAGCCATGGCACCCGTTGCTGGTCGACGAAAGGGATCCGTTCAAGCTGGGGACGTTCTCATTGGAACTCGTCTGCTCGGAGATGTTTCCGCATGCCAGCAGCGCGAACTTCGTCGGCATCATTGAGGAAAACAACGAACTCGCTGACCGATACGGCCTAGGCAAGGGCGGCGAGACAATGTTCAACCATGTCAGCAATGACATTTACGAGTTCGCTCGATGGACGGCGTTTCGCAACGCAGCCAAGGTCGCCGGTGACACCAACCGCGCGCTTCTCAGAGGCGAAGCGCTCCAGCGGACGCTGATTGTCCTTCCCGCCATGACGACCCGATCGGCAGATTATCATATCTTCGGGCAAAACCAGTATCTGGCTGCTGGACTGGTCACTGCATTTTGCAATGCCGTCGTACCGCATGCGAGTTGCGGTCAGAGCGGCTTCATTGGCCTCGACGGGTGGAAGCGGACCGAAGGGATCAAGACGCCCTACGGATCCAAGGCTCCGGGCATCTTCCAGCTTGGCGATTCACACAGCGGCCCCTTAGGCGACACCGAAGCGGCTATGGTCATTGCCGACCTGGACTTGCTAAGAACGACGGATCAGCGCCCCCGACCGCATTATCAGCATCGGTCTTTGCGGCTTGTCGCGCATCTTCCAATCTTTTTCGCGACGGAGAAGGGGGGGCATGCCGGCATCGGCGCATATCCAAACAAGCAGCGTCAGCCCCGGTCACGGACGATCGAAGGGAAAGCATTCACCTTTGCGGAGGCACGCAGCAAGCTCGCCAAGGCGCTAGAACTCGAATCCGTCTGGCGGGCGAAGCTGAATGTCGCTGCCCGCGATGAGGAACCGTCACCGGAATATCAGGCCGCCATCGCCGAAACGCTGGCGGCGCTTCGCGTACTTGAGGAGTTTGCGGACGATCCTGCCTGGCTCCGTAAACGGACCGATTCCTTCAAATCCGAACGCTATGAAATGCCGCCAATGGCTCCATTGCCGGCTCTCGTCGATTGGCTGTACGTCGATGATCGATGGCTGCCGGGAACGAACAGTGCGGAGGCCCCGGTCGAAGGGGAAGACCCGCTGAAAAGCGACAAGCCATTGCTTGGCGTCCCTCGCTCGATGCAGGACGAACCGCCGCGGGGCATCGGCTGACGTGGAGCGACAGATGACTAACACCGACTCTGAACGCTGCCTTGAAGACCTGGCACGCCGACTTGAGGCGTCGGGAGATTTTCGGGTCCTCCGACGACTGAAGCTCAGTGAACACATCGAGCCGAGCGACGGTGTCCAGACTCGAACGGGCATGTTTCTAGATGTTGAGAGTACCGGCCTAGATGTTAGCGTCAGCGAGATAATCGAAATCTCCGTCACGCCGTTCGAATATGGCCTTGACGAGCGAATCGTTTCGGTTGGACAGCCGTTGCACCAGTTCAATGAGCCAGCGGACCCGATCCCCGCCGAGATAACCGCAATCACTGGCCTGACAGACGAGCTTGTAGCTGGTCACCGGCTGGATATCCCCGCAATCGAAGCATTTGTGGAGCAAGCGAACATCATAATCGCCCACAATGCCGCGTTCGACCGACCGCTCGTCGAACGGATCTCCCCCATATTTTCCGCCAAACCCTGGGCCTGCACGATGTGCGATGTTCCCTGGAAGGAAGAGGGCGTCGAAGGGCGGCGATTGTCGGAGCTCTTGTCGGGCTTTAAGTATTTTTTCGACGCGCACCGCGCGGTCGATGATTGCGAGGCCGGTATTGCGCTTTTGACGATGACGCTTCCAAAGAGTGGCGAGCGGGTGCTCAGCAGCGTCTTGAGGACTGCGCGCCAGCCAACTTGGCGAATATTCGCGGATGCCGCGCCATTCGAGATGAAGGACGTTTTGAAGCATCGCGGTTACAAATGGAATGCAGACCGAGCGCTTGGCCCGAGGGCGTGGTGGAAGGAGGTTCCCTCCGATCTGGTCGACGCCGAGGTAGATTTCCTACAATCGGAGATCTTCCGGTCGCCGGTGCGTCTTCCGATGTTTGAGATAACTGCCTTTCAGCGCTATTCTATGCGTGCGATTTAGAGCCCCACATTGGCATTCAGCGAACGCTATCGAAGAACACTTTTTTCCGAAGCTCTGATTTAACAACAAGGGCTTTGTATCTGGGGTGGCCGTTGGTGGCGAAAGCTGTTGTTTGATGCTTGGATTCCAAACCGCTGCAAAGTCCCAGCGGGGGTCGCTCAATCCCGACCGTTGATCAATGCATGTCGCGTTAATGGACGTGCTGAACACATAACATTATCCATTTGACGCCATGCTCCACCTCCACTGCACCAAGAAGCTGCTTGATCGGATCAAACCCGAGATCGCTGAGCCCGGACAGAGCGACACCGCACTGGGCAATTGGTATGCCACCGTCCTGTTCTGGAAGCCGCAGGTGGCTTTGCTGGTTTCTGAGCGCACGCTGCTTCCCGTGCTTATGCCGCTGGCCCCGGCGGCCACGCTTGCTCGAAGATTCCCCGCACAATTGGCGCTGGTTCTGAAGGAGCACGGCGTCCCAAGCGAATTCATCGCTCAGGAAGTCTGGCGGATGGACAAGGTCCAATATGCAAAGACCGCGAACCGGAGTGCCGTGGGCATCCTTAATGAGTTCGTTAAGCATGCCGAATTCTGGCTGGCCGCCTATGCCTATGAAAAGGGCGATGATGACGACCTCCTGGCGATTTCAGCTAAGCTAGCGGAGACACCGTGTAGCCCGCTGTACAAGGGCCCCGTTTCGCCGGACAAAGCCCTTCATGAACTCGTGAAGGCTGGTGCGCAGACTTGAGTCTGCTGGCCGGATCCTGTGCTGGAGGTCCTACAGCACTCGTCCGGAAGCCCAACTCTTGCGGTCAGACAGGATCGATCGGCAGATCGACGATGCGGAAAACAGCCCCTGACCCGGCATCACGGACAAGGGCTACGCGCTGGCCATCCCAGTGATAATCGAGGTGCCGTCCCTGCAAGCGGTTTGACGCGCAGTCCGGGTAGAAGAGCGCGACGCATTCCCCACCGGGATGCCGGATGCTCGGGTAGGCAATCCCATTTGATCCCGCGCCCCTGAGCTGCCGCGCGACCGCTTGGGATGCTGCGTAGCTGCCAGGATCCAGCGCCGGAACCGGTTCCCCCGCCAGAGCTCGGAGATCATGCAATTCTGCATCGACCACCATGATGATTTCCCGAAACTGCGAGGTCCAGCCAGGCACTTCCTTGGTTCGCGCCATGAAGCGGGCATGGTGGTGGATCGTCTCGAACAACGCGGTCTCGAACCGATCACCGACGTAGAGCACGCCGTAGCTGCCATCGGTAAAGCGACTTGGCCGGTCAGTGCTGACGTGGGTGAATGGCGCCATGAGGTAGGATGCCCCGTTGCCGCCGACGCGCCGGTCGACTGGAACGAGGTCGAGATTGCCAATCGTTGCCATGATGCGCGGATTGGTCTTCTGCTCTGCCGAGATCAGCAGCGGCCAGTCCGCTGGATCAGCGATGTCCTCAAACAGGTCGATCGGTGGAAAGGCGCTGCGGATGATTCTGACAGCGCCCGTCCACTCAACTCGAGAAACAGCGAGATCTTCCGTTCCGGTCACCAGCCACCGCGCTCGGCGTCGAGATAGCGACGCACCCGCATGATGTCGGTAAGTTCGCCCCCGAGCATGACTTCGAGCGCACTGGATCCGCCAAAGGCATCGTTGGCCGACCTTATCCAGGCATAGCCGCGGGTTGCCTCCGAGAAGATGATCCTAAGCGCCTTGTGGATGCCCATGAGGTTGGAGAGACGCGCACGCCCATCACGCGAAACGCGCCCGGGGCCTTCGGCCTTCCAGCGCCGATAGGAGCGCACTGGCATGTCGAGCAGGGTTGCCGCCTGGTCGTCGGTCAGCTGCCATTTGCCGAACAGATTGAGGACTGCCCGGAACATGGCCGCTGCCTCGTCCTGGGTAATCGGATCAGGACGGAAAGCGGTGACGGCAGTATCAACGGGTTGCAGAGCCAGCATGGCAGATCTCCAAATGGCATCATATACGTCAAATAATGACATTTGGCAAGGAGCTATGCCGATGATGTCAGTCTGGCAATCACGCTCGCTGCGCCTTCAATCGGCACGAATAGCCGGGTCTGGTAGCGGATGATTTCCGTGAAGCAGCCTTGGGCCTTGTACCAGTCTAGGCGGGCGACGTTCCAACCGGTCAGCTCAATTCGCTGGGAGCCATTGACTAGGCTGCGCTTGACCATGAGCTGCTCGTGGCACGCGAATTCCATGGCTCTGCCCATAGCCAGGACGGACTGGACAACATCATCAGCAGAGAGCGTTTGTTCCCGTTCGAGACCCAGCGCCCGGCACAGCTCGGGCACGCAATGGACGGGAACCTCGCGGCCAAGCAACGAGCGGCCATCCGCAGCCCAGATTCGGCTCACCCTCACGAAATCCGAAGGAAGCTTGTCCCAGACTGGCAGCAGGAGCCCCGTCGCAAGATAGAGGCGCTCGCGCTTGTGGCTCGACCGCGCTTCATCGACCTCGGCGGTCCAGGCTGCACGGAAAGCCTCGACGGAGATCCCCTCCCAGCTGCTTTCAGCCAGCTGATCCTCGGTGATGTGGCTGCGCTTCAGCGGGCGCAGCAGCTCGAAGCGGGACACGCGAGTGCCGTCATCGGCAAGAATGCTGCGGGCGGGCACGAGCAAGGCAACCCGGCCTGAGCGGGCATTTCGAACAGGCAGTTGCCGCTGCCCAGCGAGGCCGTGAAGCTCCTCGAGCCGCTTCAGCGTGAGCGGCTTCAGGGCTCTGGCGATTTCCAGTTCCAGCAGATGGGTGGTCGCACCTGAGGCCGGATCGGTGCGCAGCAACGTGTCGGACAGGACGACGAAGTCTTCGACCGCGATAGTCTCAAGGCCGAGATCGAGTGTGCCGGCCTGACGGGCGGCATCGATACGCGCCTCGACGAGCCCCATGAACTCGTCAAAGATCGCGTTCTGCAAAGCGATGGGAAGTGCGAGGATGCGATTAAGCCAGCGCTGGATCGATGGCAGGTCATCGACCATCGCCCCGTCAGGGGCTTCGATTCTGAGACCTGTCAGCTCCTGAAAGCGTCCGAGGCTGACCGCTTCGAGCTTGCCGGTGAACAAAAGCCCGAACCAGCGGTGGAGCGCCTCCTTGGCGTAGATGCTTTCGAGATTGTCGGCCGGATCGAACAGGTTCTGTCCGCCGGTCTGGCGCTGCCCGCGCGTCAGAGCTCCGAGGCTGTCGAGCCGCCGAGCAATCGTCGAGATGAACCGGCGCTCACCGCGCACATCGGTCGTCACTGGCCTGAACAGCGGGGCTGATGCCTGATTGGTGCGATTGGTCCGCCCCAACCCCTGGATTGCGGCATCAGCGCGCCAGCCCGGTTCGAGCAGGAAGTGGACGCGGCGAGCCTGGTTCTTGGCGGCCAGATCGGCATGGTAGCTGCGTCCGGTTCCTCCGGCATCGGAAAAGATGAGGATGCGCTTGTTGCCGTCCATGAAGGCCTGGGTTTCAGCGACATTGGCGCGCGGTGACCGGGATTGAAGTTTCTGATGGCCATCGCGGCCAACGATGAGCCGGCGTGTCCGGCCGGTCACTTCCGCCACTTGTTCCACGCCAAAGCGTTCGATGATGGCATCCAGCGCGGTCGCGATCGGCGGCAAGGCGCAGAGCTGCTCGATCATCCGGTCGCGCGCGGCGAGTGCCGATCGGCAAAGTACCGGCGCGCCTTGTTCGTCGCTCATCGGCTCTGAGCGAGGATTGCCGTTTTCGTCGGTGAAGACCGCCATCAGCCGGACAGGAAAGCTCCTGGCGAGGTAGTCGATCACATATTCGCGCGGCGACAGATCGATCTCCAGCGCTTCGCGTTCCTCGTCCGAGAGGTCTGCAAGCCGGCGATTGAGCATGGCTTCTGCGGTCGAGACCAGCTGGACGACTACGGCATTCCCATCGACAATCGCTGCGTCGATGGCTGGTAACAGGCTCGGCAGCTTCATCGACAAAATCAGCTGCGCGAAGAAGCGCTGTTTGGTTCCCTCGAAGATCGACAGCGCTGCAGACTTGGCGCCCGAGTTGAGCGTCCCGCCAGTTTCGCTATCGACGATCCGGGTGGCCTCCAACGCGGCGCGGAGGTTGGCGTGGATGATCGCCCAGGCTTCCGCATAGGCATCGTAGACCGCGATCTGATCCTCGCTCAGGCAATGCTCGAGGATTTCATATTCGACACCCGCGAAGGACAGTGCGCGCGCAGTGTAGAGGCCGAGCGATTTGAGATCCCGGGCTACCAACTCCATCGCTGCGATCCCGCCGTCACGAATGTCGGCGACGAAGGCCTCGCGGTTGACGAAGGCGGTCTCAGGTCCCCACAGACCAAGGCGCGTCGCATAGGCCAGGTTGTTGACGTCAGACGCACCGGTTGCCGAGGCATAAAGCACCCGCGCGCGGGGCAGGAGGTTTTGCAGGCGCACGCCAGCGATACCCTGCTCCGAGCCCTTGACCTTGCCGCGCGATCCTTCTCCGCCAGCAGCGTTGGCCATGGCGTGCGCCTCGTCGAACACGATCACGCCATCGAAGTCATCGCCCGCCCACACAAGAATCTGGTCGAGGCGTGTTGCATCGTTTCGGCCCGAACGCAGGGTCGGGTAGGTCACGAAGAGAATGCCATCGCGCATGGCGATGGGGGTGCCGAGTTTCCAGGAAGCCAGAGGCTGGATATCGATCGGCAAGCCGCCGAGCGCAGCCCAGTCGCGCCGGGCATCTTCCAGCAGTGCCTCGTTCTTCGAAATCCAGATATGGCGGCGTTCACCGCGCACCCAGCGATCGAGGATGACGCTGGCAACCTGACGGCCCTTGCCGGCGCCCGTTCCGTCCCCGAGGAAATAGCCCTGGCGGTACGTCTGGCCTTCCGCCGATGCCTTGAGCGAACAGCCCTTGTCCTCTGGCTCGAACCGACCGGGAAGATCGCGCGCATGGGCGCTTGCCGCGTAGATCAGGGTCTCTGCCTGGGCAGCCGACAGCAGCCCTTTGGCAACCAGGCCGTCGGGCAGCTGCGGCACAGCTTCGGGCATCGGTGCGGCGATCGACCCCATGGCGACGGACTCAACGAGCGGCGTTGGATGCTCGGCCGCGCCATCGATCACGATCCTGCTCGGGCGATAGGGCAGATAGTGGCCGACCTGAGGGGCAAGCGGCGCAGGGATTTCGAGCGAGTGGTAGGTGAGCGACCCGATGGCGGATCCTGCAGGAGTGATTCTGGTCGGTGTCGGCAGCGGCCTGCGCGG
>Ga0182735_1001223_pt1 | contig 17604 bp, 17 predicted proteins | sample eDN5th30CKraftMG_FD_128524 | JGI IMG/M metagenome (GOLD analysis project Ga0182735, IMG submission 128524) | Enriched Miracle-Growth compost microbial communities from Emeryville, California, USA - eDNA 5th pass 30_C Kraft MG (version 2) (version 2) ... | reverse complement strand
GCCGCCGGTCGAGAACGCCGCAACGATGGCAAGCGAGGGAATAACGTTCGGCCCCGACACCATCGCCATGCGGTGACCAATCCACACCTGCAATAGCGTGGCGAGGCCGATCATCAGGACGGCTGCGGAGAGATAGCCGGTGAGCCGCGCCCCGGTAAAACCCAGCCCGACGCCGACGATCGCATAGGCCCATACGACCGCATAGAACATCGTCACCAGCCACTGCGCGCTGTAGACGAGCCAGTCGCGCGCGCCGCGCGGCGTATCCGATCGCCGGTAGACCCAGTCAGCCATCATACCCGCTCTCTCATCGCGTTTTAGGAATGATCGCCGAATTAAACCGGCCACCGCTTGACCTATCTCAAAAGCGCCGGCGCACAATCGCTTCTACTCGACCTCGTTCAGGCATTCCCTTCCGACGAGGAGCCGCAACATGACGCTCTCGCAACTGATCAGCATTTTTCCCCTAGTGCTCATTCTGCTGCTGCTGCTGCCACCGTTTCGCTTTCACTTTCTGCTGGCGGGGCTGCTCGGCGGCATCGCCGCCGTCATCATCGGCGGGCTCTCCGCGGCAACGGTAAGCAAGCTGTTCCTCGACGGCATGGGCCAGATCATGACGATCTATTCGGTGATGCTGTTCGCGGCGACGGCGATGGTCCTCGCGCGCTGCGGCTGCACCAAGGCGGTCATGGACCTGATCCGTGGCTGGTTCGGCGACCGGCTCGAATATGTGGCCGGAGCGATGGTGCTGGTGCAGGCGGCGGCCGTCTACATGGCCGGCATCGGCGCCGCCAATACACTGGTCACCGCACCGCTGGTGTTCGCCGCGGTCGGCTTCGTACCGCTGACCATCGTCGGCATGTCGATCGCCTCGGGCGCGACCTGGGCCACGTCTCCGTCGTCGGCGGAAAGCGCCTATATCTCCAAGCAGATGGGCATGTCCGTCACCGACTACGCGGCGTTCATGTTCCCCTACACGCTAGTCTTCTGGGTGATCGGCATCGCGCTCGCCTGGTACGGCGCGCGGCGCTACCGGCTTGCCGGCCGCCTCAACCCCGGCGTGCCGCCGCCGCCGAGCGAAACCGGCGGCAAGTCCGCCGCGGCGATGGCGCTGCCGGCGCAGCCCGCCGAGGAGGCGCTCGTCGATCCGAAGCTCAGCACCACGCGGCGTGCGCTGCCGTTCTTCATCATGCTGGCGCTCATTCTGGTCGGGCCGCCGGTCAACCGGGCAATCGGCATACCGCTGTTCTCGACGGTGCTGATCCCGCTCTGGGTCCTGATCGCCGCCGCGCTGCTGCTGTGGGTCAACCCCAACAAGCTCGCCGAGATGTTCATCGAGGGCGGCGTGACCATTCTGCGATACCTGTTCGCGGTCGCGGTGTTCCTCGGACTGATCAACCTGCTCGCCGAGATCGGTACCTTCAAGGCTTTCGCCTCGATGATCAGCTTCGCGCCGATCACGCTGCTGACGGTGGCGGGCTTGCTGGCGGCGTTCCTGGTGGCGATTCCGTCTGCCGCCTACACGGTCGGCATCGATGCCTTGATCATTCCGGTCCTCGCCGCACTCGGCGTTCCGGTCTGGGCCTTCGGCTTCGTCGGCATCGCCGTCGCACAAGGCGCGATGATGAGCCCCGCCCAGATCAACGTCGCGGCGACAGCGCACGGCTTCCAGACCGACATCATGAAAATCGTCTGGACCAATGCGCCCTATATGCCGATCGCCTTCGTCGTCACGGCGCTGATGGCGGCATTTTTCGCCGCCGGCTGACCGGAACTCCCGGAGAAAGGATCGTCGTCATGTTGACCGCTCACGCTTTCCGCATTCCCACATCGGGCCCCGAGGACGTGTCGGGCTTGCAGGCTCTGCTGGCGGAAAAACGCATCGCCGCAAACGACATCGTCGCCATCCTCGGCAAGACCGAAGGCAACGGATGCGTCAACGACTTCACGCGCGGCTACAGCACCTTCGCCTTCAAGACCATGCTGGCGGAAGCGATGGGCGTCAGCCGCAGCGAAGTCGCAAAGCGCGTCGCCTTCATCATGTCGGGCGGCACCGAGGGCGTTCTGAGCCCGCACGTCACCGTGTTTGCGCGCAATGCTGCGAGCGCCGGCGCGCCGGCGGCAGGCGACAAGCGGCTGTCGATCGGCGTCGCGCACAGCCGCGTCTTCCGCCCCGAGGACATCGGCCGCATGGCGCAGGTGGAAGGCGTCGCCGCCGCCGTCGACGCGGCGGTCAAGGACGCGGGCATCGCGTCGGCGGACGACGTGCATTTCGTGCAGATCAAGTGCCCGCTGCTCACCTCCGAGCGGATCACCGAGGCGGCGTCGCGCGGCAAGACTGTGGCGACCCACGACACTTATGAATCGATGGGATATTCGCGCGGCGCCTGCGCGCTCGGCGTCGGCATCGCGCTCGGCGAGATCAAGGCAGCGGACGTGACCGACGAAAAGATCTGCGCGGACTGGAGCCTGTTCTCCAACGTCGCCTCGACCTCCGCCGGCATCGAGCTGATGAACTGCGAGATCATCGTCATGGGCAACGTCGCCGGCTCGGCCAGCGACCTCGTCATCAGCCACAGCGTGATGCAAGACGCGATCGACGGCAACGGCGTCCGCGCCGCCCTCAAGGACGCCGGCATCGCCGTCAACGGCAGCGCCCTGCCGACGGATGCGGCCCGCATCGTCAATGTCTTCGCCAAGGCGGAGGCCGATCCCGGCGGGTATGTCCGCAACGCGCGCCACACGATGCTCAACGATTCCGACGTCAACCACAGTCGTATGGCTCGCGCGGTGGTCGGCGGCGTCATCGCCTCGATCGTCGGCACGCCGATGGTCTATGTGTCCGGCGGCGCCGAACATCAGGGACCCTCCGGCGGCGGGCCGGTCGCCGTCATCGCCCGCGCCTGAGGGACGACCGCGATGTCGCACGCCGCGCCGCCATGGCCCGACCCCGACGTGCGTCGGACCGTCATCCGGTTCCGGCACGGCTCGACCCGGCGCGCCTGGGATACGGCGTGGTCGCATCTGGCTTCTTCAGGTCAGCCGAACGGCCTCGGCGCGCTGTTGCCGAACGGCGGCACCGACGGGCGCTCCCTGCAAACCCGCCTGCTGCTCCCGCGTGCGCTCATCGATCTGCCGCGCCTCGTCGTCTCCACCCGCAGGCTCGCGCTGCCCGAAGCAGTATCGGCCGCCGTGCCGCTGATCGGCGCCGGCCCCGGCCTGACGCCGTCATGGGACGATCTCCTGATCGGCTTCATGGCCGGACTGCGCACCGCCACATCCGGCAAACCGGAGAGGCCCGGCTTCCTGACCCGGCTCGGCGCCGCCATCCAGGCGGCCGGCAATGCAACCACCGATGTCAGCCGCCGCGTCATCGACCGGACGGTCGCGGGTTACGGCCCACCGTGGATCGACGACGTGCTGGCGGCAATCGCGGCCGGCAACGTGACACGCACGCGCCGTGCGACACGCGAGGCTCTGCATATCGGCCACACATCCGGGACCGACACGATGCTCGGCGCGCTGCTCGGCTGCGCCGTGTGGCAGGCCGGTCCGCAATTGGACGCGACACTGGCGGCCCTCTCCTGCCGCGATCCCAACATGGCAAGTGACGCTTCGGGTGGACGTCATGGCACGCACTGACAAGAGCTTGGCACGCGCTGAAAAGACCTTGCCGAATTTCTATCGCGATTCCGTCGCGCTCATGCAGTTGTCGTCGCGCATCGAGGGATTTCCCGGCATCACCCGCGCCACCGCGGTGATGGCGACACAGGCCAATATCGATCTCCTGAAAGAAGCAGGCTTCACCGCTTCGGATCTGTCGCCCAGACCGAACGACCTCCTGATCGTGATCGAAGGCCACGATGATGCGGCCGTCGCCGACGCGCTCAGCCAGACCGAGGCGGCACTACAAGCGGCGGCCGCACCAGCCGCTGGCACCGCCGCGGGACCGGCCGCGATACCGGCCGCGAGCCTTGCGATGGCGCTGGAAGACAAGCCGGCCGCCAATTTCGCGCTGATCTCCACCCCCGGCGAATATGCCGCCGCCGAGGCTGAAAAGGCGCTGCGCCTCGGGCTCAACGTCATGGTGTTCAGCGCCAATGTCGCGCCCGGCGATGAAATCGCCCTGAAGCGCATGGCGCGCGAACGACAGCTTTTGATGATGGGTCCCGATTGCGGCACCGCCATCGTCAACGGCGTCCCGCTCGGCTTCGCCAATGCCCTGCAACGCGGGCCGGTCGGGCTCGTCGGATCGGCAGGCACCGGATTGCAGGAGGTGACAAGTCTTCTCGACCGCGCCGGCATCGGCGTTTCGCAAGTGCTCGGTTGCGGCGCCCGCGATCTCAGCGACGACGTTCAGGGGCTCAGCATGCGGCAGGGGCTCGCCGCGCTCGCCGGGGACGACCCGACGCGCGTCATCGTGCTCGTCGCCAAGCACCCGTCGATCGCCGTCGCACGCCGCATCGGCCGCGAAGCCGCGCAGCTCGGCAAGCCGGTGGTGCTGGCGTTCCTCGGCCTCGATCTTGCGGGCATTGCCGGCGGCAACATCTTCGTTGCCGGGACGCTCGACGATGCCGCCCGCACCGCTGCCGCCCTGGCGCTGGGCAAGACGCCGCCGACACCAGCCGGGCGCGATCCCGCCCTCGCCGCGCTGGCGCGCGAGAACGCCGGCCGCCTGAGCGAACGGCAGGCTTATATCCGCGCGCTCTATAGCGGCGGCACCTTCTGCTACGAGGCGCAGACGCTGCTCGCGCAAGAGGTCGCTCCGATATGGTCGAACACGCCGATTGCGGCGGCGAGCACCCTTCCCGACGTCTGGACAAGCCGCGAGCACACGCTGATCGACCTCGGCGACGAGTTCTTCACGCGCGGCAGGCCGCATCCGATGATCGATCTGCGGTTGCGGCTCGAACGGCTGCGGCAGGAGTTCGCCGACCCGCAGACGGCCGTCATCCTGCTCGACGTCGTTCTGGGATATGGGGCGCACGCCGATCCCGCGACGGAGATCGCCAGCACGATCGCCGACGCCCGCGCCGCCCGCCAGCCAACGGATCATGACGTCATCGTCGTCGCCTCCGTCTGCGGCACGCAGGCCGACCCGCAGGGATTAAGCCGGCAGGAGGAGGCGCTGCGGCAGGCCGGCGTCCTGCTGGCACCGAGCAATGCGGCAGCGGCGCGACTTGCCGCACGGATCATCCACGCCCATTCAAACCGCGCGGGGCACACATGACCGAGTTGTTCTCGCTGCCGCTGAGCGTTCTCAATGTCGGCGTCCGATCCTTCGCGGAATCGGTCGCGGCGGTCGGCGCCGACGTGACGCAGATCGAATGGCAGCCGCCGGCCGGCGGCGACGTCGACGCCGGGCATGCGCTCGCCCGTCTGATCAACGAACCTCGGGTCGAGGACGCCAACCGCAGCGCGCTTGCCGCTTTCCTTAACGCCCAGCCGGTGCTGGAAGACGTCCAGCCGGCGCGCGATCTCATCCCGGCACTCTCCGCCGGCCGGCTGCTCCTGCACGCCGGTCCGCCGGTCGCCTGGGGCGAGATGTGCGGCCCGATGCAGGGCGCAATCATCGGCGCGATCCTGTTCGAGGCGTGGGCGAAGACGCCCGAGGATGCGGCAAAGCTCGCCGCATCGGGGCAGATCGCTTTCGCGCCCTGCCACCACCACGGTGCCGTCGGCCCGATGGCCGGCATCGTCAGCCCGTCGATGCCGCTCTGGTCGGTCGGCAATAGAGCCGGGTCCAATCGGGCATTCTCCGGCCTCAACGAGGGGCTCGGCAAGGTGCTGCGCTTCGGCGCCTACAATGCCGAAGTGCTGGAACGCCTGCACTGGATGTCGGCCGTTCTGGCGCCGACCTTGTCGAAGGCCGTCAAGGCCACCGGCGGCATCGAACTCAAGCCGCTGATGGCGCAAAGCCTGCACATGGGCGACGAATTGCACAACCGCAACACCGCCGCCTCCTCGTTGTTGCTGAAGACGCTGCTGCCCGGATTGCTGGAGAGCGGCGCGCCGCTCGACGCGATCGCCGCCATCGCTCGCTTCATCGCCGGCAACGATCACTTCTTCCTCAACGTCTCGATGGCGGCTTGCAAAGCGATGCTGGATGCGGCCCACGGCGTCCGGCACAGTTCGCTCGTTACCGCCATGGCACGCAACGGCGTCACGTTCGGCATCCGCGTGAGCGGCACCGGCAATGCGTGGTTCACGGCCCCGGCCCCGCTCGTCGACGGCCTGTATTTCCCCGGCTACGGCCCGGCCGACGCGGCGCCCGACCTCGGCGACAGCGCCATCACCGAGACCGCGGGTCTCGGTGGCTTTGCCATGGCGGCGGCGCCCGCCATCGTGCAGTTCGTCGGCGGCACGCCCGCCGATGCCGAAGCCAATACCCGGCGCATGCTGCGCATCGCGCTCGGGGTCAATCCCGCCTTCACCATCCCGGCGCTCGGCTTTGCCGGCGGGCCCGTCGGGATCGATGCCCGCAAGGTGATCGACCGCAATATCAGCCCGGTCATCAATACCGGCATCGCGCACCGCACCGCCGGCATCGGCCAGGTGGGTGCCGGCATCAGCCACGCGCCGGTTGCCTGTTTCGTCGCGGCCATCGAGGCGCTGGCGCAAACGATATCCGGGCCGGCCACGCCACCGACGGAGTAAGACGGATGCTGGCGATCATCTCCCTTGGCGGCAATGCGCTGCTGACGCGCGGCGAGCCGATGACCGCCGCCAATCAGCGCGCCAATGTCCGGCGCGCGGTCGCCGCCATCGCCGAGATCGTCGACGCCGGGCACCGGATCGTCATCTCGCACGGCAACGGGCCGCAGATCGGACTTCTGGCGCTGCAATCGGCGGCGCTGCGCCCCGAGAACACCGATCCGCTCGATGTCTTGGGTGCGCAAACGCAAGGCGGCATCGGCTACATGATCGAGCAGGAGCTTGAGAATCGCCTGCGCGGCCGGCGCCGCATCGCGACACTTCTGACTCAGGTCGAGGTCGATCCCGACGACCCGGCCTTTGCCAATCCGACAAAGCCGATCGGGCCGGTCTACGACAAGGCCGAAGCCGACCGGATCGCCGCCTCGGTGCCCTGGGTGTTCAAGCTCGACAACGGCAAATACCGCCGCGTCGTCGCCTCGCCGATGCCGCAGCGAATTCCCGACGTCGATGTCGTCCGCATCCTGCTCGATCACGACATCATCGTTATTTGTGCCGGCGGGGGCGGCATCCCCGTCGTACGTGATGCGAACGGGGCGCGGTCCGGCGTCGAAGCGGTGATCGACAAGGACTGGGCGAGCGCCATGCTTGCGCAAGACCTCGCCGCCGATGCGCTGCTGCTGCTCACCGATACCGACGCCGTTTATGACGGCTGGGGCACACCGCAACAAAACCCGATCCGGCGCGCCACGCCGCAGCAGATGCGAGAGCGGCAATTCGCCGAAGGGTCGATGGGTCCGAAGGTGGCTGCCGCCTGCCGGTTCGTCGAGGCGACGGGCGGCAGCGCCGGCATCGGTACGCTCGCCGACGCCCGCGCGATCCTCGACGGCCAGGCCGGCACGCTGATTACGGCGTAACCGCCACCTTCAGCACGCCGTCGCGCTGGTTGGCGAACAGGTCATAGGCTTGTTCGATGTCGTCGAGCTTGAAGCGGTGCGTCACCATGGCGCCGAGGTCGACGCGCCCGGACGAGACGATCGCCAGGAGCCGCCGCATCCGCTCTTTGCCGCCGGGGCACAGCGAGGTGACGATGGTATGGTCGCCGAGACCGGCGGCGAAGGCGCCGAGCGGGATCGTCAGATCGGCGGAATAGACGCCGAGGCTCGACAGCGTCCCACCCGGCCGCAACACCTTGAGGCAGGAGGCGAACGTCGCCTGCGTTCCCAGCGCCTCGATCGCGACATCGACGCCACGGCCGTCGGTCAGCCGCATGATCTCCTCGACCGGATCGACCTTGCCGGCATCGACGGTCTGATCGGCGCCGAGGCGCCGCGACATGGCGAGCCGCTCCGGCAGCCGGTCAACGGCAATGATGGTGGAAGCGCCGAGAAGCCGGGCGCCGGCTGTCGCGCACAGCCCGATCGGTCCCTGTGCGAACACCGCAACCGTATCGCCGATCCTGATGCGGCCGCGCTCCGCGCCGCTGAAGCCGGTCGACATGATATCCGGGCACATCAGCACCTGCTCATCCGACAGCCCCTCCGGCACCGGCGCGAGATTGGCCATGGCGTCGGGCACCCGTACATATTCGGCCTGGCAGCCGTCGATCGTATTGCCGAAGCGCCAGCCGCCCATCGGCTTCCAGCCGTGGCGCGTGCCGGGCCCGTCCTGCGAGCAGAAGCCGCACAGGCAGGCATTGCTGGTGCCGCTCGGCGTGATCGCGCCGGCGATGACGCGCTGGCCCTCGTGAAAGCCGGTCACGGTCGCGCCGAGTTTCTCGATCACGCCGACCGGCTCGTGGCCGACCGTCAGCCCTTTGGCGACCGGATACTCGCCCTTGAGGATGTGGACGTCGGTGCCGCAGATCGTCGTGGTGGTGATACGCACCAGCGCATCGAGCGGGCCGATATCGGGGATCGGCTTCTCATCGAGCACGATGCGCCCAGGCTCGACGAAAATCGCGGCTTTCATTTTCGGCATGGGATGATCCTCACCTTCGCGGACCCCGGAACAGCCCCAAAAAGGCCCAACAGCGGCCCGAAAAACGGTTTGAGTTCTGACGCCCGACGCTATTGGAAAGGAACGCGAGAACCTTTGACGTGAGTCAAACCGGGAAACGCCACGGCTGTTAGACAACAACGCGATGGAGGATGCCATGCAAGTTCAAGACGTGATGACTCAATACGTCATCTCCGTATCGCCGGACGACACCATCGCTCACGCAGTCCGCTTGATGCTGCAAGAGCACATCAGCGGTCTGCCGGTGATCGATGCCGACGGGCGGCTGGTGGGCGTCGTGACGGAAGGTGATTTCCTCCGCCGCGCCGAAACCGGCACGCAGCGCAAGCGGCCGCGCTGGCTCGCCTTCCTGACCAGCCCCGGCCGCATGGCCGAGGAATATGTTCATGCGCACAGCCGCAAGGTCGGCGACGTGATGACCGACGAGCCGCTGACCGTCACTGAAGAAACGCCGCTGACCGACGCCGTGGCGCTGATGGAGAAGCGCCGGGTGAAGCGGCTTCCGGTGATGCGCAACGACAAGGTCGTCGGTATCGTCAGCCGCGCCAATCTGCTGCACGCGCTGGCCAGTCTCGCCGTCGCAGAGAAAGCAGGCAGCGCCGACGACAAGACGATCCGGGAGACAATTCTCGCGGAGCTTCACAAGGAGAACTGGGCGCCGACCGCGATGCTCAATATCGTCGTCCGTAACGGCGTCGTCGATCTGTGGGGCACCATTACCGACGAGCGGGAGCGCCAGGCGCTGATCGTCGCGGCCGAGAACGTGCCGGGCGTCAAGCGCGTCAACGACCATGTGGCATGGGTCGAGCCGACCACCGGCACGGTCTTCGAGCCGCCGCAAGACGAGGCAGAAGCGGAAGGCGGCGCCGGCAATCTGCCGAAAGCGAGCTGACACCGTAGGGCGGCCGCGCCAACTCAACAGCGCCGCACCGCGGCGCTACTCGCTTTGCGCCACCAGCTTTTCGATCTCGTGGGCCGGCCGATTGACGACGTCCTTTGCGATCTCGTGAGCGATCGCGTCGCGTAGCGCCGGAGAATACGCCTCGCGGATCATGCCCAGCGCCCGCGGCGGCGCCACCATGATCAGCGTCTTCGCGTCGCCGGCAAGCGCCGCTCTGTTCAGGCGCTCCGCAAGATCGCGCAGGAACGTCCGCTCGGCCTCGTCGTGCAGATCGGTCTGCTCGACGGCGCTACGACGTGCGCCCACCGACTGATAGGAGCGCCCCGGCGCCGACGCGCCGAGCGTGCGCGTCGGCTCATCGGCATGCTCATGGGTCTCCTTGACGCGCAAATTGGGAAATTTGGCATCGCCGACATTCTCAAGAACAAGAGCCTTGCGGCCGTCGCACGCGACGATCCACGCGCCCGCCCCGATTTTCATCACGCCACTCCGCTTGGTTTGAATATCCGGTCTTCCAAGTTCGTCATCCAGATTTCGTCATCCAAGTCCGGGCCCATGTCGGCGCCCGGTTCGACATACGCGCTAAACCGGAGCCGTTGCCCATTCTCGTGCTGGAGCACAATCCGTTATCAGGCGGCTTTGACCGCGATCTTCTTCTCGCTCCTCAACGCATCCGGCGTTTTCGGCAGGGTGACGGTGAGAACGCCGTTCTTGAACGTCGCGGCGATCTTGTCGGCATCGACCCCGTTGGGGACGCGGAAAACGCGCTGAAAAAGGCCATATCGGCGCTCCGAGAGATAGCGGTTCTGCTCCTTCTCTTCCTTTTCCTCTTTCTTCTCGCCGCGGATCGTCAACATCTGATCGGCATATTTGATGTCGATATCGCCCTCCGCGATTCCCGGCAGTTCGGCGGTGATGACATAGGCGCTATCGCTGTCGACCATATCGGCGGCAGGTGCGCCGCCGAAACTTGTCTCGCCCGCCGTAAACGGCGCGAAATCACCCATATAACCGGGGAACGCGCGCCACGACCGCAAACCGAAATTCTCAAGCAGTTGATCGACGTCCCGGCGCAGGCTTTCAAACGGCCGCCATTCTGTCGGCGGTGCCGCTTTCTTTGCCTCACTGGATGGCTTCAGTGCAGTTTCAGCCATGACACTCTCCTGTTTCCTGAGCGTTGCTAAAACAATGTCCACCCCAACCCGCGTGGCGCGTTGATTCACCTCAATCGCGCGACGACCGACGACCCTCCGCAGAGATTTGAGCGCGCAGGGCATCGCGATTACGACAATAAAGCTGCCATTTTCCACCCTGCGGATTCGTCGAAAGATCGTGTCGGCACCGATCCCTGCTGTTACACAGCAGGCAATGCGCCCGCATGTCGCTAAACAACGATGAATGATCGGCCGCGAACTGGGCCGGATCGAGGCGCAGGGCGGACATCCGATAATCGATGAGCCGGGTCATATCGGGCCATTTTCCGGGACGCGGCTGGGTGTCCGGTTCCACCACGACGTCTTTGTCGGGGGCTTTGCTCTTGCGGCCGAACGGCGCGCAGCCGCAAGGACAGAAACGGCGGCAGAGCTTCCGCCATCGTTCGGCCAAGCCGGCCCACCTCAGTTGGATGGAACCGTTGCGCATCGTCGCGCTCCGTGCAATCAGGCATCGAGGCGGCGGAGCATCGCCTGGTTTTTCAGCACGATGCAGCGCGACGTGCGCAACTCGATCGCCGCGGCGCTATCGAGATGCGTCATGGTCCGCGACACCGTCTCGATGGTGAGGCCGAGATAGTCGGCGATATCACGGCGCGACATCGGCAGCTCGATCTTCCCGTCGCGGGACACGCGTGCCGCCATTTCCAGGAGGAAGCTGGCGACGCGCTCCTCGGCGGTCTTGATCAGCGCGAGAATATGATTCTGCGCACGTTGAAGCTCGCACCAGGTGAGGTCGCGAAGTTCGCGGGCGACCTCGCAATCCCTGGCGGCTGCGGATTCCAAGGCCGCCCGGCTGACGAAAAGGACCTTGGTGTCGCTGACCGCCTCGGCGGAAAACGCATGGAATTGCCTGCTCTCCAAGCCGAACGTATCGCCCGGCACATAGAACGCGCCGATCTGGCGGCGGCCGTCGCTCAAGACCCGATAGGTCCGCACAGCGCCCGAAACCACATGATACAGATATTCCGCTGGCTCGTTCTCGCCGTAGATTTCGACATCACGGCGCACGTTCATTGGCGCGCCCATCGATTCGATCGCCGTCTGGCCACAGCCGGCACCAGACTGGACTTTCCGGCCGGAGACGACGCTCGCAGGGGCCGGACGGGACGGGATGGCATTGTGCGTCAACATAGCATAACCCTCCACTGGTTGGCTCACCGTGGCCGCCATCGCACAACGAGAAAATTCAGGTATCATCCCTAAGGGGTTTTCCTGAGGACGGATTTCCCCGCAGGACAGGTTTTCCGGAGACTCGAAGGCGGCGCGGGCGCGCAGGCGCTGCCGGACTGTGTCACCATAATCTTGAAGGAATCGGCCGAAACCGCCCCGAGCACGCCATGGTCGACACTCTCTCACCTCAGCGCGAAGTCGCAAACCTGCTCGATTTCACGCTCTGGCTGCATCGCCACCCGATCGTCGCCTACGCCATAGGGCTGGTGACTGTGTCGATGATCTTCGCGGTGCGCGGGTGGCTCGCACCGACCCTGGAGAATCAACCGCTCTATCTGTTTCTGGCGGCACCGGTGCTGATAACCGGCATCCTCGGCGGCTGGGGCCCCGGCCTCGTCGCCACGGTCTATGCCGCCGCTTTGCAGCTCTTCGTCGGCGGCAACATCAGCACGCTGATCAATGTTCGCCATCCTGACTTCGCCATCGACCTCGCGCGCGTCCTCACCTTCGCCGCCGTCGGAATCGTGGCCGCCTGGTTCGGCAGCTATCTGCACCGCGCCCAGATCGACGCGGCGGAGAACGCGCAAGCCGCCGCCGCACGCGAGGCTCATCTCAAGTCGATCCTCGATACCGTCCCGGAGGCGATGATCGTGATCGACGAACACGGGATCATCCGGTCGTTCAGCGCCGCGGCGGAACGCCTGTTCGGCTACCGCGCCAATGAAGTGATCGGCCAGAACATCAAGATGATGATGCCGTCACCCTACCGCGAGGAGCACGACGGCTATCTCTCCCGCTATATCCGCACCAACGAAGCGCGGATCATCGGCATTGGCCGCGTGGTGGTCGGCCAGCGCCACGACGGCTCGACGTTTCCGATGGAGCTTGCCGTCGGCGAAATGCGCTCCAATAACCAGCGCTTTTTTACCGGATTCATCCGCGACCTGACCGAGCGGCAGAACGCCGAGGCGCGCTTGCAGGAACTGCAATCGGAACTCGTCCACATCTCCCGCCTGACCGCGATGGGAGAGATGGCTTCGACCCTCGCGCATGAACTCAATCAGCCTTTGTCGGCGATCACCAACTACCTCAAAGGCTCGAAGCGGCTGCTCGCCGGCCGCTCCGACGAGACGTCCTTGTCGGTCAGGGATGCCATCGACAAATCGGCGGAGCAGGCGCTGCGCGCCGGCGACATCATCCGGCGACTGCGCGATTTCGTCGCCCGCCGGGAAAGCGAGCGGCAGGTGGAAAGCGTCGCGAAGATTGCCGAGGAGGCAAGCGCGCTCGCCCTGGTCGGCGCCAGGAACGACGGCATCCGCACGCGATTCCATTTCAGCCGCGATAACAACCTGATTCTGGCCGACAAGGTGCAAATCCAGCAGGTCCTGTTGAATTTGATCCGCAACGCCGTCGACGCGATGCGCGAATCCGAAACCCGCAACCTGACGATCACGGCGGAGCGGCAGCCCGACGACATGATGCTCATCAGCGTCGCCGATACCGGCTCCGGGATCGTGCCGGGCTTCGCCGGACACCTGTTCCAGCCGTTCATGACCACCAAACGTGACGGCATGGGCGTCGGACTTTCGATTTGCCGTACCATTGTCGAAGCGCATGGCGGGCGGATCTGGGCCGAACCAAATCCCGGCGGCGGCACCGTCTTCAAGTTTACACTGCGCGCCGTCACCAACGAGGAGATGAGCGGTGCCGACTGACGCCGTTGCCGATCCGAACAACGATGCCACCGTCCACGTCATCGACGATGACGAGGCGATCCGGGATTCGCTGACGTTCCTGCTGAAAAGCGCGCAGATCCGCGTGGAGAGCTACGAAAGCGCCACCGCCTTCCTCAAGCGGCTGCCGATCGACAGCGGCTGCATCATCACCGATGTGCGAATGCCGGAAATGAGCGGCATCGATCTGCTCAAGCGGCTGCGGCAGATGCACAATCAGGTGCCGGTCATCATCATCACCGGCCACGGCGACGTGCCGCTGGCGGTCGAGGCGATGAAATCCGGCGCAGCCGATTTCATCGAAAAGCCGTTCGACGACGACTTGCTGTTGTCGGCGGTGCAGACCGCCCTCTCCAACCAGGCTGTCGATGACCGACACCAGGCATTGCGGGCCAGCATCGAACAGCGCATCGCACGATTGAGCGCCCGCGAACACCAGGTGCTGGAAGGACTGGTTTCCGGCCACCCGAACAAGATCATCGCCTACGATCTCGGGATCAGCCCGCGGACCATCGAGATTTACCGCGCCAACGTGATGACCAAGATGGAAGCGGCGAGCCTGTCCGACCTAGTCCGCATGGCGCTGACGGTCGGAATCCTCGGCCAGGATCGCGAGCCGCGCGGCTAACGCACCGGCTCCACCGAAACGACCTTGAACGTATAGTCGTTGTCCTCCCCGCGGATGGTCACATATTCGCCGACGGCAAAGACATGCGCGCCTAAACGGTAACCGGATTCATCGTCGTCGACGCGGGTCTTGTCATAATCGAACACCCAGCGGGCGCGTTCGCTGCCTCCCGCCTTATGGACCAGATATCCGGTTTCATCAGGTTCGCCCTGCCAGAATCGATGCACCCTGCATCGTTCCCGATGCGTTTTCCAAAGAGCCAAGTCGATACGGCCATCTTCGTCGAGCGGCGCGACGAGCCGATAGCCATGTCGGGCCGACCCGACCGGAAACTCTTTCGATCGGGCCAAGTGCAGCTCGATGCGCTTGAATGCAGACGGAAGGGTCATAACCTGGCTCCTGAAGTCCGTCATTCTACGGCGCGTCGGGCTATCGATCTTGATGCACATCAACGGTCGAACGCAGGCCGTGTTCCATAGCTTCGAGCACCCGGAGCAGCCATGCACACGTCAACTTCTCGTCCAGACGGCGGCCTCGGCAACGCGATGATGCCGAACGAATCCGCGCAGGAGGCGGTGTTCGCCCTGCTCGCCGATCCCGCGACGCACGGCGGCGGACCCATCCGCCGCTGCGACACGCATGCCTCGGCGGTGTTCCTGACGCCTCAGCGCGCCTTCAAGGTCAAGCGCGCGGTGCGGTTTCCGTTTCTCGATTATTCGACGCTCGAAAAGCGCAAGGCCGCATGCGACGCGGAGCTGGCGATCAACCGCCGCTTCGCGCCGTCTCTCTACCGGCAGGTGACGGCGATCACGCGCGAGGCGGACGGCCGGCTCGCTCTCGGCGGCAACGGCGAGGCGGTGGAGTGGGCGGTGGAGATGGAGCGGTTCGACGAAAACATGACCCTCGATCATGTCGCCGACCGCGGCGCCTTCGACGACGCCTTGCCGGGCAAGCTCGCGACCATGGTCGCGGCGATGCACGAACACGCCGAGCCCGTCGATCCGGGCCCCTGGCTCGCGGCGTTGCCGCGTTATATCGATCAGAACACCGCGGCGTTCCGCGAGGCGGGCACCCTTTTCCCGGCCGACGCGGTCGGCCTGCTCGACCGGCTTTCGCACGCGGCGGTGGAACGGCTCTCGCCGCTGCTGGCCGCCAGAGGCCGGGAGGGCCTGACCCGGCGCGGCCACGGCGACCTGCATCTCGGCAATATCGTCCTGCTTGACGGCGAGCCCGTCGCCTTCGACGCCATCGAGTTCGACCCGATCGTCGCATCCGGCGACGTGTTCTACGATCTGTCGTTTCTGTTGATGGATCTGATCGCGCGCCAGCTCGCCCCTGCCGCCAACGGCGTGCTCAACGGCTATTTCGCTGCGGCGAAGCGGATGAACGACTGCGAGGGACTCGCGGCGTTGCCGCTGTTCATGTCGCTGCGCGCGGCGATCCGCGCGAAGGTGACCGTCGCCCGCCTCGACCAGGGTGTCGCCGGCGAGGAACGCGATGGCATCGCCCGCGCGGCGCGGCGCTATTTCGAACTGGCGCTGACGCTGATCGCGCCACCCGCGCCGGCGATCGTGTGCACCGGGGGCCTCTCCGGGACGGGAAAATCGGTGCTGGCGAAGGCGCTTGCGCCGGACATCGCGCCGCTTCCCGGCGCGCTGGTGCTGCGCTCCGATGTCGAGCGGAAAATGCGGTTCGGCGTCGGCGAAACCGAGCACCTGCCGCCGCAGGCGTATCGGCCCGACATTTCCGCCGCCATCTATCAGGCGCTGCACGACAAGGCGATCCGCATCGCCCGCGCCGGCCACTCGGTGATCGTCGATGCGGTCTATGCCGGAGCGTCCGAACGCACCGCGATCGAGGCGGCGGCACGCCAGGCGAACGTCTCATTCCATGGGCTGTTTCTGCAAGCCGATCTGGCAACGCGCCTCGCCCGCATCGGCGGGCGCGGGCCGGACGCCTCCGACGCCGACGCCGACGTCGCGCGCCAACAAGAGGAATTCAAGATCGGTTCCCTCTCCTGGCACACGGTCGATGCGTCCGGTTCACCGGCGGACACGCTGACGCGGGCATGCGAGGCGCTTGCGGCCCGATAATCCGGAGGCGGCTTGACCTTTCTCAATTCGCGCCCCGTCCGCTGATTCATAATGGAACGCCTGAGAGGGGCTTATCCGATTGAGGGTTGCATGAGCGCTCAAGGCTTGGAAGGTTTCGATCGCACCGTTCAGCTCACCCATATCTGGATCAACGATCTGGACGAGCGACTATCCTGGAACGACAAGGCGCGCAGCTATCGTTTGCTGAAAGCGGTGCTGCACACGTTGCGCGATTCCCTCAAGGTCAACGAGGCCGCCGATCTCGGCGCGCAGCTTCCGGGGCTGCTTCGTGGCGCCTATTACGAGCAATGGCGCCCGGCGATCACGCCGATCCGCACCCGCAACGTCGACGACTTCCTGGCGCGCGTCAACGAGGACTTCAAGCGCGATCCCCTGCCCGATCCGCTACGAGCAATTCTCGCCGTATTCGAGTTGCTGACGGACAAAATCACCGAAGGCGAAATCGACGACGTGAAACGTTGCCTGCCGAAGGAAATCCGCAGCATCTGGCCCGAGCCCGGCGAAAGCCGCCACTGACGGGACACCGACGAGACGGCCTGTATCGGACGGCAGGGTCATCCGTCCAGTCATCCGCCCGGTCATCCGTCCATGAGCAAAAAGACTTCAGCTCCGCTCCTCGATCGCACGCAGCGCCGCCGCCCCGGCCTCGGCGCTGCTGGCGATCTCGGCAAACAGGAGTGCCATCTCCTCGAACACGGAGCGGTCCGGCTCGCCTTCCGTCACCTGATCGAGTTCGGATAGCAGCGACAGAATCGCGACGATGCGCTCCTTGTGATCGCGCGCCTGCGCCAGGCCACGTCGCGACAATCGCCGGCATTCCAGCGTACTGAAACGGTCGAGCGCCACCGCCAGCGTCTCCTTGCACCGGCAATCGAGCCCGGCAAACAACAACACATGACGCAGACGCTCGATCAGTTCGGCGGTGTCTTCAATCGTCGATACGGTCGCCGCGGCCGATATCGAGTGGTCCGCAGGATGCTCGTGCATGGCGTCTCCCTCCATGGCAAGACGGTAGCAATTTTCAGTTTACCGGACGGCGTGGCCGAGGACCTCCGCGGATCGCACAAGGCAGACACCGACCGCAAGCACGGCGGGGCGTCGCACAGGCGATGCCGCGATCGGTAAAGCGTCATGCCGCCGCCTCCGGCAGCACCTTGACGAGGATGGCGCG
>Ga0182735_1001222_pt1 | contig 17608 bp, 16 predicted proteins | sample eDN5th30CKraftMG_FD_128524 | JGI IMG/M metagenome (GOLD analysis project Ga0182735, IMG submission 128524) | Enriched Miracle-Growth compost microbial communities from Emeryville, California, USA - eDNA 5th pass 30_C Kraft MG (version 2) (version 2) ... | reverse complement strand
GCTTCGTTGGGAACGACCAGTTCGGGGTCGAACTCCTGCCGCTCGCCCAGGCCGTCGCAGGCGGGACACGCGCCCTGCGGGGCGTTGAAGGAGAAGAGGCGGGGTTCGATTTCGGGAATGGTGAAGCCGCTGACGGGGCAGGCGAATTTTTCGGAGAAGACGATGCGGTTCGCGGGGATGCCGCTGTTCTTCATCTTGCCGGAGGATTGCGCTTCGTCCTCGCGCCCGGGGACAGTGCCGTCCGCGAGGTCCACATAGGCAAGGCCGTCCGCCAGTTTCAGCGCGGTTTCGAAGCTGTCGGCGAGGCGCGTCGACATGTCCGATGCAACGGCGAGGCGGTCGACCACGACTTCGATGTCATGCTTGTATTTCTTGTCGAGGGCGGGGGCTTCCTCAATCGGGTAGAGTTCGCCGTCGATGCGGACGCGGGTGAAGCCTGCCTTCTGCCACTCCGCCAGTTCCTTGCGATATTCGCCCTTGCGGCCGCGCACGACGGGGGCGAGCAGGTAGAAGCGGGTGCCGTCCGGGAGCTGCGTCACGCGGTCGACCATCTGGCTGACGGTCTGGGCGGCGATGGGGAGGCCGGTGGCAGGCGAATAGGGGATGCCGACGCGCGCCCAGAGCAGGCGCATATAGTCGTAGATTTCCGTGACCGTGGCGACCGTGGAGCGCGGGTTGCGGCTGGTCGTCTTCTGCTCGATGGAGATCGCGGGGGAAAGCCCCTCGATATGCTCGACATCGGGCTTTTGCATCATCTCCAGGAACTGGCGGGCATAGGCGGAGAGCGACTCCACATAGCGGCGCTGCCCTTCGGCATAGATGGTGTCGAAGGCGAGGGAAGACTTGCCCGAACCCGACAGGCCGGTGATGACCACCAGCGCGTCGCGGGGCAGGTCGACATCCACGCCCTTGAGGTTGTGCTCGCGCGCGCCGCGCACGGAAATATGCGTGAGACTCATGAGGTCTGCTTGTTCCAGATTTGTTCTAATTGGGCAAGTGCGCGTTTCGCATCTCGCCGCCCAAGATAGGATCGGCGCGACGAAAGGAAAGGGCGCAGGGTTCCATCGCGCCGCGCGCCGCATTAGGATCAGGCCCCATGAGCGGTGGAATGGCGAAAGGGATGCGCGGCGGCGTGCTGGCTGCGACGGTGCTGCTGGCGGCCTGCGGAGGGGGCGTGCGATACAGGCCGGTAAGCGACGTGCCGGTGAAGATCGGCAAGCCTTATAATGTGCGCGGCGTGACCTATGTGCCCGCGGCCGATCCAACCTATGACTATCTGGGCTATGCGAGCTGGTATGGCAGCGAATCGGGCAATCAAACCGCCAATGGGGAGCGCTTCCGGCCCAAGGCTGTGACGGGCGCGCATACGACCCTGCCGCTGCCCAGCTATGTCGAGGTGACGTCGCTGGAGAGCGGGCGCACGATTTTGGTGCGGATAAACGATCGCGGGCCTTTTGCCAGAAATGGCAGGATAATTGACCTATCAAAGGGTGCGGCGGCGCAATTGGGGGTTCAGGCCGCCGGCGTGGCGCCGGTCAGGGTGCGGGTGGTCAATCCCCCGGAAAAAGATCGAAAAAGGCTGAGGGACGGCCGCGCTGCGCCGGAGCGGTCACGGGTTCCGGGTCAGGTCTTGGCGAAGCTGCGGGCGCAGTTGGCTGCTGGTGAATAGGTCAGCACGACTATCCTTTTTCCCGAATTGAGACATAAAGGCGATTGACGTTACGGAAGCGTAGCATTATCAGTCCTGCCGCCGGATGTCGTTGATGGCTGTTCATGAGCGGTTCGTCGATCAGGACGCCGCCGGACGGGTATTGGGGACGGATTGTCGAATGGCGCGGCGTGGTTTGGTGCTTCTCGACTATCATTGGCATTGATCGTGGGGTTTCCCACATCTGACGAGACGGCAACCGGGACCGCCTGCCGTCTTGCAGACAAGAGTTTCGATGAATCCAGGAGTGCCCGACAGCATCCCGGATACGCCCCCGGCCTTCCCTTGCGCCGGGGGCGTTTTTCGTGGTCTTGGGAGACGTCCGCGTTCCGCTTCTCTGTTATCTCGCAATTTCCGCCAGAATCGTTTCGATCTCATCTTTCCCATACGGAAATGTCGCTTATCGGGGCGGACATGTCGTTCGTCATGTCTTTTGTCCGTGCGCATGGGCGCTTTGTCGACGGATGTGCCGTTGGACGATGAAGCGAGCCATCCATCGAAGGGGACGGGCATCGCTCCCGACGTCGCCGTAAAAGGGAGGGGCAACGGCGGCGAGGCTTCCCCCTTGGTCCCAGCCTCCGTTTTTGATGCCGGCACCGTCACTCACCCCCTTGGGCGGCGATCCGGGAAAACCAGCAGTTGAGGAGACTTTGCCATGTTTGCCCCCTTGAAGACCCTTTCCATCGCCGCTTTCGCCGCCGCATCGCTGATCGCGAGCAGCGCCGGCGCGGAAACTTTCGTATCCAACGGCCGTACTTTCAAAGTCCGTTTCAACGATCTGGACCTGTCGCAGAGGGCCGATCAGAAGGAATTGCAGAGCCGCATCGACCGGGCGGCCAGCCGGGTGTGCAGCAGCAGCAATCTGGCCGAAGCCAGCCGTTGCCGCGCCGCCGCGCTCACCCATGTGAAAGCGCCGGTCGCCGCCGCCATCGCGCGGGCGGAAAGCAGGGAACGCTATGCCGAGGCAGGCAAGGATGCGCGTCCCGCCCTTGTCAACTGAGTGCACGTCGCGCCGCGGAGAAGGGCCCGGTGAATGCCGGGCCTTTTCGCGTGCGGCGTCTTAGAGGATGATCCGATGAGATTGAATCGGATCATGCTCTATATTGTCTTTGTTTTCCGCATTTTCCGAGTCGTCGGCTGATCCCGCCCGACTTGAAGATGCGCTAGCGTCCCGTCATCGTCCGCGCATTGGCGAGATAGGTGCGGCCGATGCGGATTTCGCCACCGCCGGCCAGGCAGGCGAACCAGACGCCGCTGCCGTCGTGGCGCAGGCGGGCGATATGATCCCGCCGGACGATGTGCGACCGATGGAGCCGGACGAAATGCTGCGGGTCGAGCCGTTCCTCCAGCGAGCTGATGGTCTGGTGCAGCAGATAGCTGTGCGGCCCGACATGCAGGCGCATATAGTCGCGTTCCGCCTCGATCCGGTCGATCTGTCCGGCGGCGATGCGGATCAGTTCGGAACGGTGCGGCACCCAGAATTCCTCCGCCCATTCCGGTTCCCGCTCGGCGGGGGACAGGGGGCTGGCCAGCGCCCGGCCTTGCAACGCCAGTTCGACGCGGTCGATGGCGCGGGCGAGCCGTTCATGCGCCACGGGTTTCAGCAGATAATCGACGGCGGCGAGGTCGAACGCCTCGACCGCGAATCCTTCGAAGGCCGTCACGAAGATCACCGCGGGCCGCAGCCCCATGCGGCCGACCGCCCGCGCCACGCCGATGCCGTCGAGCAGGGGCATGGCGATGTCCAGCATCACCAGATCGGGTTCCAGCCCCTCTATCATGCGCAGCGCCGCCTCGCCGTCATTGGCGGTGCCCGCGAGCGCGATGCGCGGCTCGCGGGCGCAGAGCATCTGGAGGCGTTCGACGGCCAGCGGCTCGTCGTCGACGATCATCGTGCGGATGCTTGTCATGCGTGTCAGCAGCCTCGTCGGATCAGCGGAAGGACAAGTTCGACGGCGAAGCCGCCCTCTGGGCGCGGACCATAGACGATGCGGCCCTGATCGGCAAAACGCGCCGCCAGCCGGTCCCGCACATTGGCGAGGCCGATGCCGTTCCCGCCGTCCGACGCGGCGGGCGGCTTGTCGCCATTGTCCGTGACGGTGATGTGGAGCATGCCGCCTTCCTCCCGCGCGGCGATGGCGATCGTCACGGGCGCTGCGGTGCGCGATACGCCATATTTGATCGCATTTTCCACCAGCGGCTGAAGGATGAGGCCGGGGACGCAGGCGTCGAGCAGGCTTTCGGGGATGTCTATGCGCGTGCTGAGGCGGTCCGGGAAGCGGACGCCCTCAATATCCAGATAAAGCTTCTGGAGATGCACTTCCTCCTCCAGCGGCACGTCCTCCAGCGGATCGCCGGTCAGGCTGGTGCGATAGAAGTTCGAGAGGGAAAGGATCATCAGTTCGGCTTCGTCGCGCCGGTCCTTCATGACGAGGGACGAGAGCGAATTGAGCGTGTTGAACAGGAAATGCGGATTCACCTGATATCGCAGCGATCGCAGCTCCGCCTGTTGCGCGGCGCGTTCGAGGCGGGCGGCGCGGCGTTCGACGCGATGCGCTTCGCTGGCATAGGAGAGGGCGAGGTAAAGCCCTGCCCAGGCGGCGAGGAAGAAATAGCGGCTGATCGCGTCTTCGGCGATCGACATCAGCGCATAGCCGGGCCTTGCATATTTTTCCGGGTCGGCATCCGTCAGCATCCCCGCCGGGTCGTAGACGTTGAAGATGTAGAAATTGGCCGCCGCCATCGCCAGCGCGAAGGGCGCCGCGAGCGAGAAGGCCGCGACGATGCGGACGCTGAGCGGTTTATGGTCGAAGCGGCGCAGCGCCAGATAGAGAACCCAGGTGGCGATGACGCCGATCACCGTCACCACCATGCGGCGGACGGCCAGTTCATCCTGTGCCGCGAATCCCATGACGGCGGCGCGCAGCGTCACGAGAATGGCGTAGAAGAACCAGAAGCCGAGGATGGAATACAGCGCCATGGCGGGCGGCACGCCGCGTTCGCCGTCTTCGGGAAGAAATGTCATGCATCCTTCTCTACGCCGAAGCGGCGGAAATGTCCCGCTTTGGCCGCGTGGCTGGTCGAAACAGGCTGGCCGTTGGTCGAAGCATCGGCGGAACCGCTCCGGCAGGTCGCCCGTTTATGCAGGGAATGCGCCATGAGGAGAAGGCCATGTCCGACAAGACCGATATCCGACCCCACAGCCGTGAGGAGGCGGGCGACAAACGGCCCACCGACAAGCAGGACCATGCCGTTTCGACGGAAGAGAAGCTGGAGGAGGGCCTCAAGGATTCGATGGACGCGTCCGACCCGCCGGCCGTCACCATGCCGGGCGACGATGGGGAACCCAAACCTTCGTCGGGTTTCAAGGAGGAGCGTGACCGATAGCTCCCCGGCCGCAAACATGCTAACAATGAGCGGGCGGCGGCTTTCAAGGCGAAAAGGGACCATCGGGCCGCCGCTTTGAAGGAGAGCCATTCATGCCCACTTCCGCCACGCCCGCGATTGAACGTATCGCCCGCGTTCTTGCCGGACGCCACCTCAGCCTGAACGGTCAGGGGGACGATCCGCACGCGGCGGAGGCTGTCGACGCGACGTGGCATCGGCATGTGGATGACGCCTATGCCATCCTGCATACGCTGCGCGAACCCGATGCCCAGATGGCAAAGGCCGGAGACGTGGCGGTGTGGCGCAGCATGATCGGCGCGGTGCTGGAACGCCGGGCGGAATAACCCCCCTTGCGGACATGGGCGCGCGATCCCCATGCCTCCGTCCGTCTCATCCCTGAAAAATGATGTTGCGCCGCAAAAAGAAATCTGATTCCTTGTGAATGTCGGTGGAACAGGCGCTTAAGCCTTCAGTAACCATAGAGCGCGCATGTTCTGCATGACGACTTGAAGTCGGAGGGCAAGAGCATGGGCACGAGTGCAAGACCTGCGGACGGCGCCGTCACATTGGCGGAATTGCGGGAGTTCGCGAGCTTTACCAGCGCGACGCAACGCTACATCAGGCGATCCCTGGATATCGGGCTGCACCGCCGCGATGCGATGAAGCTGTGGTCCCGCGACATGGTGGAGGAAGCCTCCATCCGCGCGCAGGCCCGCATTTACGGCCGGCTGGACGAGATCAAGGCGCGGGTGCCTGACGACAGCGGCCTGGATCAGGTGGAACCGTTCATGGCGCCGCTGGTGATCGTGTCGGCTTTCGACCTGGGGCAGGACCGGCTGGGGAGTTTTTCGGCCTATCGCTTCCTGTATGAGCGGCTGCTGGGGGCAGGGGCGCGGCCCTGGCTGCCAGGCGCTTTCTGCGCGGCGGCGAGCCTGCCGCATCTGCATCCCGACAAGCGGCGCGCGCTGCTCCAGTCGATCAGCGAGGCGGCGGCGACGGCGATCGGATGGTCCAATCGCGAGCCGACCTTCTATCCCGAATGGGTCGACAAGGTGGATATGAGCAAGGCGAACTGAAGATTCGACGATCCGCTTCGGGGGAAGCGGATCGATCGACCGCTATCCTCACCCGACGAGCAGCCCGAAAGGGCATAACTACGCGATTTCGATAAGCTGAATTGGTCGGCCTTCGTGTCGTCCTATAGAACTTTGTGCGAGGCGTCAGATGGCAATTTCCGGGTTCGCCTTGAGGAAATCCGGCGCGATGATTGGGGATGGCTGCGTGCGGCGTGACGGTATCTCGGCAAAGGTTCAAAGCTGGCTTCGGCTATGCCCTTGCCGGATAGCTATCGCTTCTCGGTGCTTTCCGCTCGTAGCACAGCTAGGGTGGCATCTTCAGTCTCATAAGGAAGCCGCTCGCGTGGAATGGGTCCAGGCGCTGTCCAGTCGGTCTCGCCCTGATCTCGAAACCGCGCGATTGCGGTCTCGACAACCTCGTGATCGATCTCTTCGGCATTCACAACGATGTAGAGGCCGATCCCGTAACGGTATTCCCGGTCGGTTCGGAAGCTTTCATGCACCGGCGGCGGTTCATCGTGGATGATATCGGCCTCCACCTGCTCCTTGTATTCCTCGAAAGTCAGTCCGCCAAAAGCTTCGTAAATTCGTCTTTCACGCGGTTTGAGACGATACATTGTCAGGCGGCGATGGCCGACAGGTTCGAATTCCAGCTTGAATTCAGCCGCCTGCTCCTCCTCGCTCATCAGTGCCGTGGCGCGATCCCAGGCAAGAGTTTCCACCTTGTCCCAAAAATGTCTTCGAGCGGTGATGATTTCCGCGTTCCAGATCGTGCGTCCGTCCATGCCCAGGAACAGGAAATCGAACCACTGATTGAACAGCACGGGCCGCCCCGGCTCATCAAGGATTTGATGGCTGGTGAACTGGCCTCCAAAGGTCGGCGTATCGGCCAGTACCCTGCCGCGCAGGCGGATGAACGCATCCCGGCGGCGGCGTGGCGAAAGCTCGCAATAGGGGGTGTATTTTCGTGTACTGCGGCGGCGGCTCATGGAAAGACCTCTGTCTTCAGTCGGCGAACAGGGCGCGAAGCACACCCAGCGCGGCTTGCAGCGTCAGGCGATCGAGCTGGCCGATCTTCTTCACCAAGCGGTTGCTATCGACACTTCGAATCTGTTCGAGCAGCATCAAGCCGTCCTTGCCACCCACCTGAGTCGCGATCCTGAACGGCGCGGGCCTGCTACCGCTGGTGAGCGGCGCTACCAGAAACACGCGCAGATGATCGTTGATCTCGGGTGGAGACACGATCACGCAAGGGCGCGTTTTCTGAATTTCGCTGCCTACCGTGGGATCGAGCGCGACAAGCCAGATTTCACCCCGCGTTGGTCGCTTGTTGGTCTTCACCATTCAAGCGTCGCGTCGTCGGTATTGGCGAAATAGGGCCATGCAGTTCCATCGTCCCCGGCTTCGGCCAGTTCCTTCGCGGCCTCCGCCCATCCGGCACGGGGATGCGGTTTCAGGGCGGACAAAACGACCCGGCCGTTCTCAAGATCGAGGTCGAGCATGTCGCCTGCCTGAACCTGCAGGTGAGCCAGCACCGGCTTGGGCAGGAGAATACCCGCCGAATTTCCCATACGTCTGATCGCCGCTTGCATCGTCATCACTCCATATCAGGCAAGCAATATAGTGGATCGAACGGAATGTTACAACAATGTTATTACATAATGTGCTGATCGGCGGCCTGGATGAGATCCAATCGCGTAGCAGGGTGCGGCTTAAAGTTTAGGCGGTGTCATTGAAACGCATAAATTTCCCTCATTTTGTGCCGGGCGATGGCTTCCTAGACGCTGCGTAAGCATCGTTCCGTACCCCCGCATGATGTCTGTGGCCTGGTGCTCTACGACGGCACCGATGTCGTGCCGTTTGGCGACCGGCTGGCTGCGGCGCCTCATCGCTCTGGAATTGAGCTTATTTTTGGGTTGACAAAATTGGGGGGCTTCTTGCCTGTCGGCTTTTGCATTTCTTTGGGTAATAGCTGACATTTCAGGGCGGACTGCGAGAGTGATGTTTCTGGTGACTCGCGAAGGCCGCGCATCGCAGCGGCACCATCTTGTTCAATTCCTGAGGGATGGCCTGGCGGGAGTTTGTACTGGTTTTCGGCGGCCAAGGCAGAAAAATGGGGGCCGCAGCCCCCACCTTATTTGGTGCAATCAAGTTGCTTGTTAACAACCGGACCGCGATTTCTGAATGGTTTTAGCATTTCAGAAATCGCGGTCGGCGTCAAGCAATTCAGAAATCGAAGGTCCGATTGCAACCGCATCACGCTTCCCGATTTCGAAAACCTCGAAATTGTGATTCGATCTGCGATGTTCGGGGATGGTTGTGGACGCCACCCCCTGATGCTACTCAACGCATTAACTCCGGCAAGAGCTAGCCAGCGGCGAGTGGTTTGAACCCCACACGGCGCTGGCAGTGTCTTCACACTACAGCAAGGAATGCGCTTGGTGGCTGGCTCCGTCAAGAGGTAGAAAATCGGGAAGCGTGATGACTACAGATTATTTTTGACCTTTGCTTGGGTAGAGGTTAATATGGCCCCATGGACGGGCGCGCGCTGAGCCCTGCACCGCCTTGGACGGGGGTATGTGATGGCAACCAGACTCGGCCTGGACATCGGCACCAACAGCATAGGATGGTGCCTCTATGACGGCGACAGCATCCGCGATATTGGCGTGCGCATCTTTTCGGACGGGCGGGAGCCGTCGAAGCTCACCGTCTCCGGGTCCGGCACGCCGCTGGCGGTCAAACGGCGGGATGCGCGCGGCGCGCGGCGGCGGCGGGACCGCTATATCGGGCGGCGTTCCGCCATGTTGCGGGAATTGCGCAAGCATGGGCTGCTGCCCGCCGATCCTAAACAGGCCAAGGCGCTGGAAACGCAAGACCCCTATGCCTTGCGCGTTCGCGCGCTCGACGAGAAACTGGAGCCTCACCAGATCGGGCGGGCGCTCTTCCATCTCAACCAGCGGCGCGGGTTCAAGTCCAACCGCAAGGCGGAGCGCGCATCGAAGGCGGGCGAAGACGGCAAGATCGCCACGGCCACCAAGCTGCTCGATGAGGAAATGCAACGGCTGGGCGCGCGGACCCTGGGCGAGTTTCTGGTCAAGCGCGACAGTGAATTTGACGGCGAGGCAGGCAAGCGCGTCAGAATGCGCGCCGACAGCAAGGCCTATGACTTCTATCCGGACCGCCGCCATGTGCTGGACGAATTTCGCGCCATCTGGAACGCGCAGAAAGTCTGGCACCCGGAATTGCTGACAGAGCAGGCGTGGAACGACATTTTCCGCGTGATCGAATACCAGCGCGAGTTGAAACCGCAGGTCGTCGGCCATTGCACCTTCGCGGGAATCAATGGCGTGCCGGCGGACGAGAAGCGCCTGCCCAAGGCGCATCCGCTGTTTCAGCAGCGCCGCCTGTATGAGGAGGTCAACCAACTCAAAGTAGTTGCTCCAGGCGAAGCCGGGCGTCCGCTGACACGCGACGAGCGCGATGCCCTGATCCTGAAGTTGCAGGACAAAAAGTCAGTCTCTTTCGAAACGCTGGGCAAGACGCTGAAGCTCAAGGACGGCGAGCGTTTCAACAAGGAAAGCGAAAACCGCAAGGCGCTGGACGGTGACGAGGTGCGCGCCGCGCTTTCCGGAAAAAAGCTGTTCGGCACGCGCTGGTTCCATTTCAGCGCCGAGGAGCAATGGATGATCATCGAACGGTTGCTCGAAGAGGAGGATAGCGAAACCCTGCTGACCTGGCTGAAAATCGGATATCGGCTGGACGACGAAGCTGCGCTGGCTGTCGCCAACGCGAAACTGCCCGAAGGGCATGGGCGCTTCGGCTTGTCGGCTACAACGGCGCTGCTCAAAGAATTGAAGGCCGATGTCTGCACCTATGCCGAAGCCGCGAAACGGGCCGGATTTCATCACAGCGATTTCCGGACAGGTGAAGTTTTCGATCAACTCCCCTACTATGGAGAAATTCTTGCCCGCGAGATTGCACCGGGCAAGCCGGAATATGGCGACGAGAACGAACGCCGGTTCGGCAAGATCACCAACCCCACCGTTCATATCGGACTGAACCAGCTGACCAAGCTGGTGAACGCGATCATCCGCCTTCACGGAAAGCCCGATTATATTTTCGTCGAACTGGCACGCGAACTGAAACTCAACGAAAAAGAAAAGATCGCCTACAACCGGCAGCTCAAGGAGAACACCGATGCCGCGCGCGACCGCGGCGCAAAGCTGGGCACGATGGGCGTCCGCGACACCGGGCGCAACCGGCTGATCCTGCGACTGTGGACAGAGTTAAACCCTGGTGACGCGCTGAATCGCCGCTGTCCCTTCTGCGGCGAGCAGATCAGCCAACGCATGATCCAGAACGGCGAGGTGGAGATAGAGCATATCATCCCCTACTCCCAATGCTTCGACGACGGCATCGGCAATAAGGTGCTCAGTCATGTTCGCTGCAATCGGCAGAAAGGTGATCAGACCCCTTGGGAGCGTTGGGGCCATGATCCCGACAGATGGTCCATCATCCAGGAGCAGGTTGCGCACCTTCACCGCTCGAAGCAATGGCGCTTCGGTCCGGATGCACGGGACCGCTATGCGGCGGAGGAAGATAGCTTCCTGCCCCGGCAACTGATCGACACCCAATATCTCACCCGCATTGCCGCGAAATATCTGGCCTGCCTCTATCCCGAACGGGGCGAGCGGCATGTATTCGCCGTCCATGGCGGGATGACCGCGATGCTGCGGCGTCTATGGGATCTGAACTCCATCCTGCCCGATCATAACTGGGTGGAAAATTTGAACAGCAATGCGCCCAAGAACCGCCTCGATCATCGTCATCATGCGATCGACGCCGCCGTGGTCGGCATCATGACGCCGGGCCTGATCGCGGAAATTGCGAAGGCGGCTGCGCGCGCCGAAAAGCAGAATCTCGACCGGCTGTTTGAAGAGTTGCCTATGCCGTGGGCGCAGCATCCGAACGACCGCCGTTTCCGCGACGAACTGCGCGAGAAGATTCTGGCCGCGACCGTGAGTCACAAGGCGGATCACGGTCGCCAAGGCAAGCCCGAACGGGGGCGGGACATTACCGCAGGCAAATTGCACAACGACACGGCTTATGGCTTCACCGGCCTGACCAGCGATACGGGCTTGCCTGTCGTCGTCCACCGTGTTCCGCTTACCAGCCTGACGCCCAAGGACATCGCCGATCCGGATCGCATTCCCGATACCACTCTGCGCGATTCATTATGGCAGGCAACGCGCGATCTTTCCGGCAAGGAGTTCGAGAAGGCCTTGCTCGACTTTTCCCGCACCCATGCGCAGTTCAAGGGCATTCGCAGGGTGAGGGTTCGGGAGGGACTCACGCTCATTCCGATCAGGAACCATGCTGGCAAACCCTACAAGGGCTATCTGGGCGATTCCAATGCACGCTACAATGTCTGGCAGATGCCAGATGGCCGATGGGTCCATCAGGTCATCTCGACATTTGATCTTCACCAGCCGGGTTTTATCGAACAGCGCCCTCACCCGGCAGCGAAGAAGGTGCTGAGCCTCAGACAAAACGATCTGATCGCGATTGAACGTGATGGTGCGCTTCGCCAGATCATGAGGGTGCAAAAATACGGACAGAATGGCCAGATTTTCCTGATCGAGCACAATGAAGCGGGAAATATGGCCGAGCGTAATAAAAATACAGATGACCCATTCAAATTCTATGGGCCGGGGGCATCGGCGCTCAGGAACATGAAAGCACGTCAGGTTCGTATCGACGAACTTGGCCGTATCTTTGATCCAGGCCCACGTTAACTATCCATTATCCATAGTATGGCAGCCTTCCCGCGCGAAAGGCTGCTCTATGGACCGAATTGTCGATATTGCCACCGATGGCTTGCACTTGTCCGCTTATCGCGGATTTCTGATCGTCAAGCTCGACGGCCAGGAGCAGGGACGCATAGCACTTGATGACATATGCGCGGTCATCGTCCACGCGCATGGCGTCACCTGGACGACCAGCCTGGCGGTCGAACTGGCACGGCGTGGCGCGATCATCGTGTTGTGCGCCGCCAATCACGCTCCCGTTGCCCTGATTTCGCCAATCGACGGCCATCATGCGCAAGCGGCCAAGATGCGCGCGCAATGGGATGCTCCCCGTCCGTTGATGAAACAGCTTTGGCGGCAGATTGTTGTCGCCAAGATCGAGATGCAGGCGTCTCTGCTGTTCGCGCGTGGTAGGCCCGAGGGCAATGCTCTGGCAATGATGGCCAGGCGCGTCCGTTCGGGAGATGCCGGCAATCTGGAAGCCCAGGCGGCACGGCGATACTGGCCAGCCCTCATGGGGACGGATTTTCGTCGGGATCAGGACGCCGATGGAGCTAACGCGCTGCTCAATTACGGCTATACGATTATGCGATCCTGCGTAGCCCGGTCCATCGTCGCCGCCGGCCTGCACCCGACGATCGGCCTGCACCACCATAACCGGCTGAATGGTTTCGCGCTCGCAGATGATCTTGTCGAGCCGTTCCGGCCGTTGGTGGATAGAGGAAATCAGGCGCGATGAATGGGGATGGCTGCGTGCGGCGTAAATCGTGTCACCGCATCCGTTCGAGCCGAAAGCGGAGCGGCGTCACGCCCGTCATTTCGCGGAATCGCTCCGCGAAATGGCTTTGGCTTGCGAAGCCTATCGCGAGACTGACTTCGGCAATCGACATATCGGTTGTGAGCAACAGCAGCTTGGCCCGCTCGATCCGGCGATTAAGGATGAAGCGATGCGGTCGCAGCCCCGTTGAGTTCAAGAACGCCGCGCTGAAATGCTGGATGCTCAGATCCGTGACGCTCGCCAGCGCCGCCACGCTCAGGCCATTCTCCATTTCGGCCTCGATATAGTCGAACACCTTGTTGAGCCGATATTGGCCCAGGCCGCCGCGCAGGGCAGGCATTTCGTTCGGGCCGTCGCTATAGTGCCGGAACAGCAGGACGGCCATAGCCATGCCAACATGCTCGGCGAAGGTATCGTCGTTGGCCGCGCCGCTGGTCAATTCCTCCCGCACCGCGCGCATCCCGGCAAACAACAGTTCGTCCGTGACGCCCACGGCGGTTTGGATGCTATCGCCCGTTCGGCCAAAGGATTCCTCCCCGACGCGATCGACAAGCTTCCGGTCGAGCGCGATGCCCGTCAGCTTGGGCCGGTTGGTCCAACGCTGCCGAAACGGCCGATCGCCGGGATTGATATGGAGCATGTCCGGCTCCACCCTTCGCTCTGTCAGCCGATCGCTGCCCGGCTGGCTCCATTCCAGCGTGAACGGCTCGCTTTCATGGACGACAACGGAGAGCTGCGAACCACCGATCAAGCCGTCCTCATGAGGTTCAAGATGGCCGTGAAAGACATGGACGCCGCCGCCATGCGATTGCGCCTGCCACAGATCGAATTGGTTGCTGCTGGCAGGAAACGAGAAATCGATCAGGCTGGTTCGCAACCTACGGCGGCTTGGCCGGGACATGACACTAGAAGCACCTTGGAAGGCGCCCATCCAACAGCTTGGCTGTTTGATGGTGGTTCAGGAACCTGCTCTGCCGCCGCCTCATGTCGCGCCACGCTCTCGTTGCGGTGCGCCGCGCATCGCGGCGATGAACAGGAGCAGCACAGACGCCCATTACGCTTGCGGAAGGGTGCGGCGCGCGAACGCCGTTGGCGCAGCCATCACCGCAAAAAACACACAGCCAAATACTGCCGCCGAGACTGGCAATATAAGTGCCGCATCTGACAGAATCGGCAACATGATAGCGATGGCGTTGATGCCGTTCGGGAGGGCAAAAGCGTGCGCTTGGCGGCGATGTTGGCCGATCAACTCTGGCGTGATGGTCGGTTACGTCATTGTCGCTTCAGGTCCATCTTTCATACTCAAATCTATCCTTTCTGGGTATGGAAATCAAACTTTGGTATACTGGCCCAATGACCGAACATACTCCCTAGGACCGAAGCCTTCCATCACGCTCCGGTGCCGCTCGCTGAAAAGGAACAGAGATGCGCTATAGCTCTATCACCGCGCTTGCCGCCGCCCTGCTGATCGCGGGATGCAGTGATCCAAAGGCCGCGAGCGACGCCAATTTCAAGACCGCGCTGCAAGGCTGGTTCGATGAACACCCGGTCTGCACGACGCTGGTGGCGATGGGCGAGGTGCCTATCGAACGCGAGGCGCGCGACCGCATTGGCGAGAAGCAGATCGATGCGGCCGTTGCCGCCGGTCTGCTGTCGGTCGAACCCTTCCGCGCGGTGCCGCGCTTTGGGACGACCCCGGTGGACTTCAAACGCTATACGCCGACCGATGCGGGCAAGGCCGCCATTCGCAAGGACGATCATGGCCTGGGCAGCGTCGATATATGCTTTGCCCGCCGCCAGATCGAAAGCATCGACAACTTCACCGAACCCGCCGACATGGCGGGCATCCGCCTGTCGCGCGTCGCCTATCGCTATCGGCTGGCCGACGTTGCGCCGTGGACCGGGAACGCCGCGATCAAGGCGGCGCTGCCCGCGATCGGCCAGATGCTCGCCAGGTCCCCGGCGGAGGCGAGCGATACGCTTATTCTCACCAGCAAGGGCTGGCAGCACGAACGCTCTTTGCGAAAATAGCGTTCACGCGACTTTATCAGCGATTTCCGGCAATGAGCCTCCTATCGCGGGAGACGGTTCCCCGCCGGTCCTGCCATGTCTGCATCGTGCCGCCATTCGTCCCGCATCGTCCGGGGCCGCGGCGCAAAGGCCGCCCGCGACGCTTGGCGACGGTGCGCGGCCCATAAGGAGAGGATCATGGCAAGGACCATCCGGGCGGATGCCGCATCCGCATGGCGAGACCGCGCGCGCTACGAGCGTCTGAAGGGTTTCGACAAGGCGACATGGGCATGGGAATGTCTGCGCCGCGCGCTTGGCCGCGAGCTTGCTTTGCCCTGCCATCCGACATTGCGGCTCCTGCGCGCGCGTCCGCCGCTTTGCGTCCTGACCGTCCATCGCTGCGATTGCGCGTGCAGCCGCGTCGTGCCGCTGGCGGCGATCGACGGCATGGACCACTTTGCCGGGCATGTGTTCTGGTGCGGCGATTTGCCCGCGCCGGTGCTGTCGGTCGATGCGTGGCCCGCCGCGCCCGGTCTGCCCGATGCCTTCGATCTTCGCGCCGTGCCTTATCCGGTCGTCGTCCTCTCCCGGCGGCGCGGCCGCGAGCATGTCCTGATCGCCGACGGGCCGCGCTGCATCCGCGTCGAGGTCCGCAACGGCACTTTGCTCAATGGGCCGGTCCGGCTCGATTTCCATGTGCCGCGCGATGGTCAGGTGGAAGCGAAGATATTAACCCTGCGCCGTCTGACCGCGCTATGCCGTCTTGGCCGCTTTCCCGTGACGTTGTTTCCGCCCGAACGCCGGGCGCGGCGATGGGCGATGGCGCTCCAGGCATGGGACGGACGCCAGACCGGGGCGAGCCATCGCGAAATCGCCCGCGTCCTCCATGGCGAAACGGCCGTGCGCGATGCATGGCTTGGCAAGTCCGATTTTATGCGGACCCATATCAAGCGGCTGCTCAGGACGGCCAATGCCTTGATAGGCGGGGGCTGGCGGCATCTGCTGCGATAGCGGAGAGGGAAGGGCGTCTCGCCCGCAAGCGGGCGACCGCGCTCTACTGCGCTAGGCTCGTGCCTCGCCAAGCTCCGCCGGGCCGCCTTGGGCGTCCCGGCCATTCGGTAACGATCGAACTGACGCGGGTGTTTGGGGCGATGCCGGCGCATCCAGGCGAGCGCCGGCGCGGCCGGAGAGCGTGGGATTTTTCAGCTACGCTAGGGAATCGCGCGCAGAGCGCGCGATGAGGATCTTGAGCCAGTCGCTTCCATCACCCCCTTCACCGTCTCCCAGTGTCCCTGCGTGCCATACGGATTTTCGGGGGCAAGGAGTTGCGGAGGGGTAAGCTTCGCCAGGCAAATGGGGCTGGCGGCGTTTGTTTGTTCTCAAGAGAAGCGCCAGGCCCATTTTGCCAGGCTGCGCTAACCCTCCCGTGCCTCTTGCCCCCAAGAAATCCGCACGGCCCTTGCGCCCCTGCGAGGACGGCTCCGGGTGCGATGGAAGCGACCGGCGCTGCGCTCCATCTCCTTGTCGATGCGGTATCGGCCGCGTCTCGCGGCCGATGCTTCGTTTGTGTTTGCTGGCCGCTGGTCGCGGCCTTTTCCGTGCTCGGACTCACCAGGCACGATGGAAATCTGTCAAGAAATCAATGAGATAGATCGTATTCCTCTGGTTCTGTATAAGTATAAATGCCGGTGATCGAGAAGAGATCGACGGCATCGCAAGGACGAAACAGACGAGATGGAGTAAAGACGATGATTGGCGAACTGACCCGCAATGAAAACGGCACCGTGACCGGATGGGTATGCCTCGCAATGCTGGCTCACTTTCAAGCAGGCTTTGGAAGCGGGCGGGAGCGTCAGGAAGGGCGAAAAGGGAACTACCATTGTCTATGCCGACCGCTTCATTCCCGAAGCCGAAAAGGCCCGCGCCGTGGAGAGCGGCGAGAATGCCCGCGCCGTTCCCTTCCTCAAACGCTTTACGGTTTTCAATGTGGCGCAGTGCGAAGGCTTGCGCGAAGGGCTGGCCCACGATCCCGCGCCCTTGCCCGAACGCGAGATCATCCCCCGTGCGGAGGCGTTGATCGAGGCGACGGGCGCGGATTTCCGCATCGGCGGGGCCAAGGCTTTCTATTCGCCCGGTGGCGATTTCGTGGCCGTGCCGCCGCAACCGGCCTTCCGCGAACAGATCAACTATTACCGCACCGCCTTTCACGAACTGTCCCACTGGACCGGCCACCGCAAACGGCTGGACCGCGACCAGTGGGGCCGGTTCGGATCGAAGCCCTATGCGCGTGAGGAACTATGCGCGGAGATGTCCGCCGCCTTCATCTGCGCCGCCTTGGGCATCGTCCCGACCGTGCGCCATGCCGATTATGTCGGATCGTGGCTTGAGGTTCTGAAAGAGGACATCTGGACGGGCCGCCGCTGCTTTATGCCGAGACGTCCGGCTCCACCCCGTTCCGCCTTTCCACCCATGTTGGCGACGTGGGCCATCAGCTTATCGTTGGCCCGACCGGCGCGGGCAAGTCGGTGTTGTTGGCGCTGCTTGCCTTGCAGTTCCGCCGCTATCCGGGCGCGCAGGTCTATATCTTCGACAAGGGGCTGTCCGCGCGCGCGGCCGTGCTGGCGATGGGCGGCGAGCATCATGCCCTTGGCGAGAGCGATGCGCTGGCGTTCCAGCCCTTGCGGAACATTGATGACGACAGCGAGCGGGCATGGGCGGCCGACTGGATCGCCTCGCTGCTTGCCCATGAGCGAGTCGATGTAACGCCGGAGGTCAAGGAGGCGCTTTGGTCCGCGCTTACCAGCCTTGCGAGCGCGCCGCCCGAAGAACGCACGCTGACCGG
>Ga0182735_1001220_pt1 | contig 17622 bp, 15 predicted proteins | sample eDN5th30CKraftMG_FD_128524 | JGI IMG/M metagenome (GOLD analysis project Ga0182735, IMG submission 128524) | Enriched Miracle-Growth compost microbial communities from Emeryville, California, USA - eDNA 5th pass 30_C Kraft MG (version 2) (version 2) ... | reverse complement strand
TGGTTGGAAATGGCGAGGCCGGCGATGCGCTTCGGATCGACGGCCGCCGTCACCTGCCGCAGTGCGATCGTGGCAGCCTGCCACCAGTCGCCGGCCTCCTGCTCGGCGAAGTCCGGCCTCGGCCTCGCCAGCTCCAGCGGCGCGCGGCCCTCGGCCACTGCGTTGCCGTTCCTATCCCACGCAATGGCCTTGCAGGACTGGGTGGAGCTGTCGAGGCCGATAACCAGGGGGTCGCCGATGCTGCTCATGGTCTGTTCCGGGTTCGAGAGGCTATTCCAGCAAGGCGCGCGCGGTGGCCATGTCGGTGACGAGATGGGTGGCGTATCCGCCCCGCAGCCCGGCACGGATCGCCTCGATCTTCTGCGGGCCGCCGGCGGCGCAGATGCGGACCGGCATGGCTTTCAATTCGTCGAGCGTGATGCCGATGGTGCGGCCTTCGAGCGGGCTCGGCAGCGAGCGCCCCTCGGCGTCGATCAGCCGGCCGATGATGACGCCGACCGCGCCCTGGCCGATCATGCCGGCAAGCCCCGCTTCGTCGGAAATTCCCGAGCGGGCGTAGGTGCTTTCGGGGCCGACGTCGCCGACGCCGAAGATGACCTTGCCGGCGGCGTGGATCATGCGGAACTGGTTGACCAGCATCGGCTCGCGCATCAGTTCGTCATGCAGCCGCTCGTTCGAGACGATCGCCGGCGCCAGCAGGTTGATGCAGCGCGCGCCGAGGCGGTTCGCCATCAGCGAGGTGCAGAATTCCGGCGAGAAGTCGCTGGTGCCGATCGAACTGCCGCACAACTGGACGACGCTGAGGTTCCTGGCGCGCCGAGGGCCGGAGATGGAGCGGGCGGCGGCCAGCACCGTCTTGCCCCAGGCGACGCCGATGGTGTCGTCGGTTTCGATGATCGAGGCAAGCAGCCTGCCCGCCGCCTCGCCGATGCGCTGGTCGGTGTCGCCCCGGTTGAGGTCGGGGATGACGGCGGCGCTGGCGAGCCCGTAGCGCTCGATCAGGGCACGCGATTCCAGCGTGCGGGCAAAGGCTTCCTGGTCGATCTGCACGGAGACGAGGCCGGTCTCGCGCGCTTCCTGGAGGTAGTTGACCACGCTCGCCCGCGAGACGGCCATGGCCTTCGCCACCTCGCTCTGGTTGAGCTGGTCGACGTAATAGAGCCAGGCCGCCCACGCCACCGCGCCGTCGAATTCCGGCGGCGTCGGCGAGGCGGCGTTGCGCGTCGTGCTGGTGGCGTCAGAAGCGTCCATGACGCTGTTGTCGACCGGCTGAAGGAAACATGTCAAGGGTCGGCGACAAATCCATTGACAAAAGGCATCCGTGAGTGACAATTGTCTCAACGCCGATGACGCCGTCGGCAAATGGGCTCTGGCAGGAGTGCGTTCGATGACGAAACCGGCATCCGGTTCTTGGACCGGCCTGATCGACGAGATCCTGGACGGCCGCTGGACCAGCCCGGAAACCGGCAAGAAGGCAGTCGTCCCCTATGAGCGCATCGTCATCGAGGACAGCCTCGACGGACGGGCGGCCGAACTGGTCGGGGCGCTCAATCTCGGCAAGCGTTTCACCGTCGTCGCCGACGGCGCCACCTACGACGCGCTCGGCGAGCGCGTTGCGCGCGAACTGAAGTCGCTCGGCCCGGTCGAGACCGTGGTCCTCGACCATCCGCATGCCGACATGGCCAATGTCGAGAGCCTGACCGGCAAGCTGGCTGGCGCCGAGGCCGTGGTGGCGGTCGGCTCCGGCACCGTCAACGACCTGTGCAAATTCGTCACCGGGCGCACCGACCGGCGCTACTGCGTGTTCGGCACGGCCGGCTCGATGAACGGCTATACCTCGACCACCGCCTCGATCACGCTCGAAAGCGGGCTGAAGGTGTCGCTGCCCTCGCACGGCCCGTCTGGCTTCTTCGTCGACCTCGGCGTCTCGGCCGCCGCGCCGACCTACCTGTCGGCGGCGGGCTTCGGCGACTGCCTGTGCCGCTCGGTCGCGCAGATCGACTGGTGGATGTCGCATCGCCTGCTCGGCACCGACTATCACAGCGTTCCCTTCCTCATCCAGGAAAAGGACGAGGCCGAACTCAACAAGCGCGCGGCCAAGCTCGCCGAGCACGACGTCGAGGCCAACGGCTATCTCTACCGCGTGCTGACGCTGTGCGGGCTCGGCGTTTCCTTCACCGGCGTTTCCAACCACGGCTCGATGGGCGAGCACCAGATCTCGCACTACATCGACTGCTTTGCCGGCGACCGGCATCCGGGAACGCTGCACGGAACGCAGGTCGGCGTCGCCTCGCTGACGATGGCGCGCCTGCAGCAGAAGATGCTTTCCGAGGAAAAGCCGCCGGTGGTGAAGCCGACGAAGATCGACGCCGCCGACATGGAGCGCCGCATGGGCGCCTCCGCCGCGCAGTGCCTCGAGGAGTTGCAAAAGAAGGCCTTCGACGAACGAGGCGCCGCCGCCTTCAACGAGCGCCTGCAGGAACTGTGGCCGCAGCTGCGCCAGGAACTCAAGGCGTTCATGCTGCCCGTCGACGAAATGGTCGGCCTGCTCAAGTCGACCGGCGGCCCGACCACGGCGGCCGAACTCGGCGCTTCTCCCGACCTCTATCGCGAGGCGGTGGTGCACTGCCGCGAAATGCGCAACCGCTTCTCGTTCCTGGACATCGCCGCCGATGCCGGGATGCTGGAGGATTTCGCGCGCGGGGAAGCCTAGGATGGCGATGCGCACGCTGAGCGAGTTCCCGGCGGATGCGGCTGCGTCCATTCGCGGCGTCTTTTGCGATATCGACGATACCGTCACCACCGAGGGGCGGCTGACGGCCGCCGCCTATGGCGCGCTGGAACGGCTGAGCGAGGCCGGGCTCGCGGTCGTGCCGATCACCGGCCGCCCGGCGGGCTGGTGCGACATGGTCGCGCGCTTCTGGCCGGTGGCCGGCGTGGTCGGCGAAAACGGCGCCTTCTATTTCGCCTATGACGAGGCGACGCGCAAAATGATCCGCGTCTTCACCGCCGGCGCGGCCGAGCGGGCCGACAACAAGCGCCGGCTCGACCTTATCGAGAAGCGCGTGCTGGCCGAGGTGCCGGGTGCCGCGGTTTCGGCCGACCAGGCCTATCGCGAGGCCGACCTCGCCATCGACTTCTGCGAGGACGTGCCGGCGCTGCCGCCGGCCGAGGTCCAGCACATCAAGCAGATTTTCGAGGAAGAGGGCGCGGTCGCCAAGATTTCGTCCATCCACGTCAACGGCTGGTACGGCCATTACGACAAGCTGTCGATGACGCGGCGGTTCGCGGCCGAGCGGCTGGGCGTCGATCTCGACGCGGACAAGGCCGCCTATGTGTTCGTCGGCGACAGCCCGAACGATGCGCCGATGTTCGGCTTTTTCCCGAATGCCTGCGGCGTCGCCAATGTCCGGGATTTCGCCGGCCGCATCGAGGCCGAACCGGCCTTCGTTGCCAGCGGACGCGGCGGCGCGGGCTTCGTCGAGATCGCCGACATGCTGTTGGCGCGGCGCCGGCCGGGCGCAGGCTGAGCCGGGACACAGGGACGTGGGAGGCGTCGTGCAGGGCAGGAAAGCGCAGAGCGATTGCGGAAAGGGCGCAGGCGGAAGGCGCGGCTTTGTCGTGGCCGCCCGCAGCGCCGCGTCTTGTCACCGGCGCGCCGACAATCTAGCGTTCCAGCAAGCGCACAGGAGACTAACAACCGCGCGCGGCATGGCCGAGCGTCTTGGGAGGGATACGTGCAGGCTGCCCAGGTAAGACGTTTCGTGATCTCGGATCATCCGCTGCCCTGGCTGTTGCCGCTGGTGGCGATCCTGCTCGTGTTCACGGTCTATCCGCTGTTCTACAACATTTGGCTCAGCTTCCACGAATATGCGCCGCGCCGGCGCGCGCTCGAATATGTCGGCACCAGCAACTGGGCGCAGTTGTGGGAGGACGCCCGCTTCTGGCAGTCGCTGACCATCACCTTCGCCTATTTCGCGGTGGCGCTTGCCATCGAACTGGTGCTCGGCATGGCGATCGCGCTTCTGCTCGACAGCGACGGCTTCGGCTTCGGCTTCCTGCGCGGCCTGCTGACGATGACGCTGGTCATCCCGCCGGCCATCGCCGGCATGATGTACCTGCTGATGGAAGACCCGCAATTCGGCGTCATCAGCTACTTCCTGCAATGGGCGGGCCTGCTCGACCCCGCGCATCCGATCCTGGCGACCGCCTCAACCGCACTGGCCGGCGTGCTGTTGCCGGAAATCTGGCAGTGGACGCCGTTCATGGTGCTGATCTTCCTCGCGGGCCTTCGGGCGCTGCCGCGCGAGCCCTACGAGGCGGCGATGATCGACGGCGCATCGCAGTGGCAGATATTCCGCCGCATCACACTGCCGATGATGTCGAAGGTGATCGCCATCGCGGTGCTGATCCGCGGCATCGACCTGTTCCGCGTCTTCGACTACGTCTTCGTGATGACTTCGGGCGGGCCGGGGACCTCGACCTACACGCTGTCGCTCTATGCCTGGCAGCAGACGTTCAGCTTCGTCAAATGGGGCTACGGGGCGACGCTCAGCCTGGTCACGCTGGTCATCATCCTCGTCGTCGCCAGCCTGTTCATCAAGGTCGCCAAGGTGAGGTGGTGAGATGAATGCTTCGATCGCCTCGCGCACGCTGCGCACCCTTGCCGCCTGGGTCGTCGTCGGGCTGTTCTTCTTCCCGATCTACTACTGGACCTCGGTGGCGTTCAAATACGGCAACGACATCTTCAGCCGGCCGCCGAACCTGTTCCACTTCACGCCGACCTTCGACAATTTCCAGAAGGTGTTCGGCATCTCGCTGGGGGCCGGCGGCGTCACGGTGACGCCCGGCGGCGGCAACTTCTTCATGGCGCCGAGGCTGTGGGATTCGATCGTGGTGGCGACGCTGTCGACGCTGGTCGCCATCGTCATCGCCACGCTCGCCTCCTACGCCCTGTCGCGCATGCAGTTTCGCGGCCGCCATCACTTCGTCAACTGGGTGCTGTCGACGCGCATGATGCCGCCGGTCGCGGTCGCGGTGCCGATGTTCTTCATCTACAAGGGCTTCGGCCTGCTCGATACCTTCACCGGCATGGTGCTGATCCACGCGCTGATGAACCTGCCGCTGGCGGTGCTTTTGATGAAGAGCTTCTTCGACGACATTCCGGCCGAGATCGATGAGAGCGCCATCGTCGACGGCGCCAGCCGCTTCCTCATCTTCCGGCGCATCGTGCTGCCGATGGCCAAGGGCGGCATCGCGGCCACCGCGGTGCTGTGCTTTATCTTCTCATGGACGGAATTCCTGTTCGCGCTGACGCTGACCACCACCGGACTGAAGACGGTGCCGGTCGTTTCCTCGACCTTCGTCACCTCGATCGGCACGGCCTGGGGCAACATGGCGGCACTCGGCGCGGCCTCGATCGTCCCGGCATTCATCTTCATTCTGTTGGTTCAGAAGCACCTGGTGCGCGGGCTCACCATGGGCTCGCTGAAGCAATAGAGGGGAAAGGCTCAAATTCGCAGCCTTCGCAAACGCGAATTGAAACGGAGGAGTAGACAATGAAAGACAGCATCAGAAAGGCCTATCTCGCCTCTGTCACCGACAGCTTCGTCAAGGGACAGATGGACCGTCGCACCTTCCTGCGTGCGGCCGGCAAGCTCGGCCTCGGCGCCGGCGCGCTCGGCATGGGCCTCGGCGCGCGTCCCTTCTACATGATGAGCCAGGCGCAGGCCCAGGAACAGAACCTGAAGCCCAGCGACGAGGTGATGAAATGGCTGGCCGACGTCGGCAAGCCGTTCGCCGGCACGACGCTGAAGCTGGCGACGGAATCGACGCCGCCCTCCAACGCCATCGCCACCCAGCTCAAGCAGTATTTCGAGGAAGCCTCGGGCATCAAGATCGAGATCGAGGTGCTGCCGCTGGAACAGGTGCTGCAGAAGCTGACGCTCGACGTCGCCTCCAGCCTCGGCACCTACGACCTCTACTACATCGACCAGAGCTGGGCGGCCAATTTCAGCCAGGACGTGTTCGACCCGCGCGAGCAGCTGAAGAACGCCGACCTCGCCATGCCCAACTACAATATCGACGATTTCCTCAAGCCGCTGGTCGACGGCATCGCCATGTACAAGGACACGATGGTCGGCGTGCCCTACGACATTCCGATCTTCATCATGCAGTACCGCAAGGACATCTGGGACGAGTTGAAGCTGCCGGCCCCGACCACGATGGAAGACCTGCTCAACGCCTCGAAGGCGATCACCGACGCCAAGGGGCCGAACGTCTACGGCACCAGCGGCCAGATGAAGTCGGGCCATTACAGCCTCGAATGCGACTGGACGGCGTGGCTGTGGGGCCATGGCGGCTCGATCTTCGACAAGGACGGCAAGTTCTGCGGCAACGACGAGCGCGGCCTCGAGGCGATCGCCTACTGGGACAAGCTCAAGGCCACCATGCCCCCCGGCGTCGATGGCTGGACCTGGGACGGCGAAGGCCAGTCGGTGGCGCAGGGCGTCGCCGCCTCGATGCTGTCGTGGGGCGAGTTCTTCCCCTTCTTCGACGACCCCAAGGCTTCCAAGGTCTCGGGCCTGATGGAGGCGATCGTGCCGCCGAAGCCGACGACGGCGCTGCGCACGGTCAACGACACGGCCTTCGGCGAAATCCCCGGCGTCGGCCATCAGGGCGGCTCCTCGCTGGCGGTGTCGAAATACTCCAAGTCGCCTGATGCCGCATGGGTGTTCATGCAGTGGGCGACCTGCGCCGACACGCAGGCGCTGATCACCGCCCTCGGCGGCGGCACCGGCCCGACGCGCACCAGCGTCTATGACGATCCGCGCGTCAAGGCCAATGCCCGCGTCGGTGCCGGCACCACGCGCCACCTGCCGGTGGTGCGCGACACCATCGCCAACTACATGGGCTCCGAACCGGACCTGCCGGCCTGGGCGGAAATCTCCAGCGACACGATCCCGGTTGCGCTCGGCAAATACTTCGCCGGCCAGTCGGGCTCGGCCAAGGAGACCATGGACGCGCTGAAGGCCCAGGTGGACGACATCGTCGCCAAGGGCTGATCTTTCTTCACCGGGGCGGCGCTCGCCGCCGCCCCGGCCTGTTCAATCACGCAAGGGGATTCCATGGCCGACAAACCATTGGTGGCAGTGACGGGAGCGAGTTCGGGCATCGGCGAGGCCGTTGCCAAGGCATTCTCGGCGGCCGGCCATCCGGTGCTGATGATGGCGCGCCGGCTGGATCGCATGGAAGCGCTCGACCTTCCCGACAGCATGGCGCGCAAGGTCGACGTCCGCGACCGGGCGGCCATCGCCGCCGCCGTGAAGGAGGCGGAGGCAAAATACGGTCCGGTGGACATGATGTTCGCCAATGCCGGCATCGCCCGTCTCGCCGACATCGGCCGCCAGCCGCCCGAGGAATGGGACGAGATGATCGACATCAACACCAAGGGCATGCTGAACACGGTGCATGCGGTGATGTCGGGCATGATGGAACGCCGGCGCGGCACGCTGTTCATGATGAGCTCGATCGCCGGCCGCAAGGTCTATCCCGACCACACCGTCTATTGCGGTACCAAGTTCTTCGTCCACGCGATCTCGGAATCGCTGCGCGACTACCTGTCCGACTACGACGTGCGCGTCATCGTGCTTTCGCCCGGCGTCATCGAGACGGAAGTGCTGAGCGGCGTGCTCGATCCGACGACGCTTGCCAACTACAAGGCCAACAAGGCCAGGATGGGCGGCGGCATCGGGCCGGAGCATGTGGCGAACCTCATGCTGCATGCCTACCAGATGCCGCAGAGCGCGCTGGTGCAGGAGATCGTCATCACGCCTACCCGCCAGAAATACTGACGCGTCGGTTCCGGAGAGAGCGAATGGCAACCGTAGAATACAAGAACATCGCCAAGGTCTTCGGCAATGTGGAGGTGATGCGCGACATCTCGCTCAGCATCGCCGACCGCGAATTCGTCGTGCTGCTCGGGCCCTCGGGCTGCGGCAAGACCACGCTGCTGCGCATGACGGCGGGGCTGGAGACGGTGACCAAGGGCGACCTGTTCATCGCCGACAAGCGCGTCAACGACGTGCATCCGCGCGACCGCAACATCGCCATGGTGTTCCAGAACTACGCGCTCTATCCGACGATGAAGGTGTTCGACAACATCGGCTTCAGCCTTGAAGTGGCCAAGGTGCCGAAGGCCGAGATCAGGAAGAAGGTCGAGTGGGCGGCCGAGATCCTCAACCTCACCCCCTATCTCGACCGCTACCCGAAGGAGCTTTCGGGCGGGCAGCGCCAGCGCGTGGCCATGGGGCGCGCCATGGTGCGCGAGGCGGAAGTCTTCCTGTTCGACGAGCCGCTGTCCAACCTCGACGCCAAGCTGCGCGCGCATATGCGGCTGGAAATCCGCCAGCTGCATAATCGGCTCGGCACGACAACGATCTACGTCACCCACGACCAGATCGAGGCCATGACCATGGCCGACAAGATCGTGCTGATGCACGCCGGCAAGATCATGCAGATCGGCACGCCGGACGAGGTCTACGAGCGGCCGAATTCGAAATATGTCGCCGACTTCATCGGCTCGCCGTCGATGAATTTCTTCGAGGGCACGGTCGAGGCCGCCGGCGTTCCGCGTTTCGTCGCCGAGGGCGTTTCCATCGATCTTTCGCCGGGTGTCGGGGCAAAGGCGGGCCAGAAGGTCATCCTCGGCGTGCGTCCCAACGACCTCGGCATTTCCGATGCCGGCGGCATCAAGGGCCAGGTCGTGCTGTGCGAGACCACGGGCGCCGACATGCAGGTGCATGCGCGCGTCGGCGCCTTCGAAACGGTTGCCGTGGTGCCGCGCGGCGAGCGCCGGGCGCCCGGTTCGCCGGTCAGCCTTTCTGTGCAGCCGGACAAGGTGCACCTGTTCGATGCGGCGACGGAGCAGCGCATCGGGTGATCGGGGCGCCCTGGGCGGCGGGTATCTTGAGCCGGCCGGCCTGCCGGGGTATAGGCAAGCCATGAAGCCCCACGAGCGCGACAGACTGGACGACCTCTCCAAACGCCTGCGCGAGGAGCAGAAGGGCCTGCTGCTTGTCGCCGCCCAGTCGGACGGGTTGCCCAGCCAAAGCACGCTGCAACGCGTCGCCCAGCTCGAACTGAACATTTCGGCGATCGAAAACACGCTGGCCGACGAGCAGGCCTGAGCCGCGGGCGACAGCCCGGCGGATGCCTGCCGGCCTTGTGACGGTTCCCGTCCGCGCTTATGTCTGGGGCAGTTGCCGGCCTTTTCCGGCAAGAGCGAGGTTTCCATGCCGGAAGCAAATGCTGCCAGGGCCATCGAGCGGGAGCGGGCCGACCAACCGGCGCCGCCCGCATTCGACAACAGCTATGCGCGGCTTCCCGACCGTTTCTTCGTCAGGCAGGAGCCGAGCCCGGTGCCGGCTCCGCGTCTGATCCGCGTCAACCGGCCGCTTGCCGCCGAACTCGGCCTCGATCCGGCCTGGCTGGAAAGCGCCGACGGCGTCGCCATGCTTGCCGGCAATCGCTTCCCCGACACGGCCGAGCCGATCGCGCTGGCCTATGCCGGTCACCAGTTCGGCAATTTCGTGCCGCAGCTCGGCGACGGGCGGGCGCTGCTGGTCGGCGAGGTGATCGATGCTGCGGGCCATCATCGCGACATCCAGCTCAAGGGATCTGGGCCGACGCGGTTCTCACGCAATGGCGACGGGCGTGCCGCGCTTGGCCCGGTGCTGCGCGAATATATCGTCAGCGAGGCGATGGCCGCCCTCGGTATTCCGACGGCGCGCACGCTGGCGGCGGTACTGACCGGCGATCCGGTCTATCGCGAGACGCGGCTGCCGGGGGCGATCGTGACGCGGGTCGCGGCCAGCCACGTGCGCATCGGCACCTTCCAGTTCTTCGCCGTGCGCCGCGATGTCGAGGCGCTGAAGACGCTGGCGGACTATGTGATCGAGCGCCACTATCCGGCGCTCGCCGGCCGTGACGACCGCTATCTCGGCCTGCTGGAGGCGGTGATCGCCGCGCAGGCCGACCTGGTGGCGCGCTGGATGCTGGTCGGCTTCATCCACGGCGTGATGAACACCGACAACATGACCATTTCCGGCGAAACCATCGATTATGGTCCGTGTGCATTCATGGACGCCTACGATCCGGCGACGGTGTTCAGTTCCATCGACGTGCAGGGACGCTATGCCTATGCCAACCAGCCGCGCATCGCCGCCTGGAACCTGACGCGGTTTGCCGAAACGCTGCTGCCGCTGCTCGATGACGACGAGGACGCGGCGATCGCCAAGGCGGAAGGCGTGCTGAAGGGATTCCAGCCGGCCTACCAGGCGGCGTTCCATGGCGGGCTGAGGCGCAAGCTCGGCCTGCTTAACGAGCAGGAGGGCGACATCCAGCTGATCGGCGGCCTGTTCTCGCTGATGGCGGAGAGCCGCGCCGACTTCACCCTGACGTTCCGGGGTCTCTCCGGCGAGATCGACGGGCAGGCGGGCAAGGGGACGACGCGCGAGTCGTTCGTCGACCTTGCGGCGTTCGACGGCTGGGCGGGCCGCTGGCGCACGCGGCTGCAAAGCGAGGATCTCGACGCAAGCCGCGAGGCGATGCTGTCTGCGAACCCGAAATACATCCCGCGCAACCACCAGGTCGAGGCGGCGATCAAGGCGGCGGTCGAGAACGAGGATTTCGGCCCGTTCGAACGGATGCTGGCGGTGACCGGCAAGCCGTTCGAGGAACAGCCGCAGATGGCGGCCTATGCCCTGCCGCCGACGGAAGACGAGCGGGTGTTCCAGACGTTCTGCGGGACCTGAGGCGCGACGTTGCTCAGGGCTTGTCGCCGCCCGGTTCGTAGGTGTAGCGGAAGTCGCAGTGGTCGGCGCCCTGCATCAGCGTCTGCGTGCGCTTCAGCTTGATGTCGGGATTGTAGCCCTGGCAGAAAACGCCGTCGCGGTTGCACGACAGAAGATGACCGATCTTGCCGAGGCCCATTTCGCGATAGGCTTCGGCGTAGCGGCAGCGCTTGACGTTGTAGTCGAAATGCGTGGCGTCGGCGCGCACGATTTCGACCTGGAGGGCGTCGTCCTTGGTCCACAGCGATTGCAGTGCCTGGAAGGTGAGCAGGTTGGCGCCGCCCTCCGTCTTCGCCGCGAACGACTTTCCGGCGTCGATGGCGGCCTTGCTGATGGCTTCGTCGAGGATCGCCTGGGCGCGCGCCTCGCCGATTTCGCGCACCATGCCCTCATAGATGGGGGCGATGATGGCGGCTTCGATCTTGCGGCGCTGCAAAATCCCGATTTCGCCTTCGGTCGCCGGGTTTGCGCTGCTCGTGGATTCCATTTTCTCTGCCTCTGCTTGTCCGGCAGACGATAGGCCGATCGCCCGCGAAGGTCACCGGTTTTCGGCAGGCGCGGCTACGAGGCGATGGAAAGTTCCGGCCGAAGGCCCGTGGCGACGACGGAAACCCGGAATTTCCCCTGCAGCGAGGTGTCGAAGATGGCGCCGACGATGATGTCGGCGTCCTGGTCGACTTCCTCGCGGATGCGGGTGGCGGCCTCGTCGACCTCGAACAGCGTCATGTCGGCGCCGCCCGATATGGAGACGAGCACGCCCCTGGCCCCGGCCATGGAGGTTTCGTCGATCAGCGGATTGGCGATGGCCGCCTCGGCCGCCGCCTTGGCGCGTCCGTCGCCGGTCGCCTCGCCCGTTCCCATCATGGCGCGGCCCATGTCGCGCATCACCGATTTCACGTCGGCGAAGTCGAGATTGATCAGGCCTTCCTTGACGATCAGGTCGGTGATGCAGCCGACGCCGGAATAAAGCACCTGGTCGGCCATGGCGAAGGCGTCGGCGAACGTCGTCTTGGCGTCCGCGACCCGGAACAGGTTCTGGTTGGGGATGACGATGACGGTGTCGACGCTTTCGCGCAGCCGCTCGATGCCCTGCTCCGCCGCCTGCATGCGCCGCTTGCCCTCGAAGGCGAAGGGCTTGGTCACCACGGCCACGGTCAGGATGCCGGCCTCGCGCGCCGCCTTGGCGATCACCGGCGCCGCTCCTGTTCCGGTGCCGCCGCCCATGCCGGCGGTGACGAAGCACATATGGGTGCCGGAAAGATGGTCCATGATCTCGTCGATCGATTCCACTGCCGCCGCCTGGCCGACTTCCGGCAGCGATCCCGCGCCGAGCCCTTCGGTCACGTGCACGCCGAGCTGGATCAGCCGGGTCGCCTTGGACATGGTCAGCGCCTGCGCGTCGGTGTTGGCGACGACGAACTCCGCCCCTTCCAGCTTCTTGGCGATCATGTTGTTGACGGCATTGCCGCCGCCGCCGCCGACCCCGATCACGGTGATCTTGGGCCTCATTTCCGCAATCTCCGGCCTGGGCTTGGTGTTCATGACTGGAAATCCTCTAGAAAGGGCCAGCGATCGGCTTCCTTACCGGGCTGAAAACAGGCGAATCGGGTTGATGCAATGCGCTGCCAAGGAATCAGAGGGCGCAGTTCCGCGCAAGCGTGAACTGCTTTCGCGGCCAACCCCGTTCACGGGAGCGCCTGTGCGGTGCCGGCGTCAGGCCCGTACTTCAGGCAAAGACATGCGCCTTGCCGCTGACGCTGATACGCACGATCTCGCCCACCGTGGGCGCATCCATGCCGGGCTTGCGCAGGATGAGCGGCGTGTTGGCGATCGCCGCGGCGTCGGGCGGATCGGGGCTGTTGAGAAGGCGCACCGCGACCATGCAGGTCGGGCCGCCGAACTCCAGTTCCACCACCTCGCCGAACAGCATGTCGGGCGTGCCCGACATACCCTCGCGGGCGGTGCGCTTCAGCAGCAACTGCTCGGGCCGGAGCATGATGCGCGCATTGTCGCGCGCTTCCCTCGTCTCGACGGCGATCCGGCCGAGCGTGCATTGCGCGAAGCCGTCGCGCAGGCTGGCCGGCAGGATGATGGCGTCGCCGAGGAATTCGGCCACCATGCGGTTCTTCGGTCGCAGGTAGAGTTCGCGCGGCGTACCCACTTGGGAGAACTTGCCGTCGCGCATCACCGCCACCTGGTCGGCGAAGGACAGCGCTTCCGCCTGGTCGTGCGTGACGAGGATCGTGGCGATCCCCGCCGCCTCCAGAAGCTCGGCGACGGCCTTGCGCATGGAAACGCGAAGGCCGGTGTCGAGCGCCGAGAACGGCTCGTCGAGCAGCATCAGCCGCGGCTTCACCGCCATGGCGCGGGCGAGCGCGACGCGCTGCTGCTGGCCGCCGGAGAGTTCATGCGGCCGGCGTTTCAGGATCGCCTTGTCCAGACCGACGATATAGGCGAGTTCGGTGATGCGGGCGTCGCGGCCGGCTTCGTGCCGGTTGATGCCGAAGCCGATATTGTCGGCGATGGTGAGGTGCGGAAACAGGGCGCCGTCCTGCGCCACCAGGCCGATGCTGCGCTGGTGCGCGGGCACGCTGCCGCCTTCCTGCGCCAGCACTTCGCCGTCGAGTTCGATGCGGCCGCTGTCGGGCGCCTCGAAACCGGCGATCAGCCGCAGCAGGGTGGTCTTGCCGCAGCCCGACGGGCCGACGATCGCCGTGCGGCTGCCGGCCTCCACCGCGAGGTCGACGCCGGACAGGGCGGCGACGGGGCCGTAGCGCTTTTCGAGGGAATGGAATTCGAGGAAGCTCATCGCCCGGCCATCCGCTTCGACTGGACGTAGAGCAGCCAGGTCAGCGGCATCGACGCCAACACCATGATCAGGGCGTAGGGGGCCGCTGCGGCGTAATCGATCTCGCCGCTATAGGCCCAGAAGGCCAGCGCCAGCGTGCGGGTGCCGTTGGGGGCCAGCATCTGGGTCGCGGTGAGCTCGTTCATGATGCCGAGCGCCACCAGCGCCATGCCGGCCGCCGCCCCCGGCGCGGAAAGCCGGATCGTGGTCACCCACAGCGCGTTGAGCGGGCGTCGCCCGAGGTTGCTCGCCGCCCGTTCCAGCTCGACCGGTGCCTGGGCGATCGAGGCGCGCAGCGAAATCAGCGCACGCGGCAGGAACATCAGCGCATAGGCGGTGACGATGGTGAAGACGGTCTGGTAGAGCGGTATCGCCACGCGCACGGTGATCGTCACCAGCGCCAGCGCGATGACGACGCCGGGCAGCGAGCCGACGATATAGTTGCAGCCCTCGAGCACGCGTTGCAGCGGCCCCGGCGCGCGGATCGACAGCCAGGCCATGGGGATGGCCGCGACCGTCGCCAGCACGCCGCCGGCAACCGCGAGGAAAATCGTCTGGCCGAGCGCCAGGCCGATCTCGTCCAGCCGCCACACCTGCGCGCCGCCGGCGACGAGCCAGCGGCCGATGGTGAGGAACGGCACGCCGAGCGCCAGCACCGAAACCAGCGCCATCAGCGCCAGGCAGGGCAGGGTGGCGCGCCCGAGCCGCACCGGCGGTAGCTGCCGGGCAGCGCCCGAGCCGACACGGGCATAGCGCTCCTCGCCGCGCACCAGCACCTCGATCGCCAGGAGCACGAGGCAGCAGGTGACGAGCACGCCGGCCAGCATGTTGGCCGCCGGGCCGTTGAAGGTGGACTGGAACTGGTCGACGATCGCCGTGGTGAAGGTGTCGAAGCGGATGAACACGAACAGCCCGTATTCGGCCAGGAGGTGCAGGCCGACCAGCAGCGAGCCGCCGCAGATGGCGAGCCGCAGTTGCGGCAGCACGACGCGCAGGAAGACACGCCACGGCGCATGGCCGAGCGAGGCGGCGGCGTCTTCGAGCGCCGGGTCGAGCCGGCGCAGCGAGGCTGCGATCGGCAGGTAGAGGAACGGGAAATAGGCGATCACCGACACCAGCACGCCGGCACCGAGCCCGTGCAGGCCGGGGACCAGCGTGATCCAGGCATAGGAATGGACGAAGGCCGGCACCGCCAGCGGCGCCACCGACAGCCATGCCCAGAGCCGCGCGCCCGGCAGGTCGCTGCGCTCGGTCAGCCAGGCCAGCGCGACCGAAAGCGCGATGCTAAGCGGTACGGTAAGCACCATCAGCGAAATGGTGTTGGTGAGCAGTTCGCCGACGCGCGGCCGGAACACAAGGGTAAGAACGGTTTCCCATCCGCTCTGCACGGCGACCGTGATGACGAAGCCGAGCGGCAGCAGCGCAAACAGCGAGACGAAGAGGGCCGCAAGGGTCATCCACGACAGCGGCAGCCGCCGGCGCGTGCCGCTGCCCACCAGGGTGAGCGGCGTAACGGTTTCCGCGTAGGGAAGCGCGGAGGGCATCAGGCGGCAGGCACCGCGAAGGCGAGAGCCGGGGAAGCGGAAAAGCGGCGTGTTGTCATCGGCGTGCGCCATGTTGAAACGTAAGTGCTCCCGCGGTGATCCCGCGGGAGCGCATTGGGTTGCCCTTTTAGGCCGTGCGACGGCTAAAGCAAGCCGGCTGCCGTCATCAGGTCGGTGACCTTCTTCGAATTCAGCTTCGAGGGATCGATCTTCGGAGCCTGGAGATCGGTGAGCGGGACCAGCTTGGAATTGGATTCCGCGCCGTTGGCGACCGCATATTCATAGGAAGTGCCGTTCTTCAGGATGTCCTGGCCGCCCTTGCCGGCGATCCACTTGACGAAGGCCTGCGCTTCCTTGGGATGCTTGCTGGAGGCGAGCACGCCGCCACCCGAGATCGAGACGAAGGCGCCCGGATCCTCGTTCTTGAAATAGTGCAGCTCGACGTTCTTGCTGTTTTCGCCGGTCTTGGCCTGATCGCCGAACCAGTAATAGTGGTAGATGACGCCGCCATCGATCTCGCCGGCGTTGACGGCCTTCATCACCGTGCTGTTGCCCTTGTAGGCGGTGAAGTTTTCCTTCATCGACTTGAGCCAATCGGCGGTCGCTTCCTCTCCCTTCAGCTCGAGAAGCGCGCTGACGATGGCCTGGAAGTCGGCGCCCGAAGGCGAAGCGGCCCAGCGGCCCTTCCAGCTCGGGTCGGCCAGGTCGAGCAGCGACTTGGGCAACTGGTCGGCGGAAAGCTTTTCCTTGTTGTAGGCGAATACCGTGCTGCGCGCGGCAATGCCGGTCCACTTGCCGCTCGACGGGCGGAACTGCTCGGGAACCAGCGCCAGCGTGTCGGCGTCGATCGGCGCAAATAGGCCGGCGTTCTCGACCAGCGCCATGGCCGGCGAATTCTCGGTCAGGAACACATCGGCCGGGGAGGCGGCGCCTTCGGCGACGATCTGGTTGGAGAACTCGCTGTCGCCGCCGTTGCGCAGCGTGACCTTGATGCCGGTCTCCTTGGTGAAGCCCTCGGCCCATTCCTTGGCGAGGCTCTCATGCTGCGCGTTGTAGACGATGATGCCGTCTTCCTGGGCGAGTGCCGGCGACAGGGCGATGCCGGTGAGGGCAACGGCGCCGGTAAGGACGGATAGGATGGGCTTCATGGTTTTCTCCAGCGGATTTTCCGCCACCTATCAATATATGATTATCTTAGTCAAGTTTTGTTCGCGCCGGCGGCGGTAAATTTTCGGGGTGCCCTGCGCTGCTTTCGAGGGCGGCTGCGCGCGCGTACTGACACCTGCTGACATGACGGCGACAAGCGTGCCGATAACGCCGGCGCCGTGATGGACCGATCAACTTTTCTGACTGTTTCGGGCCATGACTTTGCTGTAGAAGGCGCCCTCCGCCGATCACGTTCATTTGAAGGAAACGGACGCGGGCCCATATGAGGGCATCGCCGAACCATCGGCCAAGGTCCGTACACCGGAAGGACGCCAATGCCGAAAGTCAGGTTTCACAAGCTTGCCGCTCTCGTCGTGCTCGTCGGCTTTGCCGCCTGGGTGGCAACCGGGGAGTTCTCCTCGGTCGGAAGTGCTGCCGACCCGCAGAAGCAGGATGCGGTCAAGCAGCAAAAGGCCGAGGTCAAGGCGCCGGCGCGCACGGTCGCGGTGGTGAAGCCGCCGCGCGACATGCATGCGCGCGCCATCCGCATTTCCGGGGTTACGGAAGCCGACAAGCGCGCGGTGCTGGCGACACGCGTCGGCGGCGTCATCGCCAGGCTGCCAGTGCGGCAGGGCCAGCGCGTCAAGGCGGGCGACCTGATCCTGATGCTCGACGCGGAGGAAAAGGTCGCCGCCGTGGACAGCGCCAAGCAGTTGCTGGCGCAGCGGCAGGCGGAACTTTCGGCCGCCGAGCGCCTGGCCAAGTCGGGTAACCTGCCGGCGCTGCAACTCGACACCGCCCGCTCGGGCCTCATCTCGGCACAGTCGGGATTGCGTGCCGCCGAGGCCGAACTCGACCGCAACGAGGTGAAGGCGCCGTTCGACGGTGTCGTCGACCGTATCCCGGTCGAACTCGGCAGCGCCATCATGCAGGGCGGCGAGGTCGCCACGGTGCTTGCGCTCGACCCGGTGATCGCGCGCGGCGAAATCAGCGAGCGCGACCTGCGCTTCGTCAAGGTCGGCGACGGGGCCGATGTCAGGCTGGTCAATGGCGACACCGTCACCGGCAAGCTGCGCTACATCAGCCGTGATGCTTCCGCGGCGACGCGGACGTTCCGCGTCGAGGTGGCGATCGCCAACCCGGACGGGGCGATCCCGGCCGGCATGACAGCGGAAATCACGCTGCGGACGGCGCCGACCGATGCCGTGATGCTGCCGCGCTCGGTGGTGAC
>Ga0182735_1001218_pt1 | contig 17625 bp, 16 predicted proteins | sample eDN5th30CKraftMG_FD_128524 | JGI IMG/M metagenome (GOLD analysis project Ga0182735, IMG submission 128524) | Enriched Miracle-Growth compost microbial communities from Emeryville, California, USA - eDNA 5th pass 30_C Kraft MG (version 2) (version 2) ... | reverse complement strand
CTCTAATGTGAGCTGATGAGACAAGCGCGCGGCAAAGACATCCACAGAGCCAGCTGCCAAATCTGATGAAGTTCAGTATGAAGCGAACTCCGGAAGCACATGAGCCTCATGCGATGCGGCTCATCGCAATCCCGAAGACGCCCCCCCTTCCGCATTAATGTTGTATGACAAGTTAAACTATCGTACGAGACTGACGCCTTTGCATGACGAGCAGTCAGAGACTTGGGTTATAATCGTGGAGATTGAGGATGACTGACCAAGCCGAAAGGGCACTCGACCGTATCCGCAACCGTACTTCCATCGTTGGTGTTATCGGCCTTGGTTATGTAGGCCTACCTCTAGCAGTTGCATCAGCCAAAGGTGGGTTCAGGGTACTCGGCTTTGATGTTGACTGTTCAAAGGTAAGAAGCCTCAACGACGGCATCTCTTACATCGAGGCGGTCTCTGATAAGGCACTTCAGGAGCAGCGCAACGCAAGCCGCTTAGAAGCGACCTCTGATTTCGAACAGCTTTCGGCCTGCGACGTAATCGTCATCTGCGTGCCGACGCCGCTGACAAAGCAGCGCGAACCAGACCTTACGTACGTTGAGAACACCGCATCCACCATCAGAGATAACCTTAAACAGCATGCCTTAGTCATCCTCGAATCCACCACTTGGCCCTGGACGACGGAAACGATCGTGAAGGGCATCTTGGAGGAGACCGGAAAAGTCAGTGGCCAGGATTTTTATCTTGGCTTCTCGCCCGAGCGAGAAGATCCCGGTAACCGGCAGTTTAACACAGTCTCCATCCCAAAGATTGTCTCAGGTGATGGTGACGCAGCACTGACACTAGTGGATCAGTATTATAGCAGCGTGGTTGAACGTACTGTCAAGGTATCCTCCCCGCGAGTGGCCGAGGCAACCAAGATTTTCGAGAACATATTCCGCTCGGTAAATATCGCGCTCGTCAATGAATTGAAGATCATCTACGATGCAATGGGTATCGACGTCTGGGAAGTGATCGATGCCGCCGCGACCAAGCCTTTTGGATTCATGCCGTTTTATCCTGGTCCCGGGCTCGGCGGCCATTGCATCCCCATAGATCCATTTTACCTTACCTGGAAAGCTCGCGAGTATGCCGTTCCCACCAGGTTCATAGAACTAGCTGGCGAGATCAACGTGGGAATGCCTCGTTACGTTATGAGTAAGTTGGAAGTAGAGCTAGATCGACAGTGTTCCAAATCGCTAGGATCTGCACGCATTTTAATATTGGGTTTAGCTTACAAGAAAAACGTTCCCGACATTCGGGAAAGCCCATCGTTCGCGATAATGGACTTACTCATGTCACGGGGTTCCAAATTCAGTTATCACGACCCTTTAGTTCCGGTCATACCTCACACACGCGAACATGAGCAGTACCAAGGCCTTGAGTCTGTTCAGTTGACTCAACAGACACTTGCTCAGCATGATGCCGTGATCCTCACGACTGACCACGATGATCTCGACTATGAAATGATCGCAGCGAGCGGCGTGTTGATCATCGATACCAGGAATGCCTTTAGGCGACGCGGGTTGTCTGGATCAAACATTGCACGAGCTTGATCTGATGTTCGCGGTGCACGCTGTACAGCGTGCACCGCGTATCTAGAAAATCGCGCCACTCGGAATTCCAGCCAAGGGCTCGATTTGACCGCCGACGTCCAATGCGACCGCGCCTCGATCCTTCGCCAAACCCACGAAGCGCTTCCCTGCCACACCGGCGCTGACCAATACCAGGTCGCCTGGCCGAACAAGATCATGCAGGTGCTGCTCAATTTGAGGGGCCACCAGTGGCAAAGGCTCCTCTCGCGAGACAAACATACCATTGCCCAAGGTTCGTGCATGAGTCGGAACGGCTATTGCCTCCACCCTCTCCGAGTATCCTTGAAGCGCGTTCAGAATGACTTCCTCTCGGACACTGGATACAACCACCGTCCGGCCCGCAAGCTCCATCAGTTCCCGAAGTCCTTCTCGTTCGAAAATGATATGATGAACCCGATCCTCTGTGAGAGGTACACTCGCGGGAAGGATGCTTGCCGCGCCTACTAAGCAGCCGACAACCCCCCGGTTGGCGACGGTCGAAAGTAAATCGACACTTTGGTCGGAATAATCCCGGAAGAACCGGTGTATGCTGGGAATGCCGACCACGTCTGCCGCGACTATCGCAGCTATGGCTGTTGTTTTGACGGTTACCCGATCCTCCTCAGTTAACTGGAGATTCCACCAATGCCGTTCACGCAGGAGACGGTCTTCATACTTGAACAAAACAGATGAATCAAAGAGATAAGCTTCCCCATCACCCAGACGGACAAGCGAGAACGGACGTCGATGGAGAAGAGCTTCCCGAATAAGAAGTTTCAACTCGTTTCGTTGTGAAAGGTCCGTGCGAACATCCATGAACTGCATTTGTGGACGCAGCTTCTCGTAGGCTGGAGCAGCCAGTTCCAAAAATCTCTTGGCTATCGTGCCTTTCGTTAAAGCTACAAATTGCTTCTCTAGTTCCCGATGCTGGGACTTCACTCCCTCTAGCGGCACACCATTTGCGACCAGCTTTGCACGCTCAAAAGGCGTCAAACTCTTGAAGAAATTCTCACGTTCGCGCTGAGGAAGATCGTATTCTGGCGAAGTTAAAAGTCGCGCAACTTCGACCTTCATGTTGCCACTAAGGAGGGACAACTGTCTCAGCGGCGAGTTCATTAACAGGCTGAGAAAATGCTGGCCCTGTTTGTTCCGCACAAGAATGCGTAGACCGAGATCTTCACAGTGTTTGCGAATAGTGAGGCTCTCAACCGCTCTAATCTGCTCCACAAGTGGCCCTGCTGCCTCAGACGAAACCGGTAAGGCCATTAAGTCATGCGCTAGCAGCCGAAGCCACACGTGAAGTGGATCAGAGATTCTCTCGGCGGCCGCTCGGACAAAATGAAATGCTCGCTGATCCCGTTGTACCCAATGACTATCAAACCACGCCTTTACGCCAAGAAAAGCGTCCTTGGTGTCTGATGAAAGAAGAATGGCGTTCGCCAGCAAGAGAGGATCCCGCGCACGATTCATCGTATTTATGATGGGTTTATCTGCGCTGTGACGGCGCGTCCCGCCGCCCATGGCTGAGCGCGCAAAGGGAGTGACTACCGAAATTAGGCGATTGATTTGCCGGGGGAACCTCCGCCGAAGTGGCGCAGCACCCCATCTTAAAACCCGGACAAAGTTCCTAACGAGGGACGACCGCATCGCTGACCGTTGAGCAACACTCGAGCCGCTGGGATACATAGCGCTGAGCCGCCCAGCCGCGAGTTTCTCCAAAACCAGTTGGGCCACTCTCCGCCTAACCAACAACTGGCTGTCTACTACTGATGGTTCGAACCGCGATATCCTCCCCAACCAGCCGATGTTGTAGAACGTATCGTTCCGGAATTCATAACCAGCTAGATCTTCCACCGTTATTGATTGTGTGATGCCATCAGAGACGAACCTATAGTAGTCAGGCTCGACAGTATCTAGGGCGAAAACATGAAAGACCGGCGCTCCGGCAGCTAGCAGATCCAGAGCTACAGAAGAGTTTCCCACGACCGCAATATGTGGATGCTTAGGAGGTGCTGAGACCATTCGTAGCCCCCCCCTTTGACTACCATTGAGGGTGGTCTTATTGTTTGGATGCAGCTTTACAAACACGTCCGCTACGGATGGATTCGATGCTAACTCTTCAGCCACGCTGTTCAGCGATTTCGCGTCGAACTGCGAGGTTGGATAAATGCCTACGGATACCCTCCCGGAGAGTTCAGCTAAGACAGCAGGCACAGACTTGATTTTGCTGTTTGGGTAGCGCGATGCAACGACGATCTCCCCAACAACATCACCTGCTTCCCGATAGGCCTCCAGAGAGGCATCGTTCCGCAGTATGCTCAGATAGAAGTCGAGCGGAGGGAACGACTTAGAGACTTGGGCATGCTGAACGTAAACCATTGGGACACCGTAGCCCTCCAGTGCTGCTTTGAATGCTACTTGAGACGGCGAGTGGTCATTCGCCACCACGCCCAGAACAGGTAGTGCTTCCTTGCAGGTGTCGTATGATGCACGTATACTAAGATATGCGGCACAGTACTGATAAAGATACCAAAGTTCAGCGGGAGACATCGCTCCCTGGGAGCAAAAGCGCAGCGCATCCTCGATGACCTTGGAGTGAATCTGCTCGATTGACTTCATCGAAACTATAGTCGTTGAGAAATCCTCAAGGAAAAACCGAACGCTCGCTCTTACTTGATGCTCCTCTAGGAGCTTGATGAAAAAGTTGAATTCATTCCGGTTGTTGACCGTCTTACCAAAAAAGACGATTTCCGTTGGTTCTGCTCGGTAGGCTTTCGCGCTACTTAACTGCTGCTTCAACCATTCTCCAAATCGGGCCGCCAACTGCCCAGCATCGTGTTGGGAGGCAATAGCGACGAGCTCTTCTGGAGCTTTTCCGTTCACGATCGCCCTGAAGCTTTCATTCCTGGATGGCATCCAAACGACTCTCTCGCATCCCTTCAAAAAAGCATCTTTCACTTCAGCTCTCCAAGCAGTTTGAACCGCCCCGGCTTTACCGGAGACCGTCTGGTTTAAGTTATGCGGCTAATGCTGGTGCGTCCAGCATGGCATAGTATCGTTCTTCGGCCTCGGCCGGCGGTATGTTGCCGATGGGCTCCAGAAGGCAGCGATTGTTGAACCAATCGTAAGCGTGTACCGGCACCAACATGCTTGCCGCTCTTGCCGACCATCGACCTGGCAAAGCTCCTTGCGTGCGTATTCCAGTGAAGCCGGCCGCTGATCCCGATACGAAGCCGGCCACCCATTCCGATTTCATTCCGGCCAGCAGTCCGATTTGAAGCCGGCCAGTCGATGCTCCCTTGGGTCGTTGTTTTGAATGGCTCTGGATTGTCGTGCGGTCAAGCGTCTGATGAGACCTGACGCTGCTTTCGCAAGCTCTCGCCGTTGAGTTCGATGCGGTATAGCGGGCGAGCCTGCCGAAGGGGTCTCGGACACGATTACCGGCACCAACATGCTTGCTGCTCCTGCCGACGGCCCATCGTGAGCGCGACGAACAGCCCACCTTTCCTTTTCTGACGAAGGCCGCGAGATATGCTCCTTCATCTACAGGAGCGGAACGGGATGGTTGGAGATCGCGCTGATGCCATGCTTGAAGTCATGGATGAAGGCATGCATGAAGCCAGGCATGAGGGAAAATATCGTCGGATCGAGGTTATCACCGGTCGTCGCCAGCGGCGGAATTGGACTGACGAGGAGAAGGCGCGCATCCTGGCGGAAAGCGCAGAACCTGATGTGAACATCTCGGCCATTGCTCGGCGCTGGGGCGTCAATCGCGGATTGCTGAATGTTTGGCGTCGGGATGCCGGGCTGACCTCTCGTCGCTCGGCCAATGTCTGTGCGCAGCAGGCGATGTTCGTGCCTGTGACCGTGGTTGACGATCGAACGTCGCCCGAACACTTGCCGTCGGATGCCGCCGACTTCGCCGCAGGTCGGATTGAGATCGATATTGCCGGCGCACGCCTGACCATGATCGGCTCGGTCGCGCCCGAGTTGGCGCAAGCGGTCGTGATGGCGTTGCGGGGTCGCCGGTGATCGGTCTTTCCCCTGGTGGAGTGAAGATCATGGTTGCGACGCAACCTATCGACTTCCGGCGCGGCATGAATGGCCTGGTGGCATTGGTGGCATCAGCACTTGCGGCTGATCCCTATTGCGGCGACGTGTTCGTGTTCCGCGCCAAGCGTCTTGATCGACTTCGCTGCATTTATTGGGATGGATCCGGCATGATCCTGGCGACGAAGTGGCTTGAGGCTGGCAAGTTCGTTTGGCCCCCGATCCGCGATGGCGCCATGCAGATGACGCGCGAAGAGTTCTCGCTTTTGCGGGCCGGTATTGACTGGACAAGGGTGAAGCGAAACACAGTGAAGAGGCCCTCAAAAGTCGGTTGATCCTATTGGTTTTGCTTGAAGATTCGCACCTATATGGTAGGGTCTCTCATGCCGCTTCGACCCGATCCCTTGCCTCAGGATGCCGCGCAATTGGCCCGGATCATTCTCTTCCTCGACGAAGAGAATGCCGACCTCAAGGCGCGTGTTGCCTTCCTGGAAGGCCAGCTCTTTGGTCCGAAGTCGGAGAAGATGGCGGCGGTCGATCCGACACAGGCGATGCTCGACCTGGGTGACCTCAGCGACATTCCCGTTGCGGCCAATGACGATGTTGCCCCGTGGCTGACCGGACAGCACCGGCACGGCAATCGCCAGCGCGCAACATCGGCCACTTGCCCAAGCACCTTCCGCGTTATGACGAGGTCATCGAGCCGGAGAGCAAGGTCTGCCCCTGCTGCTCATTCGAACTGCATTGCATCGGCACGGATGTCAGCGAGGCGCTCGACATCGTGCCGGCGGTTGTCCGGGTGAAACGGACAATCCGGCCGCGTTATGCATGCCGGGCCTGCGAGAGCGTCATTGTGCAAGCGCTCGCACCGGCGCGCGTGATGGACGGCGGCATGGTGACCACGGCGTTTGCCGCTCATGTCGCCGTTTCGAAGTTTGCCTGGCATCTGCCGCTTCATCGTCAAGCCCAGATGCTTGCCTCCTGCGGCGTCATCATTGATCGCGGCACGCTCGGCGCCTGGGTCACGCGGGTCGCATGGTGGCTCGAGCTTCTCTACGATGCGCTGACCGCCTTCATCCGCTCGCAGCCGAGGGTGTTCTGTGATGAGACGCCGCTTCCGCAGCTCGATCCGGGGCGCAAACGAACCAAGGTCTGCCAGTTATGGGCGCAAGCGGTCGACGATCGCCCATGGAATGGTCCGGCGCCGCCGGCGGTGGCCTATACTTTTGCCGAAAGCCGTAGCGCTCGCGAGGTCGAGGGGCAGCTGTTGTCGTTTGCCGGCGTGCTGCAAGTCGATGGGTATCAAGCCTACAAAACCCTGGTCAAGCGTCGGGGAAAAAGCAACATCGCGCCAGTGCGGCTGGCCTTTTGTCTCGCCCATGCCCGGCGCAAGTTCGTCGATGTCATCAAGCTGACCGGCTCTTCGGAGGCTTTGTCGATCCTCGCCAGGATCGCCGAAATCTACCGTATCGAAGCGGACTTGCGCGGGGGAAATGCCGATACCAGGCTTATCGTCAGGCGCCGCGAGGCATCTCCCATCATGAGGGAACTGAAGGCCAAGCTCACGGAGCTGAGTGACGAGGTGTCGTCGAAATCGGCGCTTGGCAAGGCCGTATCCTATACACTCAACCACTGGGGCGGGCTGACAGCCTTCCTGGAGGATGGCCGGATCGAAGTGGACTCCAATGTGGTCGAGCGTTCGATGAAATCCGTGGCCCTGACGATGAAGAATTCCTTGTTCGTGGGCAGCGCCGGCGGTGGCAAGACCTTCGCGGTCATCGCATCCCTCTTCAACACCTGTAAACTGAATGGCGTGGACCCTGAGGTTTGGCTTGCCGATGTGCTGGAGCGGATCATCTCCGGCAAAGTGAAAGCCAACGACATAGAAAGTCTCCTGCCCTGGACCTGGAAGGCCGAGCGTGAAGCGATGGCACAGCAGGAGAGACGGGCGGCATGACACAGAACGGTCAGGGGACGACGGAACGACCAAAGCTCGACGACGAGGCGTTCGAAGCCTTTATCAGGGGACGTCGTCCGGCATCGCCTATCTGGTCCATGAGCGGTCTCGATGGCTACCTTACGGCCCTCATCATCGGCCCGAAGTTCATCGACCCACGCAAATGGATCCCGGAACTGACCGGTCCGGATGCCCTGAACCTGCCGATGGAAACGACCGAGCATCAAGCCGTGCAGTCGATCGTCGCAGAGTATAACCGCATCTCGGCAAGCCTTTCCGAAACACCGAAAGACCACCGGCCCAGGTTCACCAGGATCGAGGATCAGACCTTTGATATCTTCGATTGGGACATCTCCTTTCTGCTGGGAACACAGTACGCGCCCAAGCTTTGGCGGCCCGTCCTGCGAGGCCATGCTGTCACTGGAGATATCATCGCTCCCATCCGCAAGCTCGGCGAGGCGAAACGCAAAGCGACCCGTCAGGATGCTGCTGACGTCGCCGAAGCACTCGTCAACATCCGAACCTACTTTATGCCGAACCGGGCAAAGCAGAGGTTCTGACCGAGAGCCAGAAACCTATCCGTCAATCAAAAAAGCCGTGGGCCATTCGTTGCGCTCACGGCCCATCGACTTGGCAAAGCTCCTTGCGCCAGCGGAAGAGCTGGCTGACATGGATGCCGGCCGCGCGGGCAATCTCCGAGATCACCGCATCAGGTTCAAGACAGGCAGCGACCAACTGCTCCTTCTCCTCGCGAGACCACGCCCCATGGATTTTTCGGTTGCAGCGATCTGATGAGCTCACCGAATAGTACCTGGCGAGTACGCGTCCGGGGAAGGACGCCTTGCTGTTTTGAGAATTTTGGTGAGGCTCCGGCTATATCGACGTCAATATAGCCAGTGTTTTACCCATGGATATCATTCGCAGCGGTCGCCCGCAGATCACAAAATCCTTGCTTAGCGCTTTCGCCATCATCACCCGGCACGTCACATCACAATCGATTCATCGATTACCGGATATGCTCAAGTGTAGGGCGAGCCACCTCTGCCCAAGGATCAAGCATGCCGGGCGCGGGGCAAAGTCCCCGGAGCGGTTTGGCCGTCTCGCTTCGAGCGGAGCGGCGCCTCATCCCATCACGACATCCCAGGTCGCTGGCGTACCCGCCTTGAGATCGCGACTGGCGCGTCGGCCGATCAACATATCATAATGTTTGGGTGCAAGCCCGTGACCGGGACGGACGATGCGAAGGTTCTTTTCCGTAAGAACCTCCCCGGCTTGCACATCCTCAGCAATGTAAATGGAGCGACGGAAGGCGAGCGACTTTTGTTCGGCTTGTGTCGCACCGTAACTCACTTGTCCAAGCGACTGCCATGCACGCTCCGTTTCCACTACCAGTGCCTTCATTTCCTCCGGCTCTAGGGAGAAGGTGCTGTCCACGCCACCATCGGCGCGGCGGAGAGTGAAATGCTTCTCCACCACCGTCGCCCCGTGCGACACGGCTGCCACGGCAACACCGACACCCATGGTATGGTCTGACAAACCGATTTCGCAACCGAACAGTTCGCGCATATGGGGGATGGTGAGTACATTGGTGTTCTCCGGAGTGGCCGGATATGTGCTCGTGCATTTCAGGAGCACTAGATCACGGCAACCGGCTTCACGCGCCGTCTCCACAGCTTCATCGAGTTCGGCAACCGAGGCCATGCCCGTCGAGATGATCATCGGCTTGCCGGTCCGGGCGACTTTTCGGATGAGCGGGAGGTGGATGTTTTCGAAGGAAGCAATCTTATAGGCCGGAACTTGGAGGCTCTCCAGAAAATCGACGGCCGTCTCGTCAAACGGGCTCGAGAAACACAGCATGCCATGGGAGTGGGCCCGTTCCATGATTGGGCCGTGCCACTCCCAAGGGGTATAGGCCTCCTTGTAGAGGTCGTGCAGGTTCCTTCCCTTCCACAGGCTCCTCTCATCCACAATCTCGAAGGCGCCGCCGCGCACGTCAAGCGTGATGGTGTCGGCCGTGTACGTCTGCAGCTTGATCGCGTCGGCACCGGTCGCCGCCGCTGCATCGACAATCTCAAACGCGCGTTCAATCGACTGATTGTGGTTTCCGGACATCTCCGCGATGATGAAGGGGCGGTTGTGGCGTCCGACTTCGCGGTTTCCAATCTGCATTGTGATCCTCATGTGCCGAGTTCAAAAATGAGGCGATCGGGCCTGCGTTCACGGACCGAAAACCCGAGTTGTTCAAATATCCGGAGTGATGCCGGATTGTCGATTTTGACTTGGCCGATGAGTGTGTCGCCAAGTCTTTCCGAATGAAAGGCATCGATGGCAGAGCGCAGCATGGCGCTCCCCAACCCACGCCCTCTAAACGGTGGTGCAACTGCATAGCTGATTTCAAAACAGGTGTCGCGCCGATCGAATCGGACTTGTCCAATTGGGATGCCGAACGGGGTCTCGAAGATCCATAGAACACAGTCGGTCGGGTTGCGCAGACGTCGCCGAAACCAAGCACGATGCTCTTGCGCGGTAATTTCACGGGTGCTGAAGGCGTTCTGACGAGTCTGGCGGTCGTTGGACCAATGCAGCAACAAGTCTTCGTCATCGAGCTTGGCATGTCTCCGCACAAGCTGCATATCGGGTGCCGCTGTCAACATGGCCGCAACACGGTCTGCCCCTCGACCATCGACAAATGCCAGGCACTGTTCAGACCATCGGACATCGATCTCTTCGGATAGCAGTTGATTGACACGCTCTTTGAGAATGGAAGGCGTCATCTGCCCCGACTCGCCCAACCACCATATCAAACCTTGCCGATCCAGTTCGACCGCGATCGGCCGCTGGTTGTCGGCAACCGTAACGACAAGGGACGGAAGGCCAAGGGCAAGCCGCTCCCAATGGGTACTGCCACCTGCTCCGATAGCGGCATCTGCAGCCAGAATCAGCGTAGCCAGACTGGGCACGCGATCATGGAGACGGAACTGCGGCCGTGTTGCGACCAGGGTCTGGATCCGAGGATATTGAGGTGAGGATGAGGCGAGTACAATATCAGCGTCGACCTCCGGCATGTTGAGATCACACAATGCCTCCACGGCCATTTCCGTGAGGCCGTGCTGATCAAACCCGCCGAATGATACCAGCAGGCGCTTCAAGGGCCCCTCACGCGGTGCCGCCCGGACGCGTAATTCCGCGTAGTGTCGGCTTAACAGTGCATAAGCGGGACCCAACAGCGTGATGCAGTGAGTTGGTAGTAGGCCGTGATACCGCGTATCGAGGTCGGCCACCAAATTTTGATCTACCAGCACGTCACAGTCATGCCGACGGTTTGCAAGATCATCGATCGCCAACAGCCGGTCGCAAAAGGGACGGAGTGCGACTTCCCACTCCTGGTCCAAACCATAGTGATCGACAATGATCCACTCGAAACGCTGCTCCCCCAACGCGTTCAGAGTCAGTTCTGCATCCTCGGCAGCTGTTGTGAAGGCACCCTTGGTCAAGTCACTTCCCTCTCGCGCCCCTGCACAGTCGAGAACACCAGGCAGCCGACAGACGGGAAATCCTCTCGCTGTGATGTCGTCACAGAGGTGCCCATCGAGCACGCGGCAAACGAACGCAACGTCAGCGCCGCAGTCTCGCAATCTCTCCGCAAGCGTGAGACAGCGAAGCACATGACCAGTGCCGATCGTGAGCGACGCATCCGCCCGGATGAGTACGCGCATGGCGGCGCCCATCACGACCTCTCCCTTATACCTCTAATGACGGAGAACATGAGCTCAGCACGTTGCCAATCCTCCGGCGTGTCAATGTCCTGCACACGATGACGGGGGAGGATCACAGCTGATGAATTGGGGGAAAAAACCGGCCTGTTCTCGAGCCAAGCAGCGGCGGTCCCCCAGTAAAACTGGCCTGCATCGTGATAGGCCTCCTCGAGATCTTGCGATCGGGTCAGCAAATGCTCCGGCTGGAACATGCTCACGCGTCCAGATCCAGTGATGCGAACAGCCCTTTGTATCGGAAACGGATACCTCGTCACCGAAAACGCGAAATCAGCGTCCCTTCCCTCCAGTTGCCGCAGTCCCTCCACGATATCCACCGGTTCCACAAAAGGGGCGGTGGCATACAAACAACACACATATTCTGGGGTAATCCCCGCGTCCGAGCACCACTGGATCGCATGCGCGACAACGGGTGAGGTCGCGGTATAATCGTCCGAGAGATTGGCTGGACGGCGAAACGGAACCTCGGCTCCCTTTGCCACCGATACGGCGGCAATCTCGTCGTCGTCCGTCGAGACGACAATCTTGTCGAAACAGCCGCTTTGGCGGGCCGCTTCGATCGACCAAGTAATCATCGGCCGGCCACAGAATTCACGCACGTTTTTTCTCGGAATCCGCTTGCTGCCACCACGAGCTGGGATAACGGCAAGCCTCATGAGCCGACCGCCTCACGCAAGGCACCAACGACGAAATCCTGTTGTGCTTCGGTCATTGTAGGATACATCGGCAAGCTGATCGCTTCCGCGTAATAATGCTCAGCCTCCGGGAAGTCGCCGGCCTTGAAGCCAATTCGTTGGTAATATGGCTGCAAGTGCACCGGTATGTAGTGCAGATTGACGCCGATCTGTCGCTTTTGCAAGCTCGTAAACACATCGAGGTGGCTGGCGCCAATCTCTGAAAGCTTGAGCCTGACCACGTAGAGATGCAGGCCCGAGTATCCCTGCGGATGCTGCCATGGGCAAGTTACGGGCAATCCTTGAAGCATTGCGTCGTAACGCCGCGCAAGTTCGTGACGTCGAGCAACGTAGGCATCGATCCTTTGCAGTTGGCTGAGACCGAGGGAGCCCTGAAGTTCGGTCATCCTGTAGTTGAAGCCTAGATCAATCTGCTGGTAATACCATGGCCCATCGGGTGCGTGCGTCATGAGGTTCGGATCACGCGTGATCCCGTGACTCCGCAAAAGCGCCATTCGATGCGCTAGCTCGCCGTCTTTCGTGACTGCCATTCCGCCTTCAGCTGAGGTGATGATCTTCACCGGATGAAAGCTGAAAACGGTGACGTCACTGTAAAGGCAATTGCCGATCGGACCGTCTTGATATCGCCCACCAATAGCGTGAGACGCGTCTTCGATTACCGCAAAGCCGTAAATCTTCGCAAGGCGGTCAATTGCTTGCATGTCGCAAGGCTGCCCACACAGATGAACCGCAACGACAATTTTCGGCAATTTTCCTGCTTGAGATGCTCGTAGAAGCTTTGCCTCCAAAGCCTCCGGCGACAAGTTGTAGGTGTCCTTGTCTACGTCGACAAAGTCGACCTCAGCACCGCAGTAGAGAGCACAGTTCGCCGACGCGACGAATGTCACAGGGCTGGTCCACAATAAATCCCCAGGCCCAAGGCCCAAAGCAAGGCAGGCGACGTGTAAGGCGGACGTTGCACTGTTCATGGCCACAGCATGAGGCACACTACAATAGCGCGCCACTTCCTGTTCAAAACGCGGGACCACTGGTCCCTGCGTTAAAAAGTCAGACTTGAGAACATCTACGACGGCCGCAATGTCGGCATCGTCGATATCTTGGCGACCATAGGGAATATAGCTCATATGCTACCGATCTTATCCCGATTTTCAGAGATCCATGCCTGGAGCGTCTCGACGCTCATCCAATCTTGATTGTTATCGCTTGTGTAACTGAAGCCCTCAGGAACCTTCACACCGTCTTTTATCCGTTCCGAACTGGTATTCCAGTTGTTGATCGCGGGCAAAATCTTGAAGTGCTCAGGATACTCATATGTGTAAAACGAATCTTCCGAGCCAATCATTTGCTCGTGGACCTTTTCGCCCGGACGGATGCCAACGAACTCCTGCCTTGCCTCCGGCGCAACGGCGTGCGCCAAGTCCACGACTTTCATCGACGGGATCTTCTTCACATAGATTTCGCCGCCTTCCATATCATTGAAGGCATGCCAAACAAGTTCGACACCCTGCTCCAGTGTAATCATGAAGCGTGTCATGCGTTCGTCGGTGATCGGCAGGACGCCCTTTTCGCGGATGGAAAGGAAGAAGGGTATGACGGAGCCACGCGATCCCATCACATTACCGTATCGCACGACAGCAAAGCGCGTCTGATGACTTCCAACATAGGAATTGCCCGCGACGAACAGCTTGTCGGAGGCGAGCTTGGTTGCTCCATAAAGATTGATCGGGCTGCTAGCCTTGTCTGTCGAGAGCGCCACAACGCGCTTAACGCCCTGGTCAATGCAAGCGTCGATCAGGTTCATCGCACCATTAATGTTCGTCTTCACACACTCGAAAGGGTTGTATTCGGCCGTAGGAACAATCTTCGTGGCCGCCGCGTGCACGACATAGTCCACGCCATCAAGAGCCCGATAGAGGCGTTCACGATCACGGACATCGCCGATAAAAAACCGTACTCGATTGTCGCCCTGGAACTTCTTTGCCATCTCCCACTGCTTCATCTCGTCGCGCGAATAAACGATGATGCGCCGTGGATTGTACTGCTCCAGTGTCATCGGGAGGAATGTATGGCCGAAGGAACCGGTACCGCCGGTGATGAGAATGGATTGGTTTGTCAGCATCGTTCCGCAATCTCGACGTTTCTTGATGAGCGGGACTTTTAGAGATTGCCGAAAGGCTGTGCAAGCGACAAGGCCTGATCCCGCGGCAGCACGTAAAGGTTTCACGTTACAACCGGTCGGATTCGAGATGACGGCGAGGTCCTTGTCCGAAAATTCCACGCGAAAAATGCGCTGATCTCCATGCCAGTACCGACGGGGACCGTGGACTTGGTGACCACCACCGTGAAACCGGTAGCAGCGGCGGCAATCTCGTAAGCCTCCGGTGTAGGCCGCGGGTTTGCTTCTCGGTCGTTAACTTTACGATGCCCTCGCGGCTTCCACCAGAGGCTTACACATTGTCCGACAATCCAGGCGATGTTTATGCTGACAACGCCTATCGCGGTGATCATTTTGGCAAGGCAGTCGTCGCCAAAGTCGGCACGCCGCGCATCGTCGCCACTGGAATGTGGGGCCGTGACGAAGCCGACGTGCGGGCACGTCTGGATGCCTGGAACCAGCCGATCCATCGCGTTCGCGGCCGGACCGAGAAGATCTTCGGCACATGGAAGCCAAGCTACGGGTTGCGCCGGATGCGATGGCAAGGGCTTGCAAAGGCAGGCGTTCAAATTCGCCTGACAGCCATCGCCTACAATATGAAGCGAAGCCTGAAGATTATAGCTGCGGCCGGATAGGCCATACGATGACGCGTCGAGGGCCCACCGCCTCCCCCGAGGCGCATGGGGCATACACATCGTGCCGCATTTCTTTATCCATCTGAGAAAATGCTGCAAATTCAGGTGGAAAACTCATCCCCATCCAGGTCTCATCAGTAGCTGTTTTCGCCAGACGAACTGCGACGTCCGACCGTGTGGATCTCAAGGCCGTGCCGCTGCACTACAGCAGGGTCATAAAGATTTCGCCCGTCGAAGATGACGCCTTCATGCAGAGCCGCCTTAATTTCCTTGAAATCCGGTGCGTGAAACTGCTTCCATTCAGTGACGACAATCAACGCGTCCGCACCGGCAAGCGCCGCCTCCTTACTATCGCAGAGCACGAGATCGGGTTGATCGCCATAAATCCGGTAGCATTCGGGCATTGCCGCCGGGTCATAGGCTTGCACCTTGGCACCTGCCTGCCAGAGCGCCTCCATTATCACCTTGGAAGGCGCGTCGCGCATGTCGTCTGTCTTCGGTTTGAAGGCCAGGCCCCAAAGCGCAAAGGTGCGCCCTTGAACGCCACCAGCAAAACGATTGAATATCTTGCCGACGAGGAAGCTCTTCTGCCGCTCATTTCGCATGTCCACTGCCTTCAAGAGAATTGGGTCAAAACCAGCTGCCTCCGCCGTCCTAATAGTAGCCCGAACATCTTTCGGGAAGCACGAACCGCCATAGCCGACACCCGGATAGATGAAGTGGTAGCCGATGCGAGGATCGGCGCCGATCCCGACACGTACCTTTTCGATGTCGGCACCGAAACGATCCGCAAGATTCGCCATCTCATTCATGAAACTGATCTTGGTCGCCAACATGCAGTTCGCAGCATATTTGGTGAGTTCGGCGCTGCGGATGTCCATGGCGATGATCTTCTCATGGTTCCGGTTGAAAGGCGCGTATAGCTCCCGCAACTGCTGCTCAATCTGGGGGTTGTCTGTGCCAACGATGATCCGTTCGGGCTTCATGCAGTCGGCGACGGCGGAGCCCTCCTTGAGAAACTCTGGATTAGAGGCGACGTCGAACATCAGATCGGCGCGCCCCCTCTCATGCAATCCCAATTCTATGGCAGCGCGCACCTTGTCACCTGTTCCTACTGGCACCGTCGATTTGATTACAATCGTCTTAGGCTGCTCCATGTGCTGCGCGATTGTCCGCGCTACCGTGAGAACATGGCGAAGATCTGCAGAACCGTCCTCGTCAGCCGGCGTCCCGACGGCAATGAACTGCAACGGAGAGAAGCCGACACCTTCTTTCGGATCCGCTGTAAATTGCAGATGCAGGGAATTGACGTTATCGCGAACCAAGGCCTCGAGGCCCGGCTCATAGATCGGGATTTTGCCTGCCTTTAGGTTCGCGATCTTCTCCGTATCGATGTCGACGCATAAGACATGGTAGCCTGCTTCGGCGAAAACTGCCGCCTGTACGAGGCCGACATAGCCAATACCGAAGAATGTAACGCGCATGGAGACTTACCTGAAGCTGGAAAGTGGGCTTCTATGAGAAAATGATGAGTGAGAGTTGCGTGGCCAGATTGTGGTTTAGTTCGCAACCGCGCTATTGTACACCCTGATCGATCCGCACAACGCAGGCACGATTCTAGTTCTGCGCGTCGCCACCTCAGCTTCATCCAGCTTGCCGGCGCACACTCCCTAACGAGACCTGTGCGCAGATATTTGCAGAGATCGTCGGAATGGCTGGGGCGCCTGGATTCGAACCAGGGAATGGCGGTACCAAAAACCGCTGCCTTACCGCTTGGCTACGCCCCAATATTTCAAGCTTGCATTACCTAAGATGGCGCCGCGATCGATGCCGCCTTAGCAAACGAATCTTACGAATGCAATGCCACTACTTGACAGTGAGGATGTAGCCCTCATGAGCGTGGGAATCCAACCCTCTCATCAGCATGTCGTCCTGCGTGCGCTGGCACAACGAGGCGGTAGGGACAACGCGTCGAAGGCTAGTCGTTGAACGTTCCTCTCGTCGAAGGTAATGCCATGTTCACGCAACACCAACAGCCAGCCCAGAACCCCAGATCGTCATGAGCCTGGCTGGCTGAAGTGAAGCGATCGGACAGACCGTCGGGTGTCATTGAGAGCTTTTTTTGAAGCGGACGCCCGCCCCACCGCCATTTTCAGAAATGAACTCAATTCCAGCGCTTTCAAGAGCAACTCGAATCAGCTTCAGGTTCGCTACCGTTATCGTTGGCGGTCCATTCTCCGCCTCCGCGCGCCTGATTGTAGAAATTCCCACGCTAGCCGCATTTGCTAGGTCTTCGGCAGTCCAGCGAACCAATGCCCTCGCCGCGCGTATTTGAGCGCCCGTAATTACATCCATAGAATTAGGCATTTTCGCTTGAACTTTTTCCGTTCATATGGTACTTATTCATTCATTCGGCCGTGTCCGGTGCTCAGAACACCAAACACGGCCTAACCAAACCCAAGCTATAGGGAGCTCGGATCATGGCTGATTCTGAGAATAGCAGAACTTTGCCTGCAATCATCCATACAAACCTCCCCGTCCCCATTGCATCGCTGACGCCGTAGCCGCTTCGGCACGAACCGGCTCGTTTCAGCGATCTTTCCGCCGCGCGCCTTGCCGTGGAGCAGGACATCCCTGCCCCGCGGATGGCGGACCTGTGTCGTGCGCGGCAGCACGCTTTCATGCCTCAGGTAACCAAAAAATCTCAAGGAGGGAACACCATAATGGCATCCATGCATCGATTCCGCCCGGCAGCCCTT
>Ga0182735_1001216_pt1 | contig 17652 bp, 18 predicted proteins | sample eDN5th30CKraftMG_FD_128524 | JGI IMG/M metagenome (GOLD analysis project Ga0182735, IMG submission 128524) | Enriched Miracle-Growth compost microbial communities from Emeryville, California, USA - eDNA 5th pass 30_C Kraft MG (version 2) (version 2) ... | reverse complement strand
GCGAACGTGATGCGGCGGGAAGATGGACTCATCATGGGAGCGCGTCCTTCGATTGCGACGGGCGAGGGCAGATCGCGCCCTCTCGGCATATCATACGGACTTTCCCCGTCGATTGTTACGGGGTGCGGCGTCCCGGCGGCATGGGAACATGATGATCCGCCGCCGGTTCTTGGACCATTGTTTCGCAATGGCTTTGAGGCATTCTGGATGGCCGGTATCGATGTCCGCAAGGGAATGCCGCCCGTCAGATTATCGAGGGATGAGTTCGAACGGCGGTTTCGCGCGCGGTTTGCCGATCCGGCTTTCTCTCCATTGCAGCACGAACTCAAGGCAGTCACCGCGGCCGCGTGGGATGCCTACGACCATTCACGAAAATCGCCGCTCACGCGCAAGGCCGGCCCGGAATTTTCAGACCCTGACTACGACCTCGCCGTCGATTGGATCGATACGCGCGCCGCCATCGCCGCCGCCCAGAAGCGTCACGACGATCCAAACGAGGCGATGCGGATATTGCTCATCAACGGGTCGCCACGCAGCGAGCACACCTGTCCGGGCGAGGAATCGAAGACGTGGCGTCTGGCCGAACTCGCGAGATCGGTTTTTGAGAGAGACGGCTTTGCGGTCGATGTGCTGGACCTGTCACGTCAGGCGTCCGAATTCGGAAAGCAGATTCATCCGTGCAAGTCGTGCGTCTCCACTGCGATGCCGCTATGTCACTGGCCGTGCAGTTGCTATCCGAACTATTCGCTCGGCCAGACCGGCGACTGGATGAACGAGATTTATCCGCTCTGGGTCGCGGCCCACGGCATCATGATCGTCACGCCCGTGCACTGGTATCAGACCCCGACCGCGCTCAAGGCGATGATCGACCGGCTGGTGTGTGCGGACGGCGGCAATCCAGATCCGACCTCGACGCACGGCAAGCGCGCCGATGAGGCCAAGGCAATCGAATTGAAGGGATGGGATTATCCGAAACATCTCGATGGGCGGCACTTTGCGGTGGTCGCTCACGGCGATGCCGTCGGCGCCGAAGGCGTGCGCCGTGCCCTGTCCGACTGGCTGACGGACATGTCGCTGGTACAGGCCAGCCGCACAGCGGAGGTGGACGGCTACATCGGCTACATGGAGCCTTATGCCACGTCGCATCAGGCGCTCGACGAGGATGCGGCGTTTCAGGAAGAGACGCGCAATGCGGCCCGCGCGCTTGGTGCTGCCATCAGGCTTGCCGAGGCAGGAAAATATCAGCGGCCGGATGACGATCTGAACGATCCCAATCCGAAATAATCAGACCACCACGGAAAGCCGCTTGGCCGCGCGGGTGATGCCGGTATAGAGCCAGCGGGCGCGGCTGTCCTGAAACGCGAAGCTCTCGTCGAACAGCACCACGTCGTCCCATTGCGAGCCCTGCGACTTGTGCACGGTGAGCACGTAGCCGTAATCGAACTCATCGTAGGGCTTGCGCTGGTCCCACGGCAAATCCTCGATGCCGCCGTTGAAGCAATCGGCGCGGACGGAAACCTTCGTGACCTTGGCGCCGAAATCTTCCTCCGGCGACAGGCGCATGGTGATGATCTTCGATTTCGACTGCGCGCGCGCCTTGACGCGCCACAGGCCGCCGTTGAACAGCGCCTTCTTGCGGTTGTTGCGCAGGCAGACGAGCTTGTCGCCCGCGACCGGCAGGGCCTCCTCGATTCCGTTCTTCTGCCGCACCCGCATGTTGTAGGCGCGCCGCGTGTTGTTGCGCCCGACCAGAATCTGGTCCGCCGCCATCACGCGATCGGGATCGAGGGCGTTGCGGCTCACCACCTCGCTGTCGCCGAACTGGCCGGTGTCCAGCGCGCGGCCCTCGCGCACTGCCATCGACATCCGCACGATCGGATCGTTCTGCGCCTGCCGGTGGACTTCGGTCAGCATCGCATCCGGCTCCGCCTCGGTGAAGAAGCCGCCGCCCGCGATCGGCGGCAATTGCGCGGGATCGCCCAACACCAGCAAGGGACAATCGAACGACATCAGGTCGCGCCCGAGATCGGCATCGACCATCGAGCATTCGTCGATGACGATCAGCTTCGCTTTCGAGGCAGGCGCATCGTCCCACAGTTCGAAACTCGGCTGCTCGTCGCCGGTTTCGCGGGTCCGGTAGATCAGCGAGTGGATGGTCGACGCGCCGTCGCATCCTTTGTTGCGCATCACCAGTGCGGCCTTGCCGGTGAAGGCGGCAAACTTCACCTCGCCATTGACGGCGTCGGCGATATGGCGGGCGAGGGTGGTCTTGCCAGTGCCTGCGTAACCGAACAGGCGGAACACCGGCGGCGTGTTGCCCCGGCCAGGTTTCGCCTTGAGCCAGGCATCGACAGCGGATAGCGCGCGGTCCTGATGGGGAGTGAAAGTGGGCATGGGCACCGATATAGAGACAGTTCGCCCTGCGGTATAGCCGTCCGGACGGGGAGGCCCGAATGACGCATTTTAGGGCAGGATAATCACGACAAACTGTCACCTGCCGGGTGCACGAAGCACATATAATCCGGGTTGGAGCGGCCGGGCCCGGCAAGCGGATGCAGGACGATGGAACGAATCATTTTGCAAATGGCGATTGCCTTCGCGGCTATCGTGCTGATCGGCGCGGGCATTGCCGGTGCGATGCTGGGCGTCGATCTGATCCATGGCCGCAACGGCGGTCTGGTTGACAGCTATTTCCGTTATCTCTCGGCGATGACGGCGGCGATGGGCGTGATGTTCGCCATGACGATTCCCCGTGTCGAAACCCATCGCGAGCGGATCGGCACGCTGTCGTTCCTGATTTTCATCGGCGGGCTTGCGCATCTTTATACGTTCAGCGTGAGGCCGACGCCAACGGTCGGCACCCTGTTCATGCTGTTCATGGAATTGGTGTTCGTTCCGCTGTTGTGGCTCGGTCAGCGGCATGTCGCGCACAAGGCAGCGAGTCTGGCGTGAGAGTCTTGAGACGAAAGACAGTCACACCATTGCAACGTCGGTTCGCAGGAAGAAGCCGCTGATGGTGAAACGGATCGTGCTTGTCGCCGTTGTCACGGCCACCGCCATCGTCGCGATTGTCTTCGCCTTCAAATTCTATCGTCACCTGATGGGCGAGGGCGACCATCCGCCCGGCATCATCTTCGAGCGGACCGACCGGCCGTCCCGTGCCTGACGGGCACTAGGCCCTGCGCGCGCCGATGGCGAGGAGAGGACGGGCGCCGGAATCCTTGGGCGCGATAATGAGATCGGCTAGAGTGTAGCCGTCGAGTGTCTCGAGGAAAGCTGCCAGTGCTTCGTTGAGGGCGCCGCGCAGGCGGCAGCGTGGCGAGATCATGCAACGGTTATCCGTCGTCATGCATTCCACCAGCGAGAAATCGGGTTCCGTGGCCCGCAGGACATCGCTAAGGCGGATGCGGTCGGGACGCTTGGCGAGTGTCAGGCCGCCGGAGCGGCCACGGACAGCCTTCATATAACCGGCACGGGTCAACTGATTGGCGACTTTCATCAGATGGGCTCGGGAAATCCCGTAGGCCTCGGCGGTTTCCTCGATCGTGATGAGCCGATTGTCCTGGACGACCGCCGCATACATCAGAATGCGCAATGCATAGTCTGAAAAATTTGTCAGCCGCATGAATGGAATCCCCGAAAGGCGTGTTTTCTATCACATCCGTCTTAAAGATACATCCCAAGTATTTTTATATCCTGAAGGCCGGGCGGGCGCTTGAATAAAAGAAGTATTTAATATATATCTTTTTGCACGCTGCGAGCCTAATCCGGCATGAAATCCGGTACCGCCAGGCGCAGGCATAAGGTATTTTGTCTAGAAAGGTGCCGCCGATGTCTAAAGCTGCAACTGGAACCTACAAGAAGCTGGCCGCTCCCGTCTCCGACGAGCGGTTCGATTCGCGGGCCGGCAGTTCGCTCATTCCGATGTTGGTCAGCGGACTCATCATGATCGTGATCGGCATGCTGGTCGTTGCCGCGATCAGCTGAGACCTGATTGGAGGCAGGCGCGATGCCTATTCCAGACCGTCTGCCCGCCGGGGTCGAGGCTTATGCCCGTTCGCCGGAATTCAATTCTGAAAGCCTGCCGGCCAAGCTGCAGGCCGGTCATGCGACGAAACCCGGCACGTGGGGGCTGCTCCACGTTTTGGAGGGCGCGCTGCTTTATCGGCTGGAACCGCCCCGGACGGATGAGCGGCTGGTGAAGGCCGGAGAAACCGTCGTGATCGAAAGCGAAGTCCCCCATCGCGTCCAGTTCGTCGAGCCGGGCCGGATGTTTGTCGAATTCTACCGTCGCGCAGACCGGTCCCGGTCCTAAAAGCCCAGAATTAAGATACCGGAGCGGGCTGTTCGCCCGGCAGCCGGGTGTGCGATTCCAAATTCACCCTGTATGAAGGTTTGGCCGCTGTTATCCTTGGACAGCGTGTGCGGCGTCGCGTCCGCCGTTGAATTGAGCGCTGCTCCGGCCGGAACCATTGTCATCACTCCGCGGCCGGGACGATCACTTTGATGAGTGTTCCCGGATGTCGCTGAAAGTCTGGCTACGAGCGAGAGTGCGAAGCAACGAGTTCTTTCTCGTATCTCTTGCGGTCGCTCTTGGCGTCGGAAGCGGGTTTGTCGTCACGCTGATGAGCGAGTTGGCCCAGCTTGCCCACGTTCTGATTTATGGGATTCGAATCGACGTTCGGCTGAGTGCCAACGATGTCGTCAATCCGTGGGTCGCGGGTGCTTCTCTTGTGGGAGGAGGTCTCATCCTCGGCCTCATGGAATGGTATCGCCGCCGCAGGAAAATATCGGCCGCGGTCGATCCCGTGGAAGCCAATGCGTTGCGCGGCGGCAGGCTGTCCCTGCGCGACAGCCTGATCGTCAGTCTCCAGACCCTGATTTCAAACGGATGCGGTGCGTCCGTTGGTCTGGAAGCAGGTTATACCCAGATCGGCGCGGGACTGTCGTCCCTTGGAGGCCGGTTCTTTAATCTCCGGCGCAGCGATCTGCGCATCATTGTCGGTTCGGGTGCTGCTGCAGCTATCGCCGCGGCATTCGATGCGCCGCTGACTGGTGCGTTTTACGCCTGCGAATTGATCGTCGGAACGTATACGGCTGCGAGCGCGGCGCCGATACTGGCGGCGGCGATCTCGGCGACGCTTGTGGTGAGATGGCTCGGGACCAACACCTATTCCTTGAATGTGCCCGATCTGGTCATTGGCGATCTGCGCCAATACGGCTTGATGCTGGTGCTGGCGTGTCTCATCAGCGCGATCGGCATTTTCGTGATGCGCGCCGCGCCGCATGTGGAGCGCGTGTTTGGCCACAAGCTGATACCCGTATGGATTCGCCCGGTGATCGGCGGCGTCTGCGTTGCGGCCATGGCGGGAATAACGCCACAGGTTCTCGGCGCGGGACACGGGGCGATGGTTCTGGATCTGTCGCGCGACATGCTGCCGAGCCATATCGCGCTGCTGATCGTTCTCAAGCTGGCGGCCTGCCTGATTTCCCTGGCGTCGGGCTTTCGCGGCGGCTTGTTTTTCGCCTCGCTGTTCATCGGCTCGCTGATCGGCAAGCTGTTTGCGACGCTTCTTCATGCCTACGCTCCGGTGCTGGCGTTCCACGTCGATCCGAATGTGAGCGCCTTGACCGCGATGGCCTGTCTCGGCGTCGCGATCGTCGGCGGTCCGCTTACCATGTCTTTCCTTGTTCTGGAGATGACGCATAACCTCGAACTGACGGCGGGCGTACTGGCTTCATGTCTTGTGACAAGCATGGTGGTTCGCCAGTTCTTCGGCCATTCGTTCTCGACGTGGCGGCTGCATCTGCGCGGAGAAACGATCACGGGTGCGCATGATGTCGGTTGGTTGCGTAACCTGACGGTGTCGCGGCTGATGCGAACGGATGCGAAGACCGCGCCTCGCCGGACGACAGTCGAGGTGTGCCGGCAGCTTCATCCACTCGGCTCAAGCCGCGCAGTTTTTCTGCTCGACGAAGAGGGGCACTATGCAGGAACCGTGCTGCTGGCGGATATGTTCTCCAGCGATTTCGATGTCGGCGCTGACACGCGCGAGGTTTCCGAACTGGCGAAATATCGTGAAACGACATTGACGCCGTCGATGAATATCAAGGTCGCGATGGCCTGTTTCGACAAGGCTCAATCCGAAATCCTTGCTGTGCGGGACGAGGCGACGAACGAGCTTCTCGGCTTCCTGACCGAGTCGTTTGCGCGCAAACGATATGTCGAGGAAATCAACCGCGCGACGGAAGAAGTCTTTCAATAGGATTCCGCCGAACAGCGCCCGTTGCTTTTGTGCTGCGTTCATCGTCCGGGGAATAATCGTCTCAGGCGATTGGATCGTTCGTAAAAATCAATCGATAAGCCTTTGATTTTACGTTGAGAATATCACTTGGACTCGTTCTAATCAGAAATCTGGATTGGCCGATGGGTCATCCAAATGAGAGAGGTCGAGCCAAGATGAGTTTGATCGATGACGCGTGCCGCGCGTTCAAGCGCGATGCCGCGACCGAGCCGCATGGGGCAGCTCCGGATCAGCGCCGTGATCTGCTCGAAATGCTCGCGGGCCCGCCCGAGGTGGTCGATACCCAGCCCGTCATCGCCGACGAAGTGAAATACACCACCTGCTACATGTGCGCCTGCCGCTGCGGCATCAAGGTCCATATCAAGGACGGCCGCATCCGCTACATCGAAGGCAACAAGGATCATCCGGTCAATCGCGGCGTGTTGTGCGGCAAGGGCTCCGCCGGCATCATGCAGCAATATTCCCCGGCGAAGTTGCGCAAGCCATTGCTGCGCACCGGCGAGCGCGGCAGCGGCGAATTCAAGGAGATCGAGTGGGAGGAGGCGTTGAGCCTCGCCACGCAATGGCTTGGCGACATCCGCCACACCGACCCCAAGAAGCTCGCATTCTTCACCGGGCGCGACCAGAGTCAGTCGCTCACCGGCTGGTGGGCGATGCAGTTCGGCACGCTGAACTTTGCCGCGCATGGCGGCTTCTGCTCGGTGAACATGGCGGCTGCGGGCCTCTATTCGATCGGCGGTGCGTTCTGGGAGTTCGGCGAGCCGGACTGGGAGCACACCAAATACTTCATGCTGTTCGGCGTCGCAGAGGATCACGACTCCAACCCGATCAAGATCGGTCTGGCCCAGCTCAAGGAGCGTGGCGCCAAGTTCATGTCGATCAATCCGGTGAAGACCGGCTATTCCGCGATTGCGGACGAATGGGTCGGCATCCGCCCCGGCACCGACGGTCTTTTCATCTTCGCGCTGATCCACTGCCTGCTGCAGCTCGATGCGATCGATTTCGATTTTCTCGCGCGCTACACCAACGCGACGTGGCTCGTGGTGCAGAATCCGGGCGGCCCAGATCACGGCCTGTTCGCGCGCGATGCCAGCGGCGCGCCGCTCGCCTGGGACAACAAGTCGGGCAAGGCCGTGCCTGCGAGCGGCACGGATTTTTCGCCTGCTGTTGTCGGCGCCTTCACGCTTGATGATGGTCGCCGCGTCACGCCGTCGTTCCAGTTGCTCGCCGATCGCTACATGAGCGATGAGTTTGCGCCGGAAGCCGTCGCGGAGCGCTGCGGCGTAACGGCGGAACGCATTCGCCGCATTGCCGGTGAGATTGCCGAGGCCTTCAACGATCCCGTCGTGCTCGATCAGCCCTGGACCGACTGGGCCGGTCGCCGCCACGAACAGATGGTCGGCCGTCCGATCTCGATGCACGCGATGCGTGGCATCGCGGCGCATTCCAACGGATTCCACACCTGCCGCGCGCTGCATGTGCTGCAGATGCTGCTCGGCGCGGTCGATACGCCCGGTTCGTGGCGCTACAAGGCGCCGTACCCGAAGCCGCTTCCCGGCGGACCAAAGCCTGCCGGAAAAACATGGGGCCCGGACAAGCCGCTCGACGGCATGCCGCTCGGCTTCACCATGGGTCCGGAAGATTTGCTGGTCGACGAGAACGGCGGCCCGCTGCGCATCGACAAGGCCTATTCGTGGGAAGCGCCGCTGTCGTCTCACGGCCTGATGCACATGACCATCCACAATGCCTGGGCCGCCGATCCTTATCCGGTCGATGTGCTGTTCATGTACATGGCCAACATGGCGTGGAATTCGTCCATGAATTCGGCCGGCACCATGAAGATGCTGACCGACAAGAACGAGGACGGCACTTACAAGATTCCCAAGATCATCTATTCGGATGCCTATGCCTCCGAGATGGTGTCCTATTCGGATCTCGTGCTGCCTGACACCACCTATCTGGAGCGGTGGGACTGCATTTCGCTGCTGGATCGTCCGATCGGCAGCGCGCACGGCCCGGCCGACGCGATCCGCCGCCCGGTGCTGAAGCCCGACCGCGATGTGCGGCCATTCCAGGACGTGCTGATCGAACTCGGTGCGCGACTTAAGTTGCCAGGCTTCACCAACGAGGACGGTTCTGCGAAATATCCCGGCGGTTATCCCGATTATATCGTCAATCACCAGCGTAAGCCGGGCATCGGGCCGCTCGCGGGTTTCCGCGGCGAGGATGGCGAGACGCCGGGCAAGGGCGCGCCGAACAAGAACCAGCTCGATCGCTACATCGAGAACAAGAGCTTCTGGCGGCTCGAGCTGCCGCATGACGAGGTCTACTTCAAGCACGGCAACAAGAATTATCTCGAACACGCCGTGAAGCTCGGCTTGATCGACAAGTCCGATCAGATCGTCCTGCACCTCTACAGCGAGCCGCTGCAGAAATTCAAACTGGCGGGGGAAGGGCACGGCCCGATCCAGCCGCCGGAGCAGGACCGCGAGCGGATCATAAATTACTTCGATCCGCTGCCGATCTGGTATCAGCCGCTGGAAGAGCAGGCGGTGTCGGCGGACGAATTCCCGATGTCGGCGATCACCCAACGTCCGATGGCGATGTACCATTCGTGGCACTCGCAGAACACCTGGCTGCGCCAGATCTTCTCGAAGAACTTCCTCTATATGAATCGCGAGACGGCCGAGAAAATGGGATTGGCCGACGACGATTACGTCTGGGTGACGAGCTTTCACGGCCGCATTCGCGTGCCGGTGCGCACCATGGAGGGCGTGAATCCGAACACCGTGTGGACCTGGAACGCGATCGGCAAACGCAAGGGGGCATGGAATCTGTCGCCCGACGCGCCGGAAGGCACCGAAGGCTTCCTGCTCAACCATGTCATCTCCGAACGGCTGCCGGAGAAGGATGGCTATCGCCATTCGAACTCCGATCCGGTGACCGGGCAGGCCGCCTGGTACGACGTGCGCGTGCGCATCGAGAAGGCGTCGATGAGTGAGGATACGACGTTGCCGGAATTCCCGACGCTCAAGCGTCCTCCGCATACGCCGCCGCGCCCCGACGTGCTGCGCTACGACGCGGAAGGTCGCAAGAATCCGTGGGACCCGCTCCCGGCCCGCAAATCATCAGGAGCCAAAAAGTGACGTCGCTTCCCACCATCGAGCCCGGCCAGAAGAAGCTCGGCCTCGTCATCGATCTCGATACCTGCGTCGGGTGTCATGCCTGCGCCGTGAATTGCAAGGAGTGGAACGCGAGCGGCCATTCCGGACCGCTGAGCGATTTCCAGAGCAAGTCCGACGGCGTCTGGTTCAACCGCGTGCATACATACGAGGCGGGGCAGGGCGAGACTTCGCGCACCGTGAACTTCCCGCGCTCCTGTCTGCATTGCGAGGAGCCGGCCTGCGTCACCGTGTGTCCGACCGGCGCGTCCTACAAGCGCACCGAGGACGGCATCGTCCTCGTCAACGCCGACACCTGCATCGGCTGCAAGCTCTGCTCCTGGGCATGCCCTTACGGCGCGCGCGAGTTCGATGAAGACGACGGCACGATGAAGAAGTGCACGTTGTGCGTCGACAAGATCTACAATGAGAATCTTCCCGAGGCAGACCGCGTTCCGGCCTGCGTCGCGACATGCCCAGCTCATGCCCGCCATTTCGGTGATCTCGGCGATCCGGATTCCGACGTCTCCCAACTTGTTGCTGAACGCGGCGGCTACGAACTGATGCCTGAACTCGGCTACAAGCCGGTCAACCGCTATCTGCCGCCGCGTCCGCGCAAGCACGGATCGTCCTGCGGCTCGCAAAGCGGGGATATTTCGCTGATCGACATCGTTGCGAAGAAATCGGCATCGGAAACCAAGGGCGCGGCCTTGCTCCGCTGGGCCGACCGCGTCCTGTCGCGTTGAGGTGAAACGATGCATCCCGCACTCTCTGTCATCGTTTTCACCACCGCGTCAGGCGCGGGCTATGGGCTTCTGGTCTGGTACGGCCTGCTGTCGGCCTTTTCCGCCACGTCGGGCGATCGTCTTGTCGCGCTCATCGTGTTGCCGCTTGCCCTCGCACTTGTGACGGTCGGGCTGTTGTCCTCGACGTTCCATCTTGGGCGGCCTGAGCGCGCGTGGCGCGCGTTCTCTCAGTGGCGGACCTCATGGCTTTCGCGCGAAGGCATCTGTTCGTTCGTGACCTACGGTCCGGCCGGATTGCTTCTGTTGGCATGGATTGTCTCGCCCGCGCCCGGCGTTCTTGCGGTGGTGCTCGGACTGATCACGGCGGTCGCCTCGCTCGTCACGATCTACTGCACGGCGATGATCTATGCGTCGCTCAAGACGATCCATCAGTGGTGCAACGCTTATGTCGTGCCGAATTATCTGGCGCTCGGCCTGTACAGCGGCGCGTTATTGCTGGCGACGATCCTGCATCTGACGGGACATGGTTCGCAAGGCGTCGATAGCGTCGTGCTGGTTGCGGGGCTCGCGGCTCTCGTCGCCAAGCTTGGTTATTGGCGCTTCATCGCGACCACCCGGCATCCGAGCAGCCCGGAAAGCGCGACAGGGCTCGGCAACATCGGCAAGGTGCGGCTGTTCGAGGCGCCGCACACTGAAGAAAACTATCTGATGCGCGAGATGGGTTTCACCATTGCCCGCAAGCATGCCGATAAGCTTCGCAGACTATCGCTGCTCGCGTTGTTCGCGGCGCCGCTCGTTCTGGTGTTGATCGCCATTCTGACGAGCGGCGGTGCGGCGGCATTCGCGCTGGTGGTCGCGGTCGCGCTTGCGGCCGCGGGCGTGCTCGTCGAGCGCTGGCTGTTTTTCGCGGAAGCGCGCCACGTCGTCACGCTGTTCTACGGCGCGCGGGCGGCTTAAGCCCACGACGGACGCGCGGCATATCAAGCCAGCCGATGTTGCAGATTGTCGTGACGGCGAAGTTGGTAGCGAGAGAGGGACTCGAACCCCCGACCCCAGGATTATGATTCCCGTGCTCTAACCAGCTGAGCTACCTCGCCAAATATCCGCAGGCCCCGGTTCCGCCAAGGCCGCGCGAATGGCGGCATATAAAGAGGGAGGCAAATGGCTGTCAAGCAAGAGAAAGCTCCGGAAAGCCATCATTTCGGCCGCGTGTTCGGATCTCCGCCGGGACTGCCGGGCGGCGGAATTACGGGCATCGAACTGGCGGGCGGATTCGGCGTTGGCGCGTGCATCTCGGGGTCTACGCCCGGCGGCGGGCACAACACGCCATCCGATTTGGCGAGCGTATCGCCGAGGGGCTTGCCGGCTTCATTTTTCGGGTTCGATGGCTGAACGCCACCCTCTCCCGGAGCGACCTGCGTGGGCGCACATTTCGTCGCGGAACGATCTGGATTGGGCGGTGCCGTGGGCGCTTGCGGCGTCGCGGGCGCAGGGGCTGCCTGCGCCAGCGCTGTTGCGGGCGCAGCCATCAGCGCACAGATCGTCACAGCAAGAGTGGTTGTCATCCGCATAGGGATTGAACGGCCCAGACGAAGGCATGTTCCTGAGCGCGGATAGTCCGGTGGAGGATTACTGCTTGCGGTAGCGGATCAGGGAGAAATGGCCCATCGGGGGCATCGGCCGCCGCTCGATCAGATCGACGCCGCCATGGCGTGAGGCCCAGTTGACGAGACGTGCCCATGGGAACTCGGGCCGCCAGCCAAGGCGGCGCGCGATGGGCGAGAACGCAAGTTCGAACAATTTGCGCGGGCCGTTTTCCGCGCCGATGTGGTTGACGAGGATCAGTTCGCCGCCGGGTTTCAGCACGCGCACGAAATCGTCGAGGGTTGCTTCCGGCTCGGGCACGGCGGTGACGACATATTGCGCGACCACGGCGTCGAACGTGCCGTCCGCGAACGCCAGATGCTTGGCGTCCATTACCGATAGGGCCTCGACATTGGTGAGGTTGAGCGTTTTTGCGCGCTCGCGCGCCTTGCGCAGCATCGGCTCGGAAATATCGACGCCGCAGATTTTCGTGGTGCGCGAATAGTCGGTCAGCGACAGGCCGGTGCCGATGCCGACATCGAGAACGCGCCCGCCGATCTTGTCGGCCAGCGCGATCGTGGCTTTGCGCCCGGCGTCGAAGACTTGCCCGAAGACGAGATCGTAGATCGGCGCCCAGGCGGCGTAAGCCTTCGCCACTCCGGCGCGATCGATGTCGTTGCCCACGATGGTTCCGAAATCCCTAGATCGCGGCCGGGGCCGCAAGGTGCTGGAAATCCGCTTTGTCGTTATGATTGAAAGCGTGAGTGATGAAGCCGCCGCCGAGCACGCGCGCCTGTCCGGCGGGTGCATCATAGAACACGCAGGCCTGTCCCGGCGAGATGCCTTCTTCGCCGGCGAGAAGCTCGACCTCGCAATGGTCGCCATTCATCCGCAGATGGGCGGGCTGCGGCGGACGGGTCGAGCGCACTTTGATGTAAAGGTCGCGGCCCTCACTTGCTGAACGCTCGAACGAGCCGTCGCCGATCCAGTTGATGTCGCGGAGCGTGATGACGCTTTTGCGCAGCGCGGCGCGCGGACCGACGATGACCCGGCGCGAGGCCGCGTCGAGCGCCACGACATAGAGCGGCTCAGCCGCCGCGATGCCGATGCCGCGCCGCTGGCCGATGGTGAAATTCACGATGCCCTGATGGTGGCCGAGAACGCGACCGCGCAGATCGACGATCTCGCCGGGCTGCAAGGCATTCGGCTTCATGCGCTCGATCACGTCGGTATAGCGTCCGGTCGGCACGAAGCAGATGTCCTGGCTGTCGTGCTTCTCGGCGACCGGCAGATCGAAACGCCGCGCCAGTTCGCGGGTCTGGGCCTTGGTCATGTCACCGAGCGGAAAGCGCAGATCGTTGAGCTGGTCCTGCGTCGTCGCGAACAGGAAGTAACTCTGGTCGCGGTCGGCATCCGCAGCGCAGACCATGGCGCGCGAGCCGTCCGTCTGCCGCCGCGATGCGACGTAATGGCCGGTGGCGAGCGCCTTGGCGCCAAGCTCCCGGGCGGTGGCGAGCAGGTCGCGGAATTTGACCGAGCGGTTGCATTCGATGCACGGCACCGGCGTTTCGCCGAGTACGTAGCTTTCGGCGAAGCGGTCGATCACCGACTCCCGAAAACGGCTCTCATAGTCGAGCACATAATGCGGAATGCCGATGCGCTCGGCGACGTCGCGCGCGTCGTGAATGTCCTGTCCCGCGCAGCAGGCGCCTTTGCGGTGGGTCGCGGCACCATGGTCGTAAAGTTGCAGCGTGATGCCGATGACGTCGTAGCCCTCGGCCTTCAGCAGGGCAGCCGTGGTCGAGGAGTCGACGCCACCGGACATGGCGACAACCACGCGCGTGCCGGACGGCGGCCCTTCGAGGTCGAGACTGTTGAGCATCGCATTGATCCAAGGGCGCGAAGGCTGCGCCCGGTTTGGCTACTTTATTATAGTTGGGGAGGATGGGTGGCAATTAGAACGGCTTTGGACGGCAAAACTTGCCCGGAGGGCAGAAAGGGCAGGCCGAAATGGCGCGAGCCGTAGCCGTTTCTCAACATAAGTAATTGTTTTTATTGCAAATAATATACGGAAAGGGTTGGCCCGGTCCTTGCTCAGAATGCTGCAGGTACCTTTGCGAGAACCAGTCCCGTGTTGAATGTCGCGCCCGAGCCAGCCGTCAATTCCCAGGTTTACAGCCACCGTCCTTCTGCCAGGCAGGATCAGGGCGGGTCTGCGGACGATTTCGGTTCCCTCGTCGATAGCAATGCGGCGGCGGCCGATTACGATGGTCCCGCGCCTTCCGCGCAGGACAGGACGGCGCGTCCGGCCGACAACAACAATGATCGCCCGGCCAGGCGCGATGACAGGGGCGATGCCGATTCGGCCGGGGACGCGCAGCAGGCCGCGCCGCGCACCGGTGTTTTCAATCAAAAGGACAAGAAATCTTCCGCGCACGCGGTGAAGACCGGTCTGTCCGATGGAAAAGCGAAAGCCAAAACCAAGGATGACGCGGCTGGCAAACCGCCGGCCGACCCGAGTCCGGTCCAGCAAACAGTGGGCGATGTGACCAACCCCAATGCGGTTGTTGTGACAGCCGCGGCGACCGCGCCCCAGACGACGGCGGTCAAGTCCGACGACAAAACCGATGTGACCGCCGAGAACGCGACACCCGCCCTTGGCGCTTCAGCGGTGGTTGCGGCAGCAACAGCAGCGACTTCGGCCGAAGACGCTGCTGCCGGTGCGGAGACCCAGGGAGCAGCGACCGCGCCCAAGCCGGGAGTCAATCCGGCGGCCGGACATCCGTCCTCCGACAAATCGAAAGACGGCCAAACGCAGGTGCCTGCGGATGGCGCGGTTTCAGCGAAGGCAGACGGTGACGCGAATGCGACGGCACTATCCGCCAGCATTGTCGTGCCGCAGCAGGCCGCAGCCGCCGGTGCGTCCCCGGTCACGACCGGGGTCGTCAAGACCGAAGCCGTTCAGGGCATCGCGAACGGCAAGTCCGAGAAAGTCACGGCCAAAACGGCTGATGCGGATCAGACGGATGCCAAGCCCGGAACGGATGTCAGGTCCGCCGGCAACAAGCCCGATGCCGCCACCATCGACGAGGCGAACGCAAATCAGGCCAAGGGCGACGTCGCCTCAGTGAAAGCGGACAAGGGCGCGGGCCCTGCTGCTCCCTCGCATGACCGGCATGGCGCCGATCCTCAAATGTCGAAGCCGGATGTCAGCTTCCAGGCTGCGCTCGACCTGCAGACTCCGGCCACGGCGTCCCAACCGCAGACCCAGCAGTTCACAGTGACGGTGGCGGGACCGGCGGCTTCCGCGCAGGCCGCCAGCATTCCTGTGCCCATCAATGGACTCGCGGTCGATATTGCGACGCGGGCGGCGGCGGGCAACACCAGCTTCCAGATCCGTCTCGATCCAGCGGAGCTTGGCCGGATCGATGTGCGGCTCGACGTGGACAAGCACGGCCGGGTGACCTCGCACCTCACGGTGGACCAGCCCGCGACGCTCGACATGCTGCGCAGGGATGCGCCGCAACTGCAACGCGCTCTGGAAGATGCCGGCCTCAAGACAGGCGACGGCGGATTGCAGTTCAGCCTGCGCGATCAGTCGCCGCAAGGCGGGCAGGGCGATACCGGGCAAGGACGCCAGTCGCACCGCCTGATCGTCTCAGAAGAAGTTTCAGCCACGCCGCAAAGTGTGGGCGCGAGCTACGGCCGGTCGTCCGGCTCGAGCTCCGGCGTCGACATCAGCATTTGAGGACAAGCCATGTCGGTTGACGCGACCACAGCAACACCGGTGACATCGGCCCCCGCGTCGACGACGAACACCGGTTCATCGTCGAGCAGCAGTTCGAGCACGAGCTCTACGGGCATCGCGGATAATTTCCAGACGTTCCTGACCCTGCTGACCACGCAATTGCAGAACCAGAACCCTCTCGATCCGCTCGACACCAACCAGTTCACGGCGCAGCTCGTGCAGTTTGCGCAGGTCGAACAGCAATTGAAGGCGAACGATCAGTTGAGCGCGCTGGTGTCGCTGCAAAAGACCGCGCAATCCACGCAGGCGTTGAGCTTTGTCGGTCAGACCATTTCGGTCGACGGTTCGACGGCGGCCTTCAACGGCTCTGCGACCTGGAATTTCAACGCCGCCGCGGATGCGAATGCAGTCGTGACCATTTCGGCTCCGAACGGCGAAACCGCCTACACCGGGAGCTATTCGCTGAAAGCCGGCCCCGCCAGCTTTGTTTGGGACGGCAAGGGCAATGACGGCACGCAATGGCCGGCCGGCAATTACAAGCTGACTGTTGTCGGCAAAGACAATTCCGGCAAGGACGTCACCGTGACGACCGAGGTACAGGGTGTGGTGGACTCCGTGGACATGACGGCGAGCCCGGCACTGCTCTCGATGGGCGGCAACAACTACACGATCGACCAGATCAAGCGGGTGGTTCGCAGCAGTGTCGATACCGGCAACACCGGAAGCGACGGCAGCACTTAAATACCTCTATCCATCTGTTTCAGAGACTGTTTCCCCGCCTTTCTTGAGGCGGGGTTTTCATTTGGCGGCCCGGTTTCAGGAGAATGGCATTCGACGCTTAGGCTTAGGCAAATTTTAAGTGGCGCGGGGTACCTTGTTCCCACGAGTGCAGTTTGAGTTTGTGAGTACGCCATGACAGAACCCCATCGCCCGAGGGTGAAGTATGTCATCGGGCCCGATGGTAGCCCGTTGACGATTGCCGATCTTCCGGCCCCTGGTACCAAACGGTGGGTTATCCGCCGCAAGGCCGAAGTCGTTGCAGCCGTCCGTGGCGGCCTTCTTTCGCTGGAAGAAGCCTGCAGCCGCTACACGCTGACGGTGGACGAATTCCTATCCTGGCAGTTCTCGATCGACCAGCATGGTCTCGCCGGGCTGCGCACCACCCGAATTCAGCAATACCGCCAATAACGCCGACCGTCCCCGGCCGGGATTTTCCGAAAATCCGCTTCATTTGGTGAAGCCGGATTTGAGGATGTCTCAATTTATGCCAGGGCGTTAACCGGCGTTAACCATATGGAAACCATCCCTAGGCAAATTCTGCCCAGTCGGTCCGATTTGGCCGAATCTTTGGGGTGGGTCTTTGTCAGGGCTGATTTCCTTCCTTCGTGGCATGGGTGCAGGGCGGCTCGCGGCGATGTTGGCCGTGACCATGGCCCTGCTGGGCTTTTTCGGCTTCGTCATCCTGCGGGTGACGGCGCCGCAGATGATCACCCTTTATACCGATCTGAATTACGATGACGCTTCCGGCGTCATGAAGGAACTCGACCGGCAGGGCATTCCTTATGAATTGAGGAATGACGGCTCCATTATCATGGTGCCGAAGGACAAGGTCACCCGCCTGCGGATGAAGCTTGCCGAAAGCGGACTGCCGAAAGGCGGCGGCGTCGGCTACGAGATCTTCGACAAGTCCGACACCCTCGGTTCGACCAGTTTCGTCCAGAACGTCAATCATCTGCGCGCGCTCGAAGGCGAGCTGGCGCGGACCATCAAGGCCATCGACCGTATCCAGGCGGTGCGCGTCCATCTGGTGCTGCCGGATCGTCCGCTGTTCTCGCGCGAGAAGCCTGAGCCGTCGGCGGCGATCGTGCTCCGTGTGCGCGGCGCGCTCGAGGCCCAGCAGGTTCGCGCCATCCGTCATCTTGTCGCGTCTTCCGTCAATGGGCTGAAGCCGCAACGGGTTTCGATCGTCGACGAGAACGGCCAGCTGCTCGCGGACGGTTCGGGCAATGCCAATGGCATGGGGGATGTCGGCGCGGACGAGCGCCGCATCGCCTACGAGAACCGGATGCGCAAGCAGGTCGAGAGCATCGTCTCTTCGGTGGTCGGCG